>Ga0164290_1002749_pt1 | contig 10611 bp, 7 predicted proteins | sample Micstemetagenome_FD_108782 | JGI IMG/M metagenome (GOLD analysis project Ga0164290, IMG submission 108782) | Contaminated culture microbial community from soil near Moab, Utah, USA - Microcoleus steenstrupii SON62 (Illumina Assembly) | ecosystem: Environmental > Terrestrial > Soil > Soil crust...
GGGCCGACGACGCCGACGCGCAGCTCGCGCGCTGGCTTGCGCGCGCCGGGCTGCACGGCAGCGAGCCGCTGGCCGTGCGCTCTTCCGGCGCCGTCGAGGACGGCGCCGCGCACAGCTTCGCGGGCATCTTCGAATCGCTGCTGCGGGTGCAGGGCGCGGCCGCGCTGCGCCTGGCCATCGCGCGCGTGTGGCGCTCGGCCTTCTCGCGCCGTGCCGCCATCGAGCGCCTGCGCTGCGGCCTGCTGCAGGCGCCGCTGGCGATGGCGGTGATCGTGCAGCGCATGGTGGCCGCGCACTGGGCCGGCGTGGCCTTCAGCCACGATCCGGTGCACGGTCGGGCCGGGCTGCTGGTCGAAGCGGTGCGCGGCACCGGCGATGCGCTGGTGGCCGGCGAGGCCGATGCGCTCGCGGTGCGCTGGGGCGCGAGCGGCCCGCAGGGCGACGCTGCGCTGCTCGCGCAGCGCCGCCTGCTGGACGAACTCGCCGCCGCGGTGCGCCGCGTCGAGGACCAGCTCGGCACTGCGGCCGACGTCGAATGGGCCTGGGACGGCGATCGGCTCTGGGTGCTGCAGGGCCGGCCCATCACTTCGCTGGCCGCTGCGACCGACGTCGCGCCCTGCGCCGAATGGACCGAGCTCTACCTCGCGCCCGACGAGCAGGTGCAGCGCCTGCAGCCGCTGCCGGCCTTTGCCCAGTACTTCCGCAGCAAGCGACGGCCCCTGGCGCTGCTGGCCCGGGCGCAGGGCGTGGCCTGCGGCACCGCGCTGCTGGTGCGCGCCAACGCCGCCGGCCTGGCCGATGCCGCGCGCATGGACGCGCTGTGCGCGCACTTCACCGGGCCGCAGGTGGTGCTCGACCTCGGTGACGGCCTGCGCCAGCAGGTCTTGCCCACGCCCGCGCTGCCCGCGCAGTTGCGCCAGCTGCTGGGTGCTCAGGCCACGGTGTTCGTGGTGCGCGACTACCTGCGCGGTGACTGGGGCCTGATCACGCAGCCGACCGGCGCCAGCGGCGACGCGGTGCTGTGCGAATGCTCGCGCGACGGCCTGCTCGCGATCAACCGCGGCGCCGCGCAGACCCGCAGCTTCACGCTCACGCGCGACGGCGCAGCGGGCGTGCGGGTGGACGAGCAGGTGGACGAGCAGGTGGACGAGCAGGTGGACGAGCAGGTGGACGAGCAGGTGGACGAGCAGATCGGCGAACACCCGGGCGGGCAGGGCGGTGCGGCGTTAGCGGCGTTCGGGCCGGCGCCGCTCGCGCAGCTGCATCGCACCACGCAGGCGGCGCTGCAAAGCCTGGGCGCGGTGCAACTCGAATGGGTCAGCAGCGGCGGCGTGTGGTGGCTGATCGACTTCTCGCCGCTGCGGCACTTCCACCAACCCGCGGGCGACGACGGTGCGCACGGGCAGCGCGTCATCTCGGTCGGCTTCGCCCGCGGTGCGCCGCTGGTGGTGTGGCCCGACGCCGAACTCGAGGACGTGAGCATCGCCGCGACGGTCTCGCTCAACCACCTGCCGTCGGCCGACAGCCTGGGCCCGGGCATGGCGCGGCTGGCCGAGCGCGCGCGCGCCGGTGGCGGCGCGATGATCGTCGTGGCGCCGCGGCCCCATGCCGCGCTCGCGGCGCTGATCCCCCACGTGGCCGGCTTCGTGTTCGAGCAGGCCTCGATGCTGTGCCACCTCGCGGTGCTGCTGCGCGAAAGCCGCCTGCCCGCGGTGGCCTCGCGCGCGCTGCACCGGCGCGGCCTGGGCGGCGAGGTGCTGACCATCGACGCGCGGGTCGATGCCCCGGCCGATGCCCCGGCCGATGCGCGCGGGGATGCACACAGGGATGCCCCGGCCTGCGGGGCGCTGGAAGGCCGGGCATGAGCGCCCAGACCGTCTGCTTCCTGCTCGCGGCGCGCGGCGCCGCCGCGTCACTGGCCGGGGTGCTCGAATGCCGTGGCGAGCGGCTGCGGCTGGGCGACAACGGCCTCTACCTGCGCGGTGGCGACCTGCGGCCGCAGGCCGTCTGGTGCGACGGTGCGCGGCATGCGCTGGCGCCGCACGCCGCCGCGGCCTTCGAATGGCGCCACTTCAGCGCCGCGCAGCGCCTGGCCAGCCGCGCCTTCTGCGACGCGCTGCTGTCGCGCCACCCCGCGCTCGCGCCAGCGCTCGACGCCGGTGCGGGCTGGCCGCCGCGCCTGACGCCCGCGCTGGTCGCGGTGCACGCGGATGCCGCCACCCGCCTGTACCACTTCGTGCAGCAGGGCGAGCCGGGCGGCCTGTTCCTGCGCTGCGGCGACGGGCCGTGTGGCAACGCGCCGCCCGCCGACTGGGCCACGTTCGAGGCCATGCTCGCGGGCCAGCAGGGCCGGCTGGCCGCGCTGCGGCCGGCGCTCGGCGACGAGTGCTGGTACACCAAGTGGCGCCCCGACCTCGAGCTGGAGCGCAAGTTCACGTTCGAGGGCATCCCCGACACCTGGCGGCTGCTGCTGCGCTGCCACGCCGCCATCGCCGCGGGCGAGCTCGCGGACTTCGTGCCCGAGCTCGACCGCGAGATCCAGGTCTGGGACTACGAGCAGCACATCGTCGAGGTGCTTGGCCCCGACGCCGAGCGCGGCTACATCGCCTTCATTCCCCAGGCCGATGGCCGCATGACCGTCAAGCGCAAGTGGTTCGCCGAGAACAGCGAGCTGCGGCGCGAAGCGCTGCAGGGCGATCTGGCGCTGGGCCTGGACGGCATCGAGGCCCACGTGCGCAGCCTCACGTCGGCCCCCACGCGGCGCCTGCCCGCGTACCGGCGCAAGCGCTTCGACGCGCAATTCGAATCGCTGGCCAGCGGCAACGTCTTCGGCCTCTACATGGACGTGTGCCGCACGCTCGACGGTGCCCATGCGTTCTCGCAGTGCGAGGTCGAGTACTGCCGCACGCGCAGCTTCGGCGAGATCCGCCGCCTGCAGCAGGACTTCCACGACTTCTCGGCCTGGGTCGGTGCCGCGCTCACGCGCTGGGGCGTCGCGCACCGCCAGGACCTCACCTCCAAGCTCGACTTCGTGCGCAGCGCGGCCGGTGCCGCGCCGGTGCCGCGCGAGCCACAGGAGCAGACATGAGCGAACACCTGGCCCTGGTGGTGTTCGGCGACTGGCGCGTGCGGCACGCCGAGCCGCCGCTCGACGACCGGCCCGCGCTGCGCCTGCAACGCCTGCCGCTGCGCAGCGGCGAGCGTTGTGCGCAGGCCGATTGCCGCGGTACGCATGCGGTGCTTGCGTGGCTGGGCGAGGGCCACTGGCAGGCCGCCGAAGCGGGCGCGCGCGCAGCGTGCTGCAACGTCGATCCCGACTGGGTGCCGTTGGCGCACGTCGAGGTCGAGGCGGGCGGCGAACGGCTGCGCGTGCGGCACCTGATCGACCGCGCCGACGGCCACGTCGCGCACTTCATCGCGCCGCCGCGGCCGCTGCCACCGTGCGGCCTCGACGGCCTGGTGCGCGCGCTGCGCGACGGCTTCGAGGCCCACCACCTGCAGACCAACAACTTCGAGTGCCACCACGCACAGCACGGCGCGGTGCCCGAGCGCTGGCTGGGCGTGGACGCGGCGGGCGCGGTGGACGTGCGCGCGCTCGGCGATGCCTGGCTCGACGCGCTCGAGGACGATCGCATGCGGCCCTTCGTCGCGCAGATCGGCGACGAGCTGCAGCACGCGCTGCACGACAACCTGCTGTGCGCGGTGCTGCCCGGCACCGGCGGCACCGAGGGCTGGGTGAACGCGGCCTTCTTCAGCCGCCAGCGCCGCGCCACGGTGCTCGAGCCGCTGGCCGAATTCGGCAGCTGGCTGCGCCGTGGCGCGTCGGCGCCCTGGGTGCTGCACACCGAGGCCGACCGCCGCTGCGACGGCGCCGCCGAGGTCGCGCTCGCACAGCACTTCGAGCTGCCCTTGCGCCGCGTCGCGCCCTGGCGCCACGCCCAGGCGGTGGTGGGCTGCGAATCGCTGGACAGCGGCAACCTGTTCGGTGTGGCCTTCTCCAGCGCGCTGCGGCTGGACGCGGGCGCGCGCGCCGCGCCGCTGCTGCAGGCCAGCGTGGCCTACCGCCGCACGCGCGGGCCGGGCAGCGCGGCCTGCGTGGCGCACGAGCAGGCGCAACTGCTGGCCGGATTGCGGCGCTGGCTGCGCGCGCACGCGCTGGCGCCGACCGGGGCCGGGACCGAACCGCCCGAACCGCCCGAACCGCATCTTTACGCGCGCATCGCCGCGCAAGGAGACCCCGCATGATGGACTGCCTCTTGAGCAACGGCGTCTTCCGCCTGCGCCTGCGCGCCGCCGCGCCCTCGATGCCGCTGGCGCAGCGCCTGCGCGCCTTCCTCTCGCCCTACCTGGAGCCCGAGGCCAGTGCCGCGCCGCCCGACCTGGGCATCGCGCTGCACCCGGCGGCCGATTTCCCGCTCGACTGGCAGGCGCGTTGCACCGAGCCGATGACGATCCGCGACACCCCCGCGCGCGGCTTCACGCTGCGCGTGCGGCTCGGCACCCTCGATGCCGACACCCGCCTGGCCTGGGACAGCGCCCTGCAGGTCGGCTACCGCTGGGCCGTCGAGCGCCGCGAGCTCGCGTTCTACGGCGATGCCTCGAACGCCTTCATCCACCTGATCGAACTCGTGCGCTACTACGGGCTGCTGGTGGAGCAGGCGCGCGGCACGGCGATCCTGCACAGCGCGGCGGTGCGCGACCCGCGCAGCGGCGGTGTGGTGGCGATCGCGGGCCTCAAGGGCGCGGGCAAGACCACCACGCTGCTCGACCTGGTGCAGCACCAGGGCTACCGCTACTTCTCGGGCGACAAGCTGCTGCTCGACGTGGTGCACGGGCGGCTGCGCGCGCGCGGCTGGCCCGACGTCCCGCACATCGGGCTGGGCACGCTGCGCCAGCACCCCGAGCTGGCCGAGCGCCTGGGCGGCGATGCGCTGGCGGCGTTCGATCGCAGCCAGGCCGACGAGCGCAAGGTGCTGCTCAGCCCCGAGGCCTTCGCGGCCGCGGTGGGCCGCAGCCCGGTGGGCCGTGGCTGGCTCGAACGCATCGTGCTGCCCGAAGTGGCGGCCGAGGGGCCGGTGTGCATCCGCCGGCTCGCGGGGGCCGAGGTGGCGGCGCTGCTCGCCGAGCCCGCGATCTTCGAGTGGCCCCACACCTTCATCACCGCCACCTGGCACGGCATGGCGCCGGGCGGGCCGCCCTTGCAGCGCTGTGTGCCGCTGGAGGTGGCGCGGGCCCTGGTCGGGCTGCCGTGGACGCACAGCGCAGGCCGCTCGGCGCCCGTGGCGCGGGTGCTCTGAAACAGGCACTGGCCGCCATGGGCGCCGCGATGAACCCCGCCACCCACACCGTGGGCGCGCCGCCCCTGCGGCTGTGTTTCGTGGCGCCCAGCGGCTCGGGCAAAAGCACCGCGGCGCAGCTGGTGCGCGACAGCCTGCTCGCGCTCGGGCGCACGGTGGAGGTGATCAAGCTCGCCGAGCCGCTGTACCGCATCCAGGCGCTGTACTACGCCGAGGCCGGCGTGCCCCTGAGCCCCGGTGCGCAGGACCAGCGCCTGCTCGAGAGCGTGGCCACCCAGCTGCGCGCGATCGATGCACGCGCGCTCGTGGACGCCTTCCTGCGCCGCGTGGCGCACAGCGCCGCCGACGCGGTGCTCAACGACGACCTGCGCGACGACGGCACCGACTGGCCGGCGCTGCGCGCGGCGGGGTTTCGGGTCGTCAAGATCGCGACCCGCCCCGAGCTGCGCGCGAGCCGGCTGCGCGCGCGCCAGGACCTGAGCGTGGTGAAGGACAGTGCGCTGGACCGGCAGATGGCGCGCATCCCGGCCGACTACGTGCTGACCAACAACGCGAGCCTGTCGGACCTGCAGGCCCAGGTGCGCGGCCTGTGCCGCTGGCTCTGCGCCGGCGCTGCGCGGGTGGCCGCATGACACTCGTGCCCGCCGCTGTCGGTACGGCCGGCGCGCCGGGCCTGCTGTGGCTGCTCGTCGACGGCCTGTCGCTGCCGCTGTGGCAACAGCTCGCGCCGCGCGTGCCGCTGCGGCCCGCGGCGCTGGCCGCGCTGCAGCCGCTGTCGCCCAACTGCCAGACGCCGCCCTCGCTGTTCAGCATCTGGAGCGGCCTGGGCGTGCGCGAGCACGGCCTCACCGGCTACGACATGCCCGACACCGCCTCGCGCGACCCGCTCGCCACGGTGTCGGCCTTCGGGTGCTGGCCGCGCGAGCTGCCCATGGTGTGGGACCGCTGGGCCGCCGCGGGCGGGCACCTGCGCAGCGTTGCCGTGCCCTTCGTGCAGCCGCAGCGCCTGGGCGGCGCGCTGCTGTCGCACTCCGAGGTGTACACGCCCGCGCTGAGCGCGCCGGCCGTGCTGGGCGACGGCGACGTGCTCGCGCTGCCGCCGCTGGGCTGGAGCGCCGGGGTGCGCGCCGATGGCGAAGGTGTGCGGCTGCAGGGCGCCGCGCCCGGCCCGGCGCTGCAGCTGCGCTGGGGCCACGGCACCGAACTCGCGCTGCCCACCACACTGCCCGCCAAGCTGGCCGGCGAAACCCACCACGCGCTCGCGCTGCACGCGGCGCGCATCGAGGGCGAACCGCGGCTGATCCACCTCGGCTTCCAGCCGGTGTTCGTGCACGGCCGCGACGCTGCGGCGCGGCGCGCGGCGTTTCGCACGCGCGCGTTCAGCGTGGCCAACCCCGCGAAGCTGCACGCCAGCGGCGCGCTCGGCCGGCACGCGGACCAGGGCGGCGACGGCAGCGCCGAGCGGCTGTTGCTGGACCTGCTCGAGCCCATGCACCGCGGCTTCCTCGCCGACATCTTGTGGAGCCTGCGCGCCGGCGGGGCGGGTCTGCAACTGGCCTACTACCCGGTGATCGACCTGGTCTCGCACCAGCTGCTGCGCTACCTCGACGAGCCCCTGAGCGCGTCGCACCCGGTGCTGGCCGCGCAGATCCGCGCGCGCCTGGCGCGCTGGCTCGCCGAGCTGTTCCTGGGCTGCCGCGCCGCCCTGCCCGCGGGCTGGCGCTTCGTCGCGCACGCCGACCACGGCATGCAGCCGGTGCACCACGACCTCGCGCCCAACCGCTGCTTTCTCGACCGCGGCTGGCTGGTGCCCGACGCGCAGGGCCGGCCCGACCCGCAGCGCTCGCTGGCCTTCTACCACCCGGCCGAAAACGGCTGGCTCGCGCTGCACCCGCAGCGCCTGCGGGCGGCCGGCCTCGCGCCGGCGCAACTGGTCGCGGCGCTCGACGCGGCGCTCGACGCGGCGCTGCCGCCCGCTGCGGCGCTGCCGCCCGCTGCGGCGCGCGGCTTCGCGCTGCTCGACGGGCCCGCGGTGGCGCTCGAGGGTGGCTGGGCCAGTGCCGGCTACCTGCGCCCGCCGCCGCGCAGCCGCCTGCGCGCCGCCACCGATGCGCCGTTCTGCGCCCACAGCCGCAAGGGCGGTGACCACGGCTGCGCGTCCGACGACCCCTGGCTGCAAGGCGTGCTGCTCGAGTTCGGCGCGGGCGCGCCGCGCTGGCCGGCCTCGCTGGCCCTGACCGACATCGCGCCCGCGCTGATGGACCCGCTGATGCGCGCGTTGATGGACCCGCTGTGCACCAGCACCCGCCACCGAAAGCTGCCCGCATGCCCTTGAAGGCCTTGTTGATCGACATCGACGGCACCCTGGTGTTCCAGGGCCGCGCCATCGACGGTGCGGCGCGCGCGCTGCAGGAACTCGCCGCTGCGGGGCTGCGCCTGCGGCTGCTCACCAACATCAGCGCGCGCAGCCCGACGCGCATCGCGCAGGAGTTGTGGGCCAGCGGCATCGCGGTGGCCACGCAGCAGATACAGACCGCGGCCACCGCCTGCGCCGACCACGTGCGCCGACAGCGCGGCGCGTCCTGCCACCTGCTGGTGCCCGAGGCCATGGAGCCGCTGTTCGAGGGCGTGAGGCGCGACGACCGTGCGCCCGATCTGGTGGTGATCGGCGACATCGCCGAGCGCTTCGATTACCTCACGCTGGACCGCGTGTTCCGCCTGCTCCATGCGGGCGCGCGCCTGGTGGTGCCGCACCGCAACCTCTACTGGTTCGACGCCAGCGGGCAAGCGCGGCTGGACGCGGGCGCTTTCATCCTCGGCCTCGAAGCCGCGGCGCGCACCAGCGCCACCGTGACCGGCAAGCCCTCGCCGGTGTTCTTCGAGGCCGCGCTCGACGCGCTCGGCGTCGCGGCCGACGAGGCGCTGGTGGTCGGCGACGACCTGCTCACCGACATCGCGGGTGCCCGTGCCGCGGGCCTGGCCAGCGTGCTGGTGGGCACCGGCAAGGGCCTGGCCGCGCCGGCCGCGCCATCGGCCTCATCCGCGCCGCTGCTGCCCCCCGACCACCGCATCCCGAGCATCGCCGCGCTGCCGCAGTACCTGCGCGAGCGCGGCCTGCTCGCGTGCACCACCTCCTCCTGAAACCGCTCCCACCCAAGGACCGCCATGCAGCTTCGACAGGCCTTGCACGACACCGGCATCGATGCCTTCTACGCCTTCGACCCCGCGCGGCTGCGCGAGGCCACCAGCCGCTTCGTGCAGGCCTTTCCCGGCCAGGTGCTGTACGCGGTCAAGGCCAACCCCATGCCCGCGGTGATCGCCACCGTGCAGGCGGCCGGCGTGCACGGCTACGACGTCGCCTCCATCGGCGAGGTGCTGCGGGTGCGCGCCGGCGTGCCCGACGCGCGCTGCTGCCTGATGAACCCGGTCAAGTCGCGGCGCGACATCCAGAGCGCCTGGCAGGAGCTGGGTGTGCGCGAGTTCGCGCTCGACTGCGAGGCCGAGCTCGACAAGCTGCTCGATGTGCTGCCGGCGCGCGACGACAGCGTGGGCGTGCACCTGCGGTTCCAGCCCGGCGCGGCCGACGCGGTGTACGACCTGGGCAGCAAGTTCGGCGCGGCGACCGCCGAGGCCGCGCGCCTGTTGCGCCTGATCGCGGCGCACACCGCCTGGCGCACCGGTCTGGCCTTCCACCCGGGCTCGCAGACGCTCAGCGTCGAGCCCTACCTCGGTGGCCTGCAGACCGCGCAGCGCCTGATCGAGGAAACCGGTGTCGCGGTGGCCACGCTGGACATCGGCGGCGGCTTCCCGGGCCGCTACGACAACATGCCGCTGCCGCCGGCCACGGCCATGCTCGAACCCATCGCGCAGGCGGTGGCGGCTTCGCCCACCTTGTGGCGGCTGCAGCTGGTGGCCGAGCCGGGCCGCGCGCTGGTGCACGACTGCCTGTCGCTGTTCGCGCGTGTGGTGCTGCGCAAGGGCGATGCGGTGTATTGCGGTGCCGGCATCTTCAGCGGCCTGTTGCCGGCGCAGCAATTCTTCCAGCTGCCGGTGCGTTGCTGGCGCGGCGGCGTGCGCTGGGCGCCCGACGCCGAGGCGCGCGACTGCGTGGTGTTCGGCCCCACCTGCGACAGCAACGACCGGCTGGCCTTTGCCTACCGCCTGCCCGCGGCGCTGCAGGAGGGCGACTGGATCGAGTTCCGCCACGTGGGCGCCTACTCGGAGAGCGTGCGCTGCGCCTTCAACGGCTTCTCGGTCGACCACCTGGTGACGGTCAGCGACCGTGAACTCGCGCCGTGATGGCGCGCTGCAAGGCCTGCATGAGGGTGTCGGGCGTGCAGGGCTTGCGCACCAGCGGCAGGCCCGCGGTGTCGTCCACATCGCCGCGATCACCGCTGATCAGCACGATCGGCATGTCGGGCCAGCGCGCGAGCACCTGGCGGGCGAACGCGACACCGTTCAAGGGCCCAGGCATGCGCACGTCGGTGAGCACCACGTCGATCGGGTCTTGTCCGTCGAGCACCGCGAGCGCCGACTGCGGCGTGGCGCAGCCCGTCACCTGGCAGCCGAAGCTGGCGAGCAGCGCGGCCGTCACGGCGCGCAGCTCCTCGTTGTCCTCCACCAGCAGCACACGCGTGCCGTCGAGCGACGGCGACGGCGCGGCGGCGGACCCTTCGTCGCGGCGCGCGTCGGCCGCGTGTATCGGCAGCACCATCTCCACCGTGGTGCCCACACCCACCGTGCTGCGCAGCCGCGCGGTGCCGCCCGATTGCTGGCAGAAGCCGTACACCTGGCTCAGGCCCAGGCCCGAGGCCTGCTGGGTGTCGCGGGTCGAGAAGAAGGGCTCGAACACGCGTTGGGCCATCTCTTCGGGCATGCCGCAACCGTTGTCGCTCATCGAGATCACCACGCAGTCGGGGTGGGGCAGGCCCGCGCAGTCCCCGTCCTTCGCGGGCGCGGCGCGCAGCGCCAGTTCACCGCGGTCGGTGATCGCGTCGCGCGCGTTGAGCGCGAGGTTGATCAGCGCCAGTTCCAGTTCGCTCGCGTCCACGAACACCGGCGGCGTGTCCGGGTCGATGCTCACGTCCAGCGTGATGCGCCGGCCGAGGGTGGCGCGGATCAGTTCGGCCGCCTCGGGCAGGAAGCTGTCCAGGCGCACGACGCTGGGGCTGACCGAATGGCGGCCTGCGAAGCGCAGCAGGTGCTGCGTGAGGCGCCCGCCCGTGGTCACGGCGCGCAGCATCACGTCGGCCGAAGCGTTCAGCCCCGGGTCCTGGGTCTTGCGCTTCATCAGGTGGGCGCTGTTGCTGATCAC
>Ga0164290_1002751_pt1 | contig 10609 bp, 11 predicted proteins | sample Micstemetagenome_FD_108782 | JGI IMG/M metagenome (GOLD analysis project Ga0164290, IMG submission 108782) | Contaminated culture microbial community from soil near Moab, Utah, USA - Microcoleus steenstrupii SON62 (Illumina Assembly) | ecosystem: Environmental > Terrestrial > Soil > Soil crust...
GTAATCCACTCGCCGATCCCTACATCGTCGGGGTCTCCTCGGGGGCAGCGGTCGGCGGGTCGCTCGCGCTCGTGCTGGGCATCGACGGCGTGCTGCTCGGCTGGGGCACGATGGGTCTCGCGTTCCTGGGCGGGATGCTCTCGCTGGCGCTGGTGTACGGCTTGGCGCGACGACGCGGCGTGGTCGAGGTGGCGACCCTGCTGCTCGCCGGCGTGGTCGTCAGCTCCCTCCTCTCTGCGGTTCTCTCGCTGTTGGTCTACGTCTTCAGCCAAGACCCGAGACTGGTCCTCGAGTGGCTCCTCGGCAATCTCTCCGCGATGGACTGGAGCGAGCACACCGTTCTCGCCCCCGTGCTCATCGTGGGAGGCGCGGTCCTGTTTCGCGAAACGCGGCGAATGAACGCGCTCGCCTTGGGGGAGGAGACCGCCTCCCGCCTCGGGGTGGACGTTCCCCGATTGCGGGCGGTGGTGCTGCTGACGGGGACCGCGATGACCGCGGCGGCGGTTGGTGCGGTTGGCATCGTCGGGTTCCTCGGCCTCGTCGCGCCCCACGTCTCGAGACGGCTCCTCGGGGTGGACTGGCGCTACTCCCTCGTCGGCGCCGGACTCACGGGGGCGGCCCTTCTCATCCTGGCGGATCTGGTGGCGCAGCGGCTGCTGCCCGCGATCACCAATACCCCTGGTATGGAGCTTCCCGTGAGCATCGTGACCGCGATTCTCGGTGCGCCGTCGCTGCTCATCCTGCTTCGGAAGGCGGGTTAGGCTCAGAGAAACGGCCGGAGGCGTGCCTCAGGCCGTCACAGCCACGGCCGGCGCGGCGGCTTCTTCTTGGTCTTCACCATCGCCTTGGTGATCTCGCTGTACATCTTCAGGCGAGCCGCGGTGCCCTTCATCAGGCCGAGCTTCTGCTCCTTGTGCGTGTTGGCGACGCCGTTCAGCACCACACGGAGAACGCGCGCCTTGCGCCGCTTGGCGACTTGGGTGAGAGCGAGCTCGATGCCCATGCCGACGTCCTCGACGTTGCGCACGGCCTCGAACAGCTCACGCCTCAGGGCACGCTGTCCACTGAGAAACGGCGAGACGCGATTCCCCGCGTCGCTCCAGACCTTGCCGCCGCGGAAGATGCCGACGCACATGTCGCAGCGGTTGCCGAGGATCGGCCAAATGATCTGGTCGACGTGCTCGCCGGTGAGACCGCTCAAGTCGGCGTCGATAAAAGCCACGACCTGCGCTCGCGTCGCGTTCACGCCCGCGGCCATGGCACCGCCCTTGCCGTGGTTCCACGGCAGCTCCACCACGCGGACCCCCTCGAATCGGCGTGCGACTTCGGCTGTCCGATCGACGCTGCCGTCGCTCACGACGATGACTTCGGTGGCGAGCTTCGATGCGACGGCCGCGCGCAGCACGTTCTGAATCCGCCCTTCCTCATCCTTCGCCGGGATGATGATGGCGACCGATTTCAGGACCTCCTCAGACATTCGTCTTCATCCTGAACCATCGGGCCGCGCCTTGGCAACGCGCACCGGCAAAGGGCGGACGCTTCAAGACAGTCCCTTCCCCTCGAGCCGCTCGCGCACCCGGCTCTCGATTCGGAACCCCGTGTGGTTCCACTTCGTGCCCATCCGGCCAAGCAAGCCGCCTGCGGGCACGAGGAAACGGAGGTTCTTGAGGACGTGTTGGGGTTTCCAGCGGCGCTTGTACGGCTCGTCCCCGCGCATGAAGTCGAAGTGCCGGCGCCCTTCCTCGATGGCCGTGCGAATCGTGTGTGCCACGAGCAGCGTGCCCGGAGAGACGGACTTGTGCTCGGGCGAGAATCCGGATTGATAGAAGAACGTCGTCGGTCCCATCGCCATGCCGTAGATCGCGCCGATCGGCACTCCTTCCAGGCGGAGCACGCTGAGCCGGAGCCACCCCTGACGGGCCGCCATCTCCACCCACTCGCGATGGAACGGCACGGTCCGGCCGACGAAGGCCCCGCCCCACCACTGTCCCCGCTCCTTCCAGCGGCGGTTGTGCAGCTCGTAGAAGATCGCGAGCCCCTCCTGCGCGTCCTCAGGTCCGTAGGTCTGGATGGTCGCCTTTCCCTCCTGGAACATGGATTTGTCGAGCTTGCGCACGTCGTAGCGAAGAGACTTACCCAGCGTCGCGAGGTAGTCGTCGTACGTGTCGGGTAAGTCGAGTACCAGGCACGTCGCCTGCTCGATCGACTCGCCGGCGGCCTGCGCCAGCGGTTTGGTCTCCCGAACCTGGTGAAGGTCGATGAGATCCACGCTGCGCTCTTCGGTCAGGCGGTTCAGCATCGCGGCGGCGAACCGCTCCTCCTGCCCCTCGCGGGCGATCGGATGCAGGTAGTCGGACGGCCCGACACCCATCGGCCGGGCCGCTCGCCATGGCCCGCGGGTGCGCACGAGCGGCATCAAGCCGACGAGGTCCTTCCCCTCGTAGGCGACGAGCGCCATCGGCACCTTGGCTCCGCCGAAGTGCTTCCACCACGTGGACTGCCACTCGAATGTCTGAAAAGGGGTCGCGCCCGGAGCCTCGGCCGCGAGTTCTCGCCACGGCCCCCGCAGCGCCTCGAAGAGCCCCGCGCCGGTCACCAGATCGGTCCGCAGCATCACACGAGTATAGACGCCGAGCCCTCCACCCCCCGTGCCGGGTCGGAGGGAACTCAGACCTCGTCCTGCTAGAGTGTTGCTCGTGGAGCCGATTCGGACCGCGCCCGTCCCGGGCGCAACCAAGCCTTTCGCTGCACCCAAGGGCTGGCACAGCCGGGGCTACCTCCCTCACTGCGACACTCCCGAGCTCATTCAGTCTGTGACGTTCGGGCTAGCGGATGCCTCTCCAACTCACCTGCTCGAGGGATGGAGAAGAGAGCTCGACTACTTGGAAGAGGTGCAAGCGGCTCAAGAAGAGCGGCGGCGAGTCATGCGCTGTCTAGATGCAGGACACGGCGAGCAGTGGATGCGGGATCCGAAGATCGCTGAACTCGTCGAGGGAGCGCTCTGCCACTTTCAAGGCGAGCGATACACCCTTCACTGCTGGGCCGTGATGCCGAACCACGTTCACGCGATGCTCCAATGTAGCGAGGGGATCAGCATCGGCGGGGTCGTGCACTTTTGGAAATCGTACCCCTCGAAGGTCGCCAACAGACTCCTCGGACGAACCGGAGCCTTTTGGGCCGAGGACTACTTCGATCGCTACATCCGCGACGAGGAGCACTACCGGGCGACGTATTGGTACATCGCGAACAACCCATTGAAAGCCAAGCTCTGCACCTCGCCCGAACAGTATCGCTGGAGCTCGGCATGGTCCGGCCGGAAAGAGCTCTTTCCGGCCAGACATGGCCGCACCGCAACGACCTAGGAGCGCCCGAGACGGGCGCGGTCCTGAGGGAATGCTTACGCCGTGACGCGGGCGAACTCGCGGACCGCCTCCGCCGCGAACTCCACCTGCTCGTTCGAAAGGTGAGGCTGGATCGGTAGGTTGAGGATCTCGCGGGCGGCGCGCTCGGTTTCGGGGAGGGAGCCCTCGCCGTCGCCGAAACGCTCGTACGGGGCGTGGAAGTGGAGCGGGACGGGATAGTAGATCATCGCGTCCACCTCGCGCTCCTTGAGGAACGCCATCAGCTCGTTTCGCCGCTCCGTGCGGACGGAGAACTGGTGCCAGGTGTTGTTGTTGCCCGGCTGGGTCGTGGGAAGCTGAATGCCGGTGCCGGCGAGACGATCGAGGTAGATCTGCGCGATCTCGGCGCGGCGCTGGTTCCACGCCTCGAGCCGGGTGAGCTTCACCCGCAGGACGGCGGCCTGGACCTCGTCGCAGCGCGACGTGTAGCCGACGTGGTCGTAGTAGTACCGCTCGCGCCCCATGCCGTGGACTCGCATCGAGAGACACTTCTGGGCGACCTCGTCGTCGTTGGTCACGATCATCCCTGCGTCGCCGGCGGCGCCGAGGTTCTTGGTGACGTAGAAGCTGAAGCCCGCGGCGATGCCGAAGTTGCCCGTCGGGGTGCCCTCGAACTCGCAGCCGACGGCCTGGGCGGCGTCCTCCAGCACGAGCAGCTCGTGCTTGGCGGCGATCTCATTGATCGCTTTCACGTCGGCAAGCTGGCCGAACAGATGGATCGGAAGGATCGCCTTGGTGCGCGGGGTGATCGCGGCCTCGATCTTGGCCGGGTCGATCATGAACGTCTCGGGGTCGATGTCCACGAAGACGGGGCGCGCCCCGGTCTGGACGATCGTCTCGGTGCTCGCCACGAACGTGAAGGCGGTGGTGATGACCTCGTCGCCGGGGCCGATGCCCACGGCGTCCATCATGATTCGGAGGGCGTCGGTGCCCGAGTTGAGCGAGATCGCGTGCTTGACGCGGTGCATCTCGGCCAGTTCCTGCTCAAGCAGAAGGCATTGTTTGCCGCCGGAGATCGTGTAGACGCCGCTTGAGATAACGGCGTGGACGGCCTCGTCCATGGGCTGCTGCAGTTCGTCGTACTGGGCCTTGATGTCGTAGAACGGGACTCTCATTCGCACTCCGGGATGGGCTCATTTTGGCCCATCCCGCTTGTTTGACGAACGTGTTAAGGCTCTGTGTACAGGAAAACGGCGTTAACGTGTGACGTCCGCCACCCTTAAGCCGTCCTCGTAGCTCACGCCGAGGCGCATTCCGTCGCTCGACCAGACGATCTCTCCGGGGTACTCCGGGAATCCCCGGACGTCGGCGCGACGCGCCACCACCGAGTGACCGAGGCCGTTGAAGTCGACCGTGGCGACGACAGAATCAAACTTCAGCGACCGCTCGACTCGGCGGAGCTCCTCCCGCAGGCGGGCGTCCCCCGGCTTCTTGGAGACGCGGTCGTTCAGGGCCACGTACCGCTGGAAGACTCCCGGCGCGCTCGCCTCGACGAGGCCCGCGATGGCGATCCGCTGGCCATCGGGCGACACCGAGAGTTGGACCGGCAGCGCGTAACGCCCCTCGCCCAGCACCTCCTTGGCCGAGAGATCGGCGATCAAGGTCTCCGCCGGGCCGCCTTCGAGCGGCACCGCGCCGACCCGTAGGTGGACGTTCGGGATCTCGTCGCGCCTTCCCTTCGGAACGTCGAGCGCCTCGGCGTAGATGGCCCGGTCACGCGGCGCATCGTAGCCGATGGCGGCGATCTGCTCGGACGCCTTGGCGATTGTTCTCACGCGGCCGCCTCGGACCAGCGACACGTCGCGGTCGGTCGCCAAGAGCAGGTCCCGGTGCCCCTTCGAAAGCCAAACCGCGTGGTTCGGTGCCGACTTCAGGGTCAAGGTCCGCACCACCTCGCCGCTTCGAGCGTGGACGACGTACCCCTTTCCGTCTCGCCAGCCAAGCAGCTCGGTCCCTTCCGAGTTCCAGGCGTACGGCGCGCTGAGCACCGTCGGCAGGTTCGCGGTTCGGAGCGTCTTCAGGTCGAGCAGGACGGAGCGCGTGGGCTTCCCCTTCTCAGTCTGATTCACCACCAACCGGCTTCCATCCGGCGAGAAGCGAGGCGAGCCGACGTTACCGCGCAGGGCGAGCGTGCCCGCTCCACCGCCGACCGGACGGAGACGGAGCCCCTCCGGTGTCACTTGGGCGATGGTGTGGCCGTCTGGGGAGAGATCGGCTTCGAAACTCGGCCGGCAACCCCCGGCAACTAAAGCTAGGAGCGCGGTGGCACCAATCGCGAGGGAGGGACGGATCATATCCTTGTCAACACCCACCGACCGCGATGCGTTGCCATCTCTTTTTGGGCGGTATCTTGCCCGCATGCTCCGCCGTCCCGTTGTCCTCGCCAGCGCCTCCCCCCGAAGGCGCGAGCTCCTTGCCGAAGTCGTTCCGGACTTCACCGTCGACGTGGCGGACGTGGACGAGGAGGCCTTGACGGTGGCGGACCCTTGGGCAACCGCCGAGGGGCTGGCGCTCGCCAAGGCGCGAGCCGTCCTGCAGCGAAACTCCGAGGCGATCGTCATCGGCGGCGACACTGTGGTGGCGATCCCCAGCGGTGAAGGAGGCAACCACGTGCAGTTGGCGAAGCCCAGGAGCGTCGCGGAAGCAAGAGAGATGCTTCGTCAACTCTCCGGGCGCACCCACCTCGTGATCACGGGCGTGTGCCTCGCCCAGATGGAGGGGGAGCGAACGTTCTCCGAGACGACCGAAGTGACGTTTCGAACCCTCGGCGAGACGGAGATCGTGGCGTACGTGGCGACGGGCGAGCCGATGGACAAGGCGGGCGCCTACGCGATCCAGGGTGGTGCGGCCGACTTCGTGGCGAAGCGCGAAGGGTCGCTGAGCAACGTGATCGGCCTTCCCGTCGAGCGACTCGCGGCCGAGATCGCCGAGTTGCGCACCATGGCCTGAAGCCGACTAGATGCGGACGGTTCCGGGAGCCCCAAGGCCGCCGCGGCCGTCGATACCCGGCGGCATCCCAGGAGTTCGGCCCGGGAGCCCGATCCCGCTCGCCTGCCGCATCGCCGCCTGCGCCAGGTCCTCGCGGCCGGCTCGGCTGTACAGCTCGGCGGCCGATCGGTAGGCGCGGAAGAGATGATGGGGCCGCGCCGCGAGGAAGGCCGACCCGGCCTCGGACTTCGGGTCGACTTCGGTTCGCGAGTGGATTCGTGCCGCGTCCTCCAGGAGCCGGCCGAGTTCGACGTCCTGCCCCTTTCCAATAGCGGGGGGAACGATCTCGTACAGGGTCGCGGGAAGAATCGGCGCCGAGCTCTCGGGCGCGGTGTCGAAGGCGGTTCGGGCCGTGGCGATCGCCTCGCCGACCTTGCTCTGCTGGGCTTGGGCTTGGGCAAGCCGGAGCGTGTCGTTCACCCGTCGATCCTCGTTCTTGCTCTCCGTAGCCCATCTCACGGCGACCTTGAGAATTCGCTCGGCTTCGGACCAGTGGCGGGCCGTACGCATCACGTCCGCGTACTGCCACGCGGTGCTCGGGTCGACGGTGTCGAGCGAGGAGGCCTTCACCAGACGATCCGCCTCGAGCGCCAGAAGCTCGCGGTACTGACGGGAGCTGATCTCCCGCTTCGCCACTCGGTTGAGAAGGACGTCCGAGGTCGCGCGGAGCCGACGAGCGAGAATCTCCGGTGAAAGCGGTCCGTCCGCCGGGTCGTTCGGATCGGGCAGCGTGCCGGTGCGGCACCCTACGACCGACACCAGCGCCAAGACGGCGAAGCCCCAACGTCTTGAGTTACGACTTCGCCGCTTCAACGTCATCACCGTTCCGTACGACTACTGAATGGCGTAGCGCTCGTCCGGGAACAGGTGATCGCGATAGATTTCCGAACCGGAGAACGTCAGCATCGTCTTGCCGCGGAACTTCATTCCGTGGAACGGAGTGTTCTTGCTCTTGCTGAACGTCTTGTTCCGATCGAAGGTCCACTCGCACTCGGGGTCGATGACGGCGACCTGGGCCACGGGCGTCTCGCCGGGGCGAAGGGTGCCCGCGTCGAGGCGCAGGATCTGGGCCGGCTTGGTGCTGAGCTTGCGGACGGTCTCCAGCGGCGACAGGATCCCCTTGTGGGTGAGGTGGGTCAGCGTGACGCCCACCGCCGACTCGAGCTGAGCGGAGCCGAACGGGGCCTCCTCGAACGGCACGTCCACCTCGTGAGAGGCGTGCGGCGAGTGATCGCTGGCGATGCAGTCGATCGTGCCGTCCTGCAGTCCCTGGATCAGCAGGTCGATGTCGACCTGGGTGCGCAGCGGCGGCTGGATCTTGAACCGGGTGTCGAACTCGCCCACATTCTCGTCCGTGAAGACGAAGTGCATCGGACAGATCTCGCAGGTGACCGGCGCGCCGAGGAACTTCGCCTGCCGAATCATTTCGACGGCGCCCCAGGTGGAGACGCGCATCACGTGGAGCTGGCAGCCGGTGTGGAGCGAGAGAAGGCAGTTCCGCATCACGGCGATCTCCTCTGCCGAGCGCGGCACGCCCTTCAGGCCGAGCATCGCGCTCATCGCGCCCTCGTTCATGCTGCCGCCGCGGCTGAGGTTCGCGTCTTCGCAGTGGGCCATGATCGGCAGGTCGAGCTGCACGCAGAACTCCATCGCCTGCGCCATCGTGAGCGCGTTCTGGATAGGGAAGCCCTCGTCGCTGGCGGCCACGATGCCGGCGCGCTTCATCGCGGAGAGGTCCGCGAGCTCCGTGCCGCCCATGCCGCGCGTGAGCGCGCCGACCGGGGCGACGAAGACGCCGCCGGCTTCGGGGGAGGCCGCGCGGTCGAGGATGAAGTCGATCAGGCTCGGCGTGTCCAGCGGCGGCCGGGTGTTGGGCATGCAGCAGATCGTGGTGTAGCCCCCGGCGGCGGCGGCTTGGGTGCCGGTGACGATCGTCTCCTTGTGCTCGTCGCCCGGCTCGCGCAGGTGGACGTGCGGATCGACGAGGCCGGGCGTGATCCACATGCCCGTGCAGTCGTACGTCTCGTCGACGTCCTGCGGATCGCCCACGTCACCGAAGGCGACGATCTGATCGTCCTCGATGAGGACGCTCCCGATCACGTCGAGCTCCTGCGACGGGTCGAGAATCCGGCCGTTCTTGAGTAGGGTTCGCATGGGCAGATGGGGTTTGGGTCGCTTGGTAACGGAGTCGCGAGGGGGCGTTAGGTCATTCGAATGACCTGAGGGCCGATCACCCCTTCTTTGCCTTCTTCTTCTCGGGCTTCGGTGCGCTGTCCTCGCCCGTGAAGCACCAGTACATGGAGGCCATTCGGACGAAGATGCCGTTCTCGATCTGCGACGTGATCGCCGAGTGCTCGCCATCGGCCGCCTCGTCGTCCACTTCGATGCCGCGATTGATCGGGCCGGGGTGCATCACCAGGCAGTCGGGCGCGGCGTAGCGGAGGGTCTCGCGGTTACCTGGTACATCGCGGCGTACTCGCCAATCGAGCTCAGCACGCCCTCGGCCATGCGCTCCTTCTGGAGGCGCAGGGTGATGATGACGTCCGCTTGATCGATGCCGGCGGCGAGGTCGTAGAACACCTGCCCGGGCAGCATGCCGGAGTGCGGCGGAATGAGCGTGCGCGGCCCCACGAATCGAACCTCAGCGCCGAGCTTGTGAAGGAGCCAGGCGTTGGAGCGCGCGACGCGCGAGTGCTCCACGTCGCCGACGATCGCCACTCGCAAGCCTGCGATCGAGTCCTTGCGCTCGAGGATGGTGAGGGCGTCGCCGAGCGCCTGCGTCGGGTGCTCGTGCTGACCGTCGCCCGCGTTGAGGACGGGATTGCCAAAGTGCTGGGCGGCGAGCGTGGCGGCGCCGGACATTCGGTGGCGCATCACCAAGCCGTCGAGCCGCTCGAACCGCAGCGTCAGGATCGTGTCCTTCAGGGTCTCGCCCTTGCTCATCGAGGAACTGGAGGCGGCGAAGTTCGCCGTCTTCATCCCGAGGTAGAAGGCGGCCTGCTCGAAGCTCACGCGGGTCCGGGTGGAGTTCTCGAAGAACAGCATCCCGATGACCTGCCGATCGAGCTTCGGCACCGATTTGCCCTCGATGATCCGGAGCTTGAACTCGGCCGCTAGGCTCAGCAGCTCCTCAATCTGATCCTTCTCAAGCTGGCGGATTCCTAGTAGGTGCCTAGCCATTCGATCCTCCCACGGCGGCCGGGGCGCGCTTCTCCAGCACCACCGCGTCCTCTCCGTCGTACTCCATGACCTTCACGATGATGTGATCCGCGCGCTCGGTAAACAGCTTGCGACCGCTGTAGTTCGGCTCGATCGGCAGCTCACGATGACCTCGATCGACGAGGACCGCGAGTTGGACGGCGCGAGGGCGACCGAAGCGCATGAGCCCATCGAGTGCGGCCCTGGCCGTTCGGGCCGTGTAGATCACCTCGTCCACGAGAATGACCGTCTTGCCGCTCACCTCGAACGGGATCTCGGTCTCGTCGACGTCGACCGCCGGGCGATCGTCCCGGTACGGCCTGACGTCGAGCTTGCCGCAGGGAACGGTCGTCCCCTCGATCTGGGTCATGAGGAACGCGAGCCGCTTGGCCACAGGCCAGCCGCGGCGCAGCACACCCACCACAACGAGGTCCTCCGCGCCTTGATTCGCCTCAAGGATCTCATGCGCCATCCGACCAAGGGTTCGCCGCATGTCTCCGGCATCGAGCAACACCGCCGCCATCTGGGCCTCATTATGCCCGAGCGAGCCACCCTGGCACTGACGTCTGCGGGCATCGAATCCTGGCCGCCTTCTCTGAATGTGTCGCCATTGAAGACGCCCACTCAATATCACGTCTCAAATCTTCAGCCCAGCTCGGGTGAACCGGACATGAACAGCCTTTGAACGCTCGCTAGCGCAGGGTGAGCCACGGCAGGATCGCGCCCTATGATCCAGTCAGGTGACGGGGAATTCCCGAACGGGAGCGGTTCCAATCAAATGGAACAACCCAGGGAATGCCCGGTCGGACTTATTGTTTGCCATTTTCTGGCAAAAACATATCACACACCTAGGATCCTCTTTCATGAAGACCGAACAGAATCTCCTCCAAGCCGGCATGGACCGGCGCCAGCTCCTGAAGTCCGCCGGCACCGCCGGCCTCGCCGCCCTCGCGGGGGGGCTCCTCGCGGGCTGCGGCGGCTCCTCCTCGGGCGGCTTCAACCCCGGCGGCGGCGGCGCCAAC
>Ga0164290_1002752_pt1 | contig 10596 bp, 10 predicted proteins | sample Micstemetagenome_FD_108782 | JGI IMG/M metagenome (GOLD analysis project Ga0164290, IMG submission 108782) | Contaminated culture microbial community from soil near Moab, Utah, USA - Microcoleus steenstrupii SON62 (Illumina Assembly) | ecosystem: Environmental > Terrestrial > Soil > Soil crust...
GCGCCGAATCCCTAATGCACAAGCGCGCGCAGGTCCAGGGGCAGGAGCAGGTGACCGTGGGCCGCGACCTGGTCACCCTGCTGCAGGCGGCCGAGAAGGAAGGCATCAAGCGCGGCGACCAGTTCATCGCCAGCGAGCTGTTCCTGCTGGCCGTGGCCGACAGCAAGCAGGACATCGGCCGCGTGGCGCGCGAGAACGGCCTGTCGCGCAAGTCGCTGGAGTCTGCCGTGGACGCGGTGCGCGGCGGCCAGGGCGTCAACAGCGCCGATGCCGAAGGCCAGCGCGAAGCCCTGAAGAAATACTGCATGGACCTGACCGAGCGCGCGCGGCTGGGCAAGCTCGACCCCGTGATCGGCCGCGACGAGGAGATCCGCCGCGCGATCCAGGTCCTGCAGCGCCGCACCAAGAACAACCCGGTTTTGATCGGCGAGCCGGGCGTGGGCAAGACCGCCATCGTGGAGGGCCTGGCCCAGCGCATCGTGGCCGGTGAGGTCCCGGAATCGCTGAAGAACAAGCGCGTGCTGTCGCTGGACATGGCGGCGCTGCTGGCCGGCGCCAAGTTCCGCGGCGAGTTCGAGGAGCGGCTGAAGAACGTGCTCACCGAGCTGGCCAAGGACGAAGGCCAGACCATCGTCTTCATCGACGAGCTGCACACCATGGTGGGCGCCGGCAAGGCCGAGGGCGCCATGGACGCCGGCAACATGCTCAAGCCGGCGCTCGCCCGCGGCGAGTTGCATTGCGTGGGCGCCACCACGCTGGACGAGTACCGCAAGTACATCGAGAAGGACGCCGCGCTGGAGCGCCGCTTCCAGAAGATCCTGGTGGGCGAGCCCACGGTGGAAGCCACCATCGCCATCCTGCGCGGCCTGCAGGAGAAGTACGAGGCCCACCACGGCGTGGACATCACCGCCCCGGCCATCGTGGCCGCGGCGGAGCTCTCGCACCGCTACATCACCGACAGGTTCCTGCCCGACAAGGCCATCGACCTGATCGACGAGGCTGCCTCCAAGATCAAGATCGAGATCGACTCCAAGCCTGAAGCCATCGACCGCCTCGACCGCCGCATGATCCAGCTGCAGATCGAGCGCGAGGCCATGAAGAAGGAAAAGGACGAGGCGTCGCAAAAGCGCCTGGGCCTGATCGAGGACGAGATCGGCAAGCTGAGCAAGGAGATCGCCGACCTGGAAGAGATCTGGAAGGCCGAGAAATCGGCCGCCCAGGGCAGCGCCCAGATCCGCGAGGAGATGGACAAGGTCCGCTTCCAGATCGAGGAGTTCAAGCGCAAGGCCGACTTCAACAAGGTCGCCGAGCTGCAGTACGGCAAGCTGCCGGAGCTGGAGCGCAAGCTCAAGGAAGCGCAGGAGGCCGAGACCGGCAAGGCCAAGGCCGGCAAGGCGCAGCTGCTGCGCACCCAGGTCGGCGCCGAGGAGATCGCCGAGGTCGTGGCACGCGCCACCGGCATCCCGGTGTCCAAGCTGATGCAGGGCGAGCGCGAAAAGCTGCTGCAGATGGAGGACAAGCTGCACCAGCGCGTGGTCGGCCAGGACGAAGCGATCAGCGCCGTGGCCAACGCCATTCGCCGCTCGCGCTCGGGCCTGTCGGACCCGAACCGGCCGACCGGCTCGTTCCTGTTCCTCGGGCCCACGGGCGTGGGCAAGACCGAGCTGTGCAAGGCGCTCGCCACGTTCCTCTTCGACAGCGAGGAGCACCTGATCCGCATCGACATGAGCGAGTTCATGGAGAAGCACTCCGTGGCCCGCCTGATCGGCGCGCCCCCGGGCTACGTGGGCTACGAGGAAGGCGGCTACCTGACCGAGGCCGTGCGGCGCAAGCCGTACAGCGTGATCCTGCTCGACGAGGTCGAGAAGGCGCGCCACGACGTCTTCAACGTGCTGCTGCAGGTGCTGGACGATGGCCGCCTGACCGACGGCCAGGGCCGGACCGTGGACTTCAAGAACACGGTGATCGTGATGACGAGCAACATCGGCTCGCACATGATCCAGGGCATGGCCGGGCGTCCCTACGAGGACGTCAAGGAGGCCGTGTGGGACGAGCTGAAGAACCACTTCCGCCCCGAGTTCCTGAACCGCATCGACGAGACGGTGGTATTCCATGGCCTCGATGCCAAGCACATCGCGCGCATCGCCGGCATCCAGCTCAGGGTGCTGGAGCAGCGGCTCGCGAAGATGGACCTCACGCTGCAGGTGTCCCCGGCGGCGCTGGAGGAGCTGGCCAAGGTCGGCTTCGACCCGGTGTTCGGGGCCCGGCCGCTGAAGCGCGCCATCCAGCAGCGCATCGAGAACCCGCTGTCCAAGCTGATCCTCGAGGGGCGCTTCCCGCCGAAGAGCGTGATCCCGGTCGAGGTCGACCCGGTCCGCGAGCCCGGCGTGTTCCACTTCGGCAGTGCCGAGCGGGCCGCCGAAGCGGCCACCGCCTGACGGGAGCCCGCGCTGCAGGCCGTCCTCCACTTGCTGCTTCGGCTGGTGCTGCTGGCCGCCGGCTGGTGTTCGCCGCCAGCCTGGCGGTGGTTTTGGCCGGCCTGCTGGCCATCGCCTGGCTGCACCGGGCCTGGGGCCGCCTGACCGGCCGCCCGGTGCGGCCGTTCGCCTTCCGCATCGACCCTCGGCAGGGCTTCGACCGCGTGTACCGCTCGCCCGCGCGGCCGCGAGCGAAGGCCGACGTCACGGACGTCGAGCCGAAGTAGTCAGCGCACGAACTGGTCGACGTAGTCCGCGCCCAACCCGCATTGCTTGTAGTGCGCCCGGCACATGGCGATCTTGGTGAACACGTCTTCGTAGCCGGTCTGCTGGCCCCAGGGGTCCACGTAGACCATGGCGCCGGTGATGTGGAACAGCGTGACCATCTCCGCCACGTCCTCGGGCACCACCAGCGTGTGCGTCTCGCCCGGCGGTTCGAACACGTAGCTGCCTTCGCGGGCCACCCAGTCGTGCTCCAGGTAGTGCCAGCGGCCGCGGATCACGTAGCCGTGCACGGGCGCCGGATGCCGGTGGCGGCTGAGGACGCCTGACTTGCGCACCCGCAGCAGGTTGACCCAGTAGCCCTGCACGGTGTTCAGGCACAGCGGCCGGAACCACACGTCGGGCGCCTGCGGCACCCAGACGCGCTCGTCCTCGGGCACCGCCGCGCCCACCACGATCTCGGGGGCCGCTTCGGGCGGAAAGGGCAGCTGGTAGGGCAGGTGGCGCTGGTCGTCACTCATGTTCGCCGCCTTCACGCGACCAGGTAGCCGCCGTCCACCGGCAACACCACGCCAGTGACGAAAGCCGCCGCCGGCGAGCACAGGAACAGCGCGGGCCCGGCCACGTCTTCCGGCCGGCCCCAGCGGGCCAGCGGCGTGCGGGCCAGGACCGCTGCGCTGCGCGCCGGGTCGTCTTGCAGCGGCTGCGTGAGCGGCGTGGCAATCCAGCCCGGCGCGACGGCATTGACCCGCACCTTTTGCGGGGCCCAGGCAATGGCCAGGCTCTTGGTCAGCTGGGCGATGCCGCCCTTGCTCGCGCTGTAGCCGGGCACCAGGCCGCCGCCGAAGAAGCTGAGCATGGACGCGATGTTGACCACGCAGCCGCCGCTGGCCGCCAGCAGCTCCCGCGCGGCCGTGCAGGCCCGCATGGTCCCCACCAGGTTCACGTCCAGCACCTTCTGGAACACCGAGACCTCGTGCTCCGCGCCCCGCTGGATGGTGCCGGCCGCGTTCACCAGCACGTCCAGGCGGGGCAGTGTGGCGAGGCAGTCGCGCACGGAGCCTTCATCGGTGACGTCCAGGCGCTGGAACGACAGCGAGTCCGAGTCTGTTCGTTCCTCGAGCCCCGCGGCCACCACCTTGGCACCCGCCTGGGCGAAGGCTTGCGCAATGGCGAGCCCGATCCCGCTGGTGCCGCCCGTGACCAGCACGTGCCGGCCCTGGAAGTCGAAATTCATGCCAACACTCCTTTGCAGGGCAGGAAGTATGACGACCGGGGCCCTATCGTTCTCCCTAGTGTGGGTGGATGGGTGAGTGGGTAGATTCGCAAGGCTTGTCAGACAACTGACAACCTCAACCGTAAGACAAGGAGATCCGCATGACCCGTGCATCCCGCCGTTCGCTGCTCGCCGCCGCCCTCGCCGGCCTCACCCTCGCAGCCGCCAGCCTGCCGGCCGCGGCCCAGTCCTACCCGACCCGGCCGATCACCCTGATCGTGCCCTGGGGCGCGGGCGGCGGCACGGACGCCACGGCGCGCATCATCGGCAGCCTGCTGGAGAAGGAACTCGGCCAGCCGGTCAACGTGGTCAACCGCACCGGCGGCAGCGGCGTGGTCGGACACGCCGCCATCGCCTCGGCCCCGCCGGACGGCTACACCATCGGCCTGGCCACCGTCGAGATCGGCATGATGCATTGGCAGGGCCTGACCGAGCTCAAGCACGACTCGTACACGCCCATCGGCCTGGTCAACGCCGACCCCGCGGGCATCCAGGTCCGCGCGGATGCCCCGTACAAGAACGTGCAGGACCTGCTCGCCGCCATCAAGGCCAACCCGGGCAAGTTCAAGGCCTCGGGCACGGGGCAGGGCGGCATCTGGCACCTGGCGATCGCGGGGCTGCTGCGGGACCAGAAGATCGACCCGAATGCCTTGCCCTGGGTGCCCAGCAACGGCGCGGCGCCGGGCCTGCAGGACATGGTGGCCGGCGGCATCGAGGTGGCCCCGGTGTCGCTGCCCGAAGCGCGCTCCCTGATCGACGCCGGCAAGGTCAAGAGCCTGGCGATCATGGCCGACAAGCCCTCCGCGCTGTACCCGAACGTGCCCACCGTGAAGGCCGCGCTCGGCAGCGACTGGACCATGGCGGCCTGGCGCGGCATCGTCGCGCCCAAGGGGCTTCCCAACGACGTTCGCGACAAGCTCGCGGCCGCGGTGCGCAAGGTCGCGGCCAGCAAGGAGTACACCGACTTCATGGCCAGCCGCGGCTTCGGCGTGATTTATGCCGGGCCGGACGACTTTGCCAAGTTCATGGCCAAGAGCAGCCAGGAGCTGGGCGCGACGATGAAGGCGGTGGGGCTGGTCAAGTGACGGCCCGCACGGCCGGATGAAACTCAACGACGCCATCTTCGGGCTGGTGCTGCTGGCCCTGGGCGCCGCCGTGCTGTTCGGGGTGCAGGGCTATCCCAAGATCCCGAACCAGCCGGTGGGCCCGGCCCTCTTCCCAGGCCTCGTGGCCGTGGGCCTGTGCGCCTGCGGGGCGCTGCTGGTCCTCAAGGGCTGGCGCACGCGCCATGCGCAGCGCTGGCTGGCCTGGGAGCCATGGGTTCGGTCGCCGCGGCACGTGCTGTCGCTCGTGGTGCTGCTGGCCTCCATCGTCTTCTACATCGTGGCGGCACAGCGCATCGGCTTCCTGCCGGCGGCCGTGGCGATCCTTGTGGCCCTGATGCTCACGTTGCGGGTGCGGCCGGCCGTCGCCGTCCCCGTGGCGATCGTCGCTGCGCTGCTGATCCATTTCGCCTTCTACAAGCTGCTGCGGGTGCCGCTGCCCTGGGGCCTGCTGAAAGGCATTGCCTGGTGAGCGCCGCCGTCCTGCAGGCCTTCGCCATGGTGTTCGAGCCGGCCACGCTGCTGGCCATCGCACTGGCGGCGCTGTTCGGGTTGTTCGTCGGCGCGATTCCCGGGCTCACGGCCACCATGGCCACGGCGCTGCTGGTGCCGGTGACCTTCTTCATGCCGCCCATCCCGGCCATCGCCGTGATGGTCACCGCCACCGCGATGGCGATCTTCTCCGGCGACATCCCGGGAGCCTTGCTGCGCATCCCCGGCACGCCGGCCTCCGCTGCCTACACCGATGAAGCCTATGCCATGACGCGCAAGGGCGAGGCGGAAACCGCGCTCGGCGCGGGCCTGGTGTTCAGCGCCGTGGGCGGCCTGTTCGGCACGCTGGTGCTGGTGCTCGCCGCGCCCGCGCTGGCTGAGGTGGCGCTGCGCTTCAGCTCGTTCGAGTATTTCTGGCTCGTGCTGCTGGGCCTCACCTGCGCGGTCTTCATCACCACCAACCAGCCGCTCAAAGGCCTGGTCACGCTGCTGCTCGGGCTGCTGGTGGCCTGCGTCGGCCTGAACAACCCGGCCGGCCATCCGCGCTTCACCTTCGGCAACGCCGAGATGACGGGCGGTATCGGGATGATCGCCATGATGATCGGCATGTTCGCCATCTCCGAGCTGATCCGCTTCGTGGTGGACACCAGCCCGCCGGCCGAACTGGTGGTGGAGAAGGTCGGCAACGTGATGCGGGGCCAGTGGGCGCTCGCGAAAAAGTACCCGGCGCAGATCCTGCGCGGCAGCACCCTGGGCACCGCAGTGGGGGCGCTGCCGGGCGCCGGCGCCGACATCGCGGCCTGGATGTCCTACGCCATGAGCAAGAAGCTCTCGAAGGAACCGGAGAAGTTCGGCACCGGGCACGTGGAAGGCCTCGTCGAGTCCGGGGCCGCGAACAACAGCGCGCTGGCCGGCGCCTGGATCCCGGCGCTGGTGTTCGGCATTCCCGGGGACTCGATCACCGCCATCGTGATCGGCGTGCTCTACATGAAGAACATGAACCCCGGGCCCACCCTGTTCACCACCAACCCGCAGAACATCTACGCCGTGTTCCTGCTGTTCATCCTCGCCAACCTGATCATGATCCCGCTGGGCATCCTGTGCATCAAGGTGGCCCGCCGCATCCTGAAGGTGCCGCGCAACATCCTGATGCCGCTGATCCTGCTGTTCTGCATCGTGGGGACCTTCGCGATCAACAACTCCACCTTCGAGATCGGCGTGATGCTGGTGGCCGGCATCGTGGCCTGGCTGCTCGAGGCCAACCGTTTCCCGATCGCGCCGGCCATCCTCGGTGTGGTGCTCGGCGGCATGCTGGAGGAGAACTTCATCACCTCGATGATCAAGTCCGACGGCAACCTGGCCGCCTTCGTCTCGCGGCCGATCGCCGCCGTGCTGGCCGCCGTAACCCTCCTGGTCTGGCTCGTGCCGCCACTCCTGCGGCTGCTGCGCGGCAGGCGCGAGCCGGTGCCCGGCTGAAAGTTCCGCCCGGCGGCCGCTTGAGGCCTGCGCGTTTACCCCGTCCATCGGGTGCCGTGCCACCGCGTTGTGGAGGTGGAAAGGCAGGTGGTCATATGCTGGTCCAACGCACCCCCATCCCGGATTCGGAGCTCCATGACTTCGAGCAGGCGATCCGCGCCAACGGCAAGGATCCCGCGCAGTTCAGGGCGCAGATGTTCGCCACGCGCCTGGACGCGGGCACCACGTTCCGGCGGGTCCACATCGTCGCTCCGCGCGCTGCGGCGCAATACGACGCGAGCTCCGGCGGCACGTGGACCGAGAGCTTCGCGCGCCACCTGGCGCGCGGCTTCTTCGGCTGATCAGCCCTGCGGCCGCTGCGCGGCGTGCCGCGCGTACAGCTTCTGCATCCCGCCCAGCCAGCGGTCGTAGTCCTGGGCCTTGGCCAGGAAGTACTTGGCGACGTCCGGGTGCGGCAGCACCAGGAAGCTCTCCTCGCCCATCACCCGCACCACTTCGTCGGCCACCTGCTCGGGCGTGAGCACGCCGTCCAGGCCGGCCGAGCCGGTGCCGTCACGCGTCATCGCCGTCTGCACCGACTGCGGGCACAAACACGACACGCGCAGCCCGCGCCGGCCGTAGGCGATGCGCAGCCACTCGGCAAAGGCCACCGCTGCGTGCTTGGTCACGCCATAGGGCGCAGTCTCCACGATGTTCAGCAGGCCCGCCGCGGAGGCGGTGACCAGGAAGTAGCCTTCGCCGCGCTCCACCATGGCGGGCACCACCGCGCGGGCGGCCCACACGTGCGCCATGCCGTGCACCTGCCACCTCTTGTCCCAGAGGGCGTCGTCCAGCTCGAAGCCGCCCATGCGGCCCAGGATTCCGGCGTTGGAGATGTAGATGTCGACCTGGCCATAGCGCTGCTGCGCGGCCGCCACCAGCGCCTGGATGTCCGCCTCGCGGCTGACGTCGCACGCAACCGCCAGCGCGCCGATGGGCTGGGCCACGGCCTGTGCCTGCTCGAAGTTCAGGTCGGCGACCACCACGCCGCGCGCACCCTCGGCGGCGAACCGCCTGGCCAGCCCCGCGCCGATGCCGCTCGCGCCGCCGGTGATGACGGCCACTTTTCCCCGGATGTCCATGTGCGTTCCTTTCGCGCCGAAGTATCGGCGGGGCCGCAGCGGGTGCTTGCCGCCCAGGCGACAGGCTAGCGCGGCTTGTGCAGGGGAGCGGCGACCGGAGGAACGGCCATCTTGTAGAGCACGGTGCCCACCGACAGCGCGGCGAAGCACAGCGTGCCGCACAGCAGCCACCAGGGCCACGCCGACGCCATGCCGGAGGGCTGCGCCTGCCGAAGCGCCTCTTCGGCGGCCAGGCGTGACCGGCGCGCGCGCAGCCAGTCGTCGTAACCCGCGCGCAGCTCGGGATGGGACAGAACGGCGTACGCCTCGTTGATCTCGGCCATGCGCCGCTGGGCCTCGTGGTCACCGGGCTTGCGGTCGGGGTGCCACTCCTGGGCCTGGCGGCGGTACGCACGCCGCACCTGCTCCGGCGCCGCCTGGGGCGCCACCCGCAGGACGTCGTAATGGCTGTGGGGCCCCTGGCCCGCGGAGTATGGACGCGACATGCTATCGAAAGTGTAGCGCCCGCGGCCGAGTCCGGGCAAGCGCAGGACGCCAGCTCGGCCGTAAGGGGGTGCGCTCTTACAACACTCCGGCGATGCAGTCCTACGAGGCCGCCAGGGGCAATGGCCGAGGATGGCCCGCCATGGACACCCACCTGCAAAGCGAGACAACCCCCATGGAAGAAGTGGACGAGTGCCTCGTGCGGCCTGTCGATACCCGGCAGGAAGACGTGTACTGGAGCCGCCACTACTGGCGCGAGCGCTACTACAGGGCGGACTGCGAGTACGAGGACTATGCGCCGGCTTACTGCGCCGGCTATGTCGGCTGGGCGCAGTACGGCGGCAGCTACGAGGAGGCCGAGAAGTCCCTGTGCGCCAACTGGGTCCGCATCAAGGGCGACTCGCGCCTGGACATCGACGAGGCCCGCGAGGCCATGCGTGCAGCCTGGGACCATGCGGAACGTGTCTGGCTGCAGGCCCTGCGCAAGGTCGGACCGATGCGCAGCCTGCCGGCCGCGGCGCCGCTGCCTGAGCTCGCGGCCGCAGTGCACTGAGGGCGCGGCACGGGGATTGCCCGGAGCGGACATGACCCAACCCTTCCAACCCGAAGACCTCTACCTTCACCAGAAGCTGTCCGACCTGCATGCCCTGCCCGGGCTCGAGGTAGCCGTCGGCACCGTGCGCTCCGTCGACCGTGAGAACGACGGCTACCTCTCCTGCATCTGGACCTTCCCGCTGGACGGCCGGGCGCCTCGCCAGATGACGCGCGGCCCGGGCCTCGACAAATCCCCGCGCTGGTCACCCCAGGGGGATCGCATCGCCTTCACGTCCGGCCGCGGCGGCGGCGCCCCCCAGCTCTACCTGATCGACCGCGACGGCGGCGAGGCGCGCCCCTGCAGCCGGCTCGACAACGGGGTGAGCTCGCACCGCTGGGCCCCCGACGGCAAGAGCCTGGTGGTGGCTTCCGCGGTGTCGGTGGACCCCGAGCTGCGCGGGGCTCGTGGCAAGGCGCCGCCCAAGCGCGGGCCCAAGAGCCCGGAGATCGCCTGGAAGCTCCCGTACAAATCCGACGGCATGGGTTACATGCTGGCGCGTGAGGTCCACCTGTTCCGGCTGGATGCCGGTAGCGGCGAGCACCGCCAGCTCACCGACGGGCCCTTCGACGTGCTCGGCTTCGAGCCCTCCCCGAACGGGCGGCACATCGCGTACTGCCGCACCCGGGAGGGGCGCTTCGCCCATCGCACCGACCTCTGGGTGTGCGACGCCGACGGCGGGCATCCGCGGCAGCTCACACGCGAACTGGCCACCGTGCTGCAGCCGGCATGGTCCCCGGATGGCCGCTGGATCGCGTTTGCCGCGGCGCGCGAGGAGGGTGACGCGCAGAACGGCCTGTTCGTGCTGGAGTTCGGCAGCGGGCGCATCGTGCAGCTCGGCGACAAGGACCTCGAGGGCGCGGACAGCGATTCCCTGCACTGGAGCGAGGACGGCGCGCGGCTCATCTTTTCGCGCGCGATTCGTGGCTGCCACGAGATCGCCAGCATCGCCGTGGACGGCAGTGGGCTGCAGACGCTGGCCGCCAGCGAGCGCCAGCTCGGCGCCGTGGCGTTGACCGGCCAGCACCTGGTGTACAGCGTCGAGCACCCCTCGCTGCCCAGCGAGCTCTACGCCTGCGGCCGGGACGGCCGGCACGAGCGGCAGATCAGCGACCTGAATCCCTGGTGGTCCGAACGCACCGCCATCCAGGCCACGCGCCGCAGCTTCGAGGTCGACGACGGTCGGGGCGGACGCGAGACCATCGAGGGCTGGCTGATCTGCGCCGAGGGCGCCAAGGGGCCGATGCCATTGCTCAACGACGTGCACGGCGGGCCGGCCAGCTATGCCCTGATGGATTTCGACACCAACGTCTTCTGGCAGGTGCTCTGCTCGCGCGGCTGGGCCGTCCTCGCC
>Ga0164290_1002753_pt1 | contig 10594 bp, 16 predicted proteins | sample Micstemetagenome_FD_108782 | JGI IMG/M metagenome (GOLD analysis project Ga0164290, IMG submission 108782) | Contaminated culture microbial community from soil near Moab, Utah, USA - Microcoleus steenstrupii SON62 (Illumina Assembly) | ecosystem: Environmental > Terrestrial > Soil > Soil crust...
CCTTTAATACAAGTGGTGGGATCAGTTTCGCAGCTTTATCCTTGATATGTGCTGTGTCCAATAAGAGCGATACAATCAGTTCACCATTTTCCTGTGGCTGGATATTCAGTCGCAGGTTACCGGTTACATTTAGTTGCTTGATTTGGGAAAAGAAGTTCGTTTGCATATAAATGGTTTTATTCTGTTGGTATTTGTTTTTTAAGAAAATTGACCAGTTCTTCAATAGATTCTACAGCTTTGGTAGTACGATTGAATCCATTGATTTCTCCAATCGTATTTTTTGGATAATCATTTTTGCGTTCGCCTGTCTCATACAAAAGCTCTCCTTGTGAAAGCTCACCTGGTTGAAATACGATGTAGATGTATTTTTCATTATCATTTTGACTAGTAAAGAATACAGAAACCCTGCATGCCAAACCCATAGGAGAGAGCTTTTCATCATCGCATATCCAATTGAGGAAATGCGGCTTTAGGATATTGATTACGGGCCGCAAAAGTGATTCTGTCCAGTATGGTATTGAAGGGGCTTTTTTGCGCCTCAAAAGCAGTCTTTCAAGTTGCTGTTGTTTCTTTGCGATTCTATCGTCCAGTATTTTTCTGGCCGTCTGGTAGTCTGAAAGCTGATCAGCAAATGATTTTCTTATTTGTTCAAATGTTAGTTTGTTCATTATCGGCAGTTGAGGGAGTTAAAATTTGTTTAGCGATAAAAACAGCATAGTTGGTAATGTGACGCTGCCATGCACCCTGGGTGGGAGACCATCTAAACCCATTTGATTTCAGCTTTTTTCGCATCTCCTCCGGTGGAATCGAATCGAATAGGATCTGCACACGGTTGGCTTCAATATTCATGACGATGGTAGCGTCGCCAATGTGTATTTCTTTTGTTTCAAGCGTCTGTATTTTTTCAAGCTGGGTTATGCGATTTTTAATTCTCCTGATCTCTGCGGAATTGTTGGAAAACTTGTAATGTGGAAATCCGAAGTTGTTGGGGCGGTTTAATTCCTCCCACATTTCTTCTGTTGCCATTTCGAGTTTTAGAAACCCTTCTTTGTCTTTTTTTCGCAGGTATTGGTTGGCTGCTTTCATAAAGACCTGGCTCTTTTGAAGTGAAGCGAGCTTATCTTTCAACTTGGTTAGTGCATCCGGATCATCTGATGAAATCGTATCATTCGATTCGATGGTTTCCGCTTTGTTCTGGTAGTATTTTGCCTTGTCATCCGCTTCAAAAGCTTTGCCGAATGTGTTGTGAATCTTGTTTCGGTAATTCCGGTCGGATTTTTCACTGTGGTGTCCAACAAGTATGGGCTGACCCATGGGGATGATAGAAGCCATCTGGCTGGCTTTAGTAAACAGGGAGTCGGATAACTCTTCATTTTTCTTCGACTGCTTCCTGGCGTGGTCAATCCTGTTTTGCTTTCTTTCGTGGAAATTATGTTTCATGGTAAATGTTTTTTTTAATTCATTTGAAGTGTAAAGGGCAGCCTGTAATAGCTGCCCTTTAGTTAACTGATTTGCTGTTTACCTGCTGCGAAACTGGTGCAAAGGTTAAATGCAGTTTGTCCGCGTTGTTGAGCAAGACCGCCATAGAGCAGTGATTTCATCTTAGCGGTATTATCCTTGTATTTTCGAATGTTTTGAAAATAGCCGGTAATGGCATTGTACAGACCGAACAGCGTTCCACGGGTAGTATCCATCTGCTGTGCATCGCTCTCCGTTGCATACTGGAATGCTGCATCACACATATTTTGGTAGTAGGTGGAACATTCGTCCGTTCTTCCCTGTTGAAGAGCCATTAGCGATTCACGGTTAGGTACAAGGGCAAACTGGATCAACTGTTTCATTTCTGCATCTGACACGTTGATTTTCGCCCATTGGTTAAAGACCTCCTGCATTTTCTCAGAGATATTACCCGTAATACCCATCAATCGGTGCGCCTGCTCCAATCTGTCTTTTGCATTAGCAGTATGCCTAATCTTTACCGAATTGAGTTGGTTGGCAAGCGCAGCATTAAGGGTATTGTTACAAACAATTCTTACAGGTGTAAATGCGGCCATGATACTTCCGTAGCCATCATGTGAAGTGGTCAGGAAGATGAATTTTTCAATACAATCATCATTTCCTACTTTGATATACCCGGGTAGTTTAGCTGTGATAAAGATCCTTTCACCTTTTCCTAATGCACCGGCAGTTTCGTAGAGAATTCCATCACCGCTGATGATTGAGTCGAAGAAAGAAAAAGCATCAACATTTTGTACAACCTCATAGTCCTTACCAACCACACCGAGTACGGCTTCGGTATCTGTTCGGATTGTAGCATGATGGTCAGGTACTTCCAGTTCAGGGATCTTAATGCCAATTTCTTCATCAGCCTCTTGGTTTTCGTTATTGTAGGTGAAGAGGGCTCTTTTTTCTACTGTATAATCAAGCCCTGCAAATGCTAATGCTTCCTTACTGGTAGGATAATCTTCAACGACCTGTCCTAACCCATGCCAGGCTGTTTCCTTAACTGAAAAGAAGCTGTGCTTTCCCGTCTTTTCATTAAAATTGATTTCGTGTGACATTACTTAATGTTTTAAGGTAATTAGAATGGTAGGTCTGCAACTGGTTCGGTAATCAAAGCAGGAGATGTTTCAACCGCTGCGTCCGTTTTTTTGGAATGGATTAGCTCTATTTTATCTGCATTGAAATTGATACTGGCTTTTGCATTGCCGTTCATATCGAGATACGCATTGCATGATAAGCGGCCAGTAACTGTCACAATCGCCCCCTTTTTGAGAATCTTCACGATCCCTGTACTTATCCACCAGGCGACATTTATGAACGTGACAAACTCCTTTACCTCGTTTGTTCCTTTTACTTTGTAGCGGTCATTAACGGCGATAGAAAAATTGACAACTTCTTTGTCGCCTTTTACTGTGTTGACCTTTGCATCGGCTGTGATTCTTCCTGTGATTTGCATAAAATGTTTTTTAATTAAAAATGTTATAAATGGAGATTTTTTATCAATCCCCTCTCAATACCAATGGAGGGGTTGATAAGAAAATTCCTTGTCATCTTACTAACTGATGGATTGGTTGTATCTTTTTTTCAATACAACTACCCGATCCGCAAAGCGATTAATTTCTTCGCACAGGTATTCATTTATAAAGAGTGTATTGTCTTGAATAATCTTCAGCGCCTTTTTCTTGTGTATGTTTGAGGCTTTCGTAAATGCACGCTGATAGCGTTGTTTTTCAGTCAGCGGATTATAGGGCTTCGAGATTCCAGATGACCAGAAATAGGTATAATTGTTGCCAAAGCTGGTTTGTAGTTTTTGATGTACCCTCTTTAAGCGTTCATTAAATGTTACGTCATTAAATGGGTCTCCCCAATATCTGCCCACAAAGTAGTGCTCGCGATTACTTATAAGGTTGTATAACCGCGGGAATACATAAAAGGTGTGAATGCCAAGTGCCATAAGTACTGTTTCAAAGAATTATGGATGCTGGTAGGAGAGAAGTCCTTCAAATCCTCCGGTTTCTTCAGCGATGTATTTGTAAACCAGGAATGCCCTGAAGTCCTGAAAGGTTGAGAACCGTATATCATACCTAAAGTATCCTAAGTAATCTCCATAAGGGGTAAACCAGACTTTAATAGCTTTTATCCGGTCTTTGAACCATTCGGCTGATTTTTCGTGCTGTTTGCCGAGGCAGATGTAGCCGCCATAAATACCTGTGGATTGCTGTAGCGATACAAGAGAAAATAACGGAGCTTTTTTAATTTCTTTTCTGTACATCTTCAGATAAGACTCCGGCGAAGTGTCGCCACTGACTAATTTCAATCTTCCACCTTCTGTCCAACCTGCGCGTTCACATACAGTATTGATAATTTGGTGGCTCCATCCGAAAGCTGCTAGGTGCCAATTTCGTGGTCGCGGATTAATATTATTGCAGCCCGAACGGGTAAAAACGAAGAAATTGTCATAGGAAAGTACGTGTTGATCTTTGCCGAACCCAGCTGGCATCACAGTTCCTTCAGGAATCTTGAAGACCTTTCTTGCATATTCGATGGTGTAGCTCATAGGGACTGTTTTATAGATGAATAATGTCTTTAGTGTAGATAAGAAATAGTGTAGTCAGATTTTGCCCTCGTCTGCAAATGAGTAATAAGCGTCTTTGGAGACGATAATGTGATCCATGATTTTAATGTCAAGCAGGGTTCCAGCATTGCGCATTTTTTCTGTCAGCAATAGGTCATTGGCACTTGGATGTACCTTCCCAGACGGATGGTTATGGGCTAAAATGATAAAGCTTGCGTTTAATTTAATCGCAGGGAGAAATACCATTTTTAGGTCAATTATTGTGCTTGTGGTTCCACCTGTAGATATCTCGAGAAGTCCTAAGACTTTACAAGCATTGCTTAAGAAAATGGCTTTTGCCGTTTCTATCAATTCAATAGTATCATGGTTCCAATGTTGAAGTAAAAATTCAAAGACGTCGTTGGAGGATCTTAGGGTTGGTCTTTGGCAAGGTTTAATTTTAGATCGGTAAACCAATTCGATTTCACTTACCATGTTCCAATTGCTTTGTGAAGTTTGCATTCAATGATTTTTTTGTTAATAATGAGAGAGCACATCCCCTGTTTAAAGGGCACAGGGGATGTGCTCTCTCATGGTTGTAGCAGTGAGTGATTTGAAATAGGGAATGAGATATCAGGGAACAGAACCTTGAAGGGAGCGTCGCAACGGATGATGCCATCAAGTCACATCAGCTTGTGCCACCCCATACATTATAAAATCCGCATAGCTCAATGATTGCCATTTAGATTTACCCAATTGAGGATGCGTTAATCCGATGCGCCGCATATGGAGGAAATGATCGAATTTTATTTGGGCTTCATGGCTTAACACTATCTGGTGGGAAAAGATCACTTCAAATTCCCAGTCAAAGCCCATGAACTGAATATAGTTTTCCGCGATTTTTCTCCTTCGGATAAGTTCCCGGCGATCATCATACTCCGAAGGTTTTAATTCCACCAGCTTGGCTATGCCAGTTTGTTTTTCGCGGACCAGAAAATCAGGGGTATAGGTTTTAAGTCCACCTTTTATTCCTTCCGGCACAAGATCAAGGTTGTAGTAAATGGATAATCCATCCCGAATCCAACAATGTGTCTCTTCTATGGAAAGTATATAGCGTAACTCCAGCAGAGAATCAAACCATGTTCCATTATAGACACTTGATATTGCCTGTATGTTGTAGGTAAATTTTGACATCGATTACTTATTTTTCAGGTAACCAACCACGCATTAGAAATTCCATTTCAGCATTTGTTTTATGTGCAGATATTAGTGGATTGCCCGTTATTCTTTTGTAGTATTCTACATACCATTTATACCTGTCTTTTGCAGCGAATTGAAGACAATCGTGGTAATGAAGGAGTTGTTCTGCTGATAAGATAATCTCATCATCAAAAATTACTTTGTACTTCCAGTCAAGTTTTAATGAGCGTATATAGTTGTTAGCCACCAGATGGTGCATCGCCAGTGAAGCCTGTTGTTCAAAAGCGCGTGGTTTGATTTCTACTAGGGTAGCTTTTCTGGTTTCATAATTACGGATCAAAAAATCCGGTGTGTATCGCAGATACGCCCCTTTGGGAAAATGTGCCAGTTGCCCGGAAGCCGGATGAAAATACATGGAAACGGGGGAGCGCATGATCGCATGATCTTCCATTACGGAGATGGCGAAACGCAGTTCGGTGAGGGAGTCAAACCTGCAGCCCCAGCCGGATAAGGGTTGGGGTTTTCGGTATGAGAATTTTATGGATCTTGTTTTCATGAAAAGTGATTTAGGATTAACGGTCAAGGTTTAAAATGCTGATGGCCTTGATTTCAGTGACAAAGCGTTTATGGCCAGAAGGGTCTAGAAATGTCCGGTACTCGATAACACCTTCTACTAACACATGGCTGCCTTTAATGAATTGTCCAGGCAAGCTTTCTGCCAGTTTGTTCCAAGCTTTGACATCATGCCATGTGGTTTTTCTGTGCGTTTTACCATCTTCCTGTTTACGATAGAAATCCGTCGCTAATCGCAAACGTCCCATTGTCTTACCGGTAGTGGTCATGTGTATTTCAGGATCATTTCCGAGATAACCAATTAACTGAACGAAATTTTTTGTTTTCATGCGGTATGTTTTGAGGAGCAAAATTTGGAAATCAAGGGGATCTAAACCGTATTTATGCATATCCGTTTCGTATAATATCCGTTTCTGATACGGGTATTTGGGTTAGTTTTATAGGATGGAAAAAAGATCCCTGATAAACCAGCGATATTGTCTTTATGAAGGCTGCAGCAAAGCACTTGATCCGAAGATGCGTAAAGATGCAAAGTTCTGTAATGAACAATGCAGGGCTGCACATCATAATCCAAAGCGCACCGAATTGCATCCGGATATCAAGAGGATCAATAAAATTCTGTTGAAGAATTTTATTATACTAGGTAAAGCACTTGGTAAAAGGGAATATGTAAAAAAGAAAAGAGAGCAGATGATTAAGCAGGGATTTAACTTAGCCTATTTTACCCATACTCATAAAGATTTTATTTTCTGCTATCGATATGGTTACCACTTGAAAGATAAAGATTATGTCAGCATTTTTCTTGGGTTTGATAGCGCCGTTTATAAGTCGCTGGAAGATTAAGCGAATAAATCATGTAAGGTTTCAGAGATAGCTTGTAATAAATACTGATCTACTTTCTCTGCTTTTTTTCTATCCTGTTCTGAGACAATTGCCCGGTAGTTTTTTTCTTCGTCCGGTTCAAAAGTAAAAGGGAAGTCCTCGATGTAGACTATGATGCGATGGGAATATCCGAATGGTTGGAGTTCTGCAGGGAGCATGATTTCTTTCCCATTATACCAAAGCGGGAGGTCAAAAGTTTCGTGCATATTGTAAATGTAAGTGAATGTTTAAAAGAAATTGGCAGGGGTATAAAAAGTTATTTAGCCAAGACTTATCTTCGGCTGATGGAACATACGGATCTGGTATTATCTACATTGGCACAAATAGTTGAAGAGACGGCACAACCTACTTTATACCAGTTTATTCCACGTGAATTAATTCTTCGCTTGCCTATAGAATGGTCTGAAATTTTTACCTGTCTTACTGCTCTGGAAGAGGATGGAGCTGTTCAAATTTTTCATGCAGATACGGTGAAGTTTTCTATTACAGAAAAAGGGTTGGAGTTTGCGAAAGAATTACAAATCCAAAAGGAAAGTAATTCTCCACAAGTGAATTGATTGGCGTATGAGCATATGCCATTATTGTTTTGGATACCGGGTATTTTGGTGTCATGAAAAAGCCGATCAGTACTTATCATTTGGAAATTGGTGCAAAATCCGATTGCAGTGATCCAGTGATTCCGTTTTTAGCTTACCCATCTTATCCGATTTTTTTTGATCCCTTCTTCTTATTTGTAATAATCATTTTTCTTTGCGTTTGAAATTGAATAAGCAAGCTTATTCAATGCAGTAATCCTGCCCTAGCATTATCATACAGCGAACGCCTACAACTACAAATGAATTGATTTGCAATGTATTGTTATTTACTGCTGCGGGGATCTGTGATAAGTGACAATCACTTGTACTTTTAAGAAGCATCAGGAGAGATGAAGTGTTTACTGTTACTGTACTATGAGCTGTTTGCAGTGGAGATATGATCGAATCTTTTGCCAGTAAAAATGTGGGTCAGTTTAACTGGATTGTGCAAGTTATGGCATTGTATGACCCAAACAGTGTTCTACGGCCGGTGTCCATCAGTTTTGCTGAACTCGCAGACGGGAAAAAATATACAAGCGGGTACTTAAAATACTTCGCAGGAACCGCAACGTGTTAAAGGAAGTCCTGGGAGAAAAATCGTCCAACGATATAGATATGGATAAACTGGTCGCAAAAGGTTTCGACAATGATTACCTGACCTATTCCAAAGAAAGCTCACCCGGTAAAAGATATTATTACAGCTTTGATTATGGCTACCGCAATGTGGCCAATGGAAAAGTAAAGGTTGTGAAGTCCTTTAACTGGACGAACTAAAAAGCTCAGTGAACTAATTAAAAAGAATTATCCTACCTGAACCTATTTATCCTGCCATAATATTTTCAATCTCACTCTTTGTTTTATCTTCTAAGAATGATGTCATCTCGCTACGAACATGCAGCAAATTTGTGCGACCAAGGAAAGGTCTTTCAACCGGAAATAAATTAACGCAAGCACTTAGTCAGCAGCAGCTGTGTATTGGTTGGTCAATATGAGGAGACGGTTAGCGTTTGCGATTTGATTTTTTAACAGGCTGATTTTTGGCAGGCGATTGCGTGCCGAAAAAGCCACTGTACAACAGAAACGTGATCCATAGGTAGGTATTACTTGCAGGCATCCAGTACCATTGTGTCACTATTTTGTTCCAGCAAAGACTCCAAATCTCTTTGGTGCAGTAAAAGGAATTGTCGCCCCATGATACAACCCATATAACCAGTTCAAATATGGCCGCAACAAATGTTGCGAAACTCAAAAAAATTATAGCAAGCACTACCACAGCTGTTTTCAGGATGGTGGTAACAAGGTTATCTGAACCGCTGATGGAATGGGTAAAATCCGTCAGCCTGGTTTTGGTATCTGTATGGGAATGACCACCGATCCAGCTGGTCACTAGGCTGATGTTCTCGGACAAAGAAACTTTGCCCGTAATAAAGACCAGTATGGTGAGCAGGCCCGATATATACATCAGGATAGTGAAAAGATTTTTTAAGTATTTTTTTATCACGGGCGGACTTTGTAGGTAGCATTAAATATACGCATTCCATATACTGATGTTTTGCATCACCTTCCTGCAAGAGCGTATTTGCGGATATTGTTCATCAGGTCCTCGATAGCTTCACAGTCAAGACTGTCAGGTAAGCACCCCGCCTGATGATCTCGATATACCACAGTTTTTTCGGCGCAGACCCCCAGATTTTCTCGTAATTCTAAAAACAGCACATTCACCATAGGCAAACCTGTTTTTGATCGCTTCGCCCCCCCCGGGAATTGATCCTGCCCTTGGGCCGTCGGCGATCAGGTCGGGAAGGCCCTAGAAGTTTATGGGTACACGAATGTTAGGTGCTGTCAATGCTTCTTCGGCTGAATAAGAAATAGCTATTCTGTTCATGTGACTGCAATTTTCTTAATAAACTTTGGTAACCCAAGTTACAGGAAAATGCCTAATGATTACACTAAAACAAGGTAATCAGCCTGAGTGTTTCCAAACCTGGTGCATATTCAAGTGCAGCCACCAGTTTTATCGGCTTGTGCCGATCGCTTCTCGGAACTTCTATCAGAATATTAAACTTCATTGTCTCATGTTCCGGATTAAACGACAGGTTGAAAAGGTAGTTGTATCTCAATTTCTTTTTTATGATTATTGATAACTCAACTGCTGTGAGTGTAATCAGGCCGGCCATTTCCATGCTACCAGCTTTTTCTCTACGTAGGTATTCTAGTTTATTGTCTTCGATAAGCAATTGTAAACCAGAAAGGTCTCTCACCTCATCTGAAAGCGCATTGATGGAAAATCGCTGGTCTGCTTCGTACCCTGGAAATACTTCTCTTTCTATTTTATAAGAAAGGAACATTCCATAACTCAGATCATCTATGCCGATCACCCGATATCCGTTCTCTTCAAATGGAAACCCTGTCAGGTTTTCATCTACATCGGCCTCGGTGGGATTGATAATTGTTTTTTTGTTTTTCAGAATCGAGCGTACAAGAATAGTTGAAAGCACGGTTTTAATTGGCGAAGAATAGGTTAGGTCAAAGTAACCAACATAAGCGTTCATTTTCTGTAACCCATAATTCAAGAAAGTAAAATGCTCTTCAGAAAGATTGTTAATATAGACCAGGTAGAACAATTCATGAATCTTGTACGTAATGCTTTTATGCGGATGTATATACTGGAAAAATAAATCCTTATACATCTTTGCATACTTGTAGTCGCCGATATAATCACCCAGTAAAATACTGTTTACTGAATCCTTATTCAATAACGGAATCAATATTTTCGCGACTTTATATCCATACCATGAAGAATCGATCAAGGTACTGTCGAAAACAAACGCAATTTCCTTTCGATTGGAATGTGGTATCAATGCATTTTTTAATTCCTCGTAGCCGATCTTCTTTTGCTTCAGTGTTTCAATGGTTCTGGCCGCCGATAAATTGATTTGCCGATAGATGTCCGCGGGAGTCCATTTATAATGAGTTGACATTCCTTCCAGGAACCCATGCTCTCGGGCATCAATCGTATAAATTACAGGTACCTGCATCTCAGCGTTTCCTTTTTAGCATTTTTCTAATGCGGACAAACAGCCAAATTGTGCCCGCTATGGCAGCCGCTACAATCAATGTTATTTTCCAGTCATCTTCCCGGTTATTTTTATGTATCTTGCTTGTGTACCCCTTCCAGTAGACAATGTATTTTTCCTCATTCCTTTCGATCAAGATTTTCTGGAGTTCATTGATGTCGGTTTGATATTCGAGATGGCTCAGGTCTATTTCAACTGTGTTATAGCGCGCGAGCGTAATTTTAGCAAGC
>Ga0164290_1002754_pt1 | contig 10592 bp, 9 predicted proteins | sample Micstemetagenome_FD_108782 | JGI IMG/M metagenome (GOLD analysis project Ga0164290, IMG submission 108782) | Contaminated culture microbial community from soil near Moab, Utah, USA - Microcoleus steenstrupii SON62 (Illumina Assembly) | ecosystem: Environmental > Terrestrial > Soil > Soil crust...
GGCTGAAAAATCTTGTTTTCATATTCTAAAATTTTGATTCAGCCGTAGTGATACAAAAATGAGACCGCAGAGGTTGGGCAAACAAATGAAAAAGGCTAAGAGATCTCTTAGCCTTAAAACATATTATTGATTCAGAATCGTTTATCCATTCATCGAAGCAAGGAATTCATAGTTATCCTTTGTGCCACGCATTCTGCGGATGAGGTCGTTCATGGCCTCTTCAGTATTCATATCATTGAGATACACACGAAGCAGGTTCATCCGTTGTAGCACGTCTCTTTCTAAAAGCAAGTCATCACGACGTGTAGAAGAAGATACCAGGTCAATTGCAGGGAAAATGCGCTTGTTAGCCAGGCGGCGATCCAACTGCAATTCCATATTACCTGTTCCTTTAAATTCTTCGAAGATTACTTCGTCCATTTTTGAACCTGTATCTACAAGCGCAGTAGCGATAATGGTTAGTGAACCACCATGTTCAATTTTACGGGCTGCACCAAAAAACTGTTTAGGCTTTTGCATAGCATTCGCTTCCACACCCCCAGACAATACTTTACCAGAAGCAGGCGCAACTGTATTATGAGCTCTTGCTAAACGGGTGATAGAATCAAGAAGAATTACCACATCATGTCCGCACTCTACCAAACGTTTTGCTTTTTGCAGGGCTACCGTAGAAACCTTTACGTGTTTTTCAGCAGGCTCATCAAATGTTGAAGCAATTACTTCTGCTCTAACGCTGCGTTCCATATCAGTCACCTCTTCCGGACGTTCATCAACCAACACTACCATCAGGTAGCATTCAGGGTGATTCTTTGCGATGGCATTAGCAACAGCTTTAAGTAACATGGTTTTACCGGTTTTAGGCTGTGCCACAATTAATCCACGTTGACCCTTACCTATCGGTGTAAACAGGTCCATTACACGGGTAGGCAGGTTGGCTGCATCATCAAAAAGGTTAAGCTTTTCGAATGGAAATAATGGCGTCAGGTAGTCAAACGGCACACGGTCACGAACTTCTTCCGGACTCTTACCATTGATGCTCTCAACCTTTAATAAAGCAAAATATTTTTCGCCTTCTTTTGGCGGACGAACCGAACCGTGAACCGTATCGCCTGTCTTTAAACCAAACAATTTGATCTGCGATGGTGAAACATAAATATCATCGGGAGAAGAAAGATAGTTGTAATCAGAAGAACGTAAGAAACCATATCCGTCAGGCATCATTTCCAAAACGCCTTCAGCAGCAATAATACCATCAAACTCAATATTGAAAACCGGTTGTTCGCGGCGCTGTGCCTGCTGATAAAACTTATTTACATTGACTTGCGGCTGCTGTTGCTGTGACGACCTTTCAGGTGCTTGCTGGTTTTCATTTGCATTAGATGGTTCTTCTGCCGGAGGAGCCACATCAGCTGTATTGCCATTAGCTCCATCGCTTGAAAGGTCAAGTGTATTTTGAACAACTGCTTCTTCCTTCTTCCTGCCTTTCTTAGGTGCTTCTTTTTTTGCTGCTGTTTTTTTAGCCGCAGCTTTTTTTGGAGCCTCTGCTACCGGCACCTCTTCTTCTACAATGGCTTCCTCCGTAGAGTTAGCAGTAGAAGCTTTAATAATCCTTTTGCGTTTAGCACCTGCTGAAGCTGCTGACTTATCTGCCGCACCTGCAACAGCTTGTTTATCCAGTATTTTATAGATCAACTCCTGCTTATCTAATTTTTTTGCGTCTTTAATATCCAATTCTTCGGCTATATCCAGTAATTCCGGAACAAGCATGTCGTTCAACTGCAGAATGTCGTACATAATGAAATGTTTAAGAAAAGATCAGAAAGGATTTCTGTTTGTTTTTGATTTTCTTTTATGAATGGGATTGAAAAAAACCGGTGTTGTGAGTAACTGAGAATGGGTCTCTCAACTGTTTCCGGTGCAATTATACGGCTAAAACGAGAAATTCAAAAATTTTATTGCCCTACAACAAGCTTGGACAGAAGCACAATTATCGTGCAGGGTGCAGTGTGATTATATTTGCCGCTCTTAATACAAGTTATGTTTAACAACCGAATCAAGATAAAAGAACTGCTGAAAGCTGAGCCTCAGGGTCAGGAAGTAATAGTAATGGGATGGGTTAGAACCTTTAGAAACAACCAGTTTGTGGCTTTGAATGATGGCTCTACCAACCAAAACTTACAGGTGGTTTTAGAACTCGGGAAGTTTGATGAAGAAACCCTGAAACGTATTACTACAAGTGCTTCGTTGAAAGTGAGAGGGACTGCGATTGAATCCTTAGGTAAGGGACAAAAGTTGGAAGTAAAAGCGAGTGAAGTTGAAATATTGGGAGATTCTGATCCTGAAAAATATCCTATTCAATTAAGAAACCGACCAACACTTGAATACCTACGGGAGAAAGCACACCTGCGTTTTCGTACCAATACATTCGGGTCGGTGTTTCGCATCAGGCATTCACTGGCATTTGCGGTACACAAATTTTTTAATGAAAAAGGCTTTGTTTATCTGCACACGCCTATCATTACAGCAAGCGATGCAGAAGGCGCAGGGGAAATGTTTCGTGTAAGCACATTGCCGTTAGATAATCCTCCGCGAAAAGAAGATGGGTCAATTGATTTTTCGGAGGACTTTTTTGGAAGGGCAACCAACCTTACTGTAAGCGGCCAATTAGAAGGCGAATTAGGTGCTACCGCCTTCGGCGATATCTATACGTTTGGTCCAACCTTCCGTGCTGAAAACTCTAACACAGCAAGACACCTTGCAGAGTTCTGGATGATAGAACCGGAAATGGCATTCTACGACTTGGAAGATAACATGAACCTTGCAGAAGAGTTCATTAAATACATCATTCGGTATGCAATGGAGACCAACAAGGAAGACCTGGAGTTTTTAGCACAACGATTGGCTGATGAAGAAAAATCGCTACCGCAGGATAAGCGCAGCGAGATGGGCTTGATCGAAAAACTTGAGTTTGTTCTCAACAACAACTTTGAAAGATTAACTTATACTGATGCCATTGAAATATTGAAAGAAAGCAATCATAATAAAAAGAAGAAGTTTCAATATCCCATCACTGGTTGGGGAATGGATTTGCAGAGCGAACACGAACGTTATTTAGTTGAAAAGCATTTCAAAAAGCCTGTAATTCTTTACAACTATCCAAAAGAGATCAAAGCGTTTTACATGCGTCAGAATGAGGATGGGAAAACCGTTGCGGCCATGGACATTTTAGCTCCGGGCATTGGTGAAATTGTAGGCGGTTCACAGAGAGAAGAACGACAAGACAAACTGGAGCAAAGAATGAATGAAATGCATATTCCAGCCGAAGAATTGTGGTGGTATTTAGATACCCGCCGCTTTGGTACTGTGCCTCATGCAGGCTTTGGTTTAGGTTTCGAACGTATGGTACAGTTTGTAACCGGTATGGGTAATATCAGGGATGTGATTGCATTCCCAAGAACACCAAAGAACGCAGAGTTTTAGTCCCTCATACAAAATGAAAAGGTCGCAACAGCGGCCTTTTTTGTGCCTCAGCTTGTGTCTTCACAAGTTGTTTGGAGGTTTGGAAAGAATACATAGGCAGCAAACCTCATTCTCTTATACTAAGCATCGGGATATTGATTTCATCAACTAATTCTGCAGTATGTGTTTTGAAGAACAGCTTCTCCATCAGGTTGTGATGATGAGGAAAAAAGATGAGCAGGTTAATTTTATTCTCCGAGATATATTGGCTTATTCCATCTGAAAAATCATCCGCTTTCAGAATATTGTATATGGCATTTTCGTATGGTAAAATATTCCTGAGATCATCTGTTGATACATCTTCATTATGATTCTTTACATGAACAACATGCAGGCGGCAACCTAACGACTCTATTATGTTCTGGGTTTTATCCAACACATCGTTGGAATGTTTGGTAAGATCAGTAGCAACAACTGCATTAGCAATGGTTGTTGGCTGAATGGTGTTTGGCACAGACAGCACGGGCACATCGCTATGATTGATCACCGATAAAGCTGTATTACCTAAAAAAACTTTTTCAATACCGCTTATGCCGTGTTTGCCAACTACAATAAGCAATGCATTTCTCTCTTTGCATACATCTTTTAATTCATCGTTCACATCACCCATGCGGCTTTCTGTTTCAACCTTCAGTGTTGTATACGACGCATTAATCAGCTCCCTGCTTCTTACCAGGTTGCCATCTACCTGTTGTTTTAGTTCCTCAACAGGCATAACCATCACAGGCACATCACTCATGCTTATAGGTATCTGAAAAACATTTACCAGTAATAAAGATGCTTGCATCTTATCAGCAATATTTGCAGCATATAGCATGGCATTATTTGCAGAGGCGGAAAAATCGGTAGCAACTACTATTGTGTTCATAATTTCTTTTTGAGTAAAGATTTAAAACTTTATATCCAAGACCTATCAACAAGTAATGGTCAGTTGATTTTTTAATATCAAAACCCTGTTTCAATAAAAATTGATGCCTACTTGCTCTTAGAAATATTATGGCCGAAAGATATTGTTTTACGCCAACCCATGCAATGATGAAAAAACATTTCGCCATCGTATGAAAATCGAAAAGCATTGCGTCTCATTCAAAACCAACATTTATGGCTGAAATAATAGCAACAGGCACAAGCAAGTCAAAAAGCATTCGAAAAAATCTAAAGATCGACATGACGCCAATGGTCGATCTGGGCTTTCTTCTTATCACCTTCTTCATATTTACAACATCAATGGCCGAACCTGTTGGAATGAATCTGATTGTTCCAAAGGAAGCAGATCGTACTCGCCCCACACCAGCGGAAAAAACCCAAACCATCCTACTCCATAAAAACAATGTTGTATTTACTTACAAAGGCACTTGGGAAAAGGTTTCAGGCAAGACAGCATCATAAAAACCGGTTATCATTTCTCAGGTGTTGGTAACACCATTAGGCAACATCAGTTATCATTAGGTAACCAAAAAGATGATCTTACGGTGATCATTAAACCACTAAAACAGTCAAGCTATAAAAACCTTATAGATATAATGGACGAAATGCAGATCAACAATGTAACTCGTTATGCAATTGTAGCCACTACCAAAGAGGAAGCAGAATTTGCTGAAAGGCAATAAAATTGGTCTTTGTGTACGTCAACGTTGTAAATTTGACGTCCACAAAAATTGGCTATATGAACAACATACCTGCTGTCGATCTCGCCGAATTCCTTAGCGGCGATCCTTCAAGAAAACAAAAGTTTGTACAGGAATTAGGTAAAGCTTACGAGGAAGTTGGTTTCGTGGCGGTAAAGAATCATGGCGTACCTGATGATCTGATTGCAGACCTGTATAAATATGTGCAACAGTTTTTTGCACTGCCTACAGAAGTAAAGCTAAAATATGAAAAGGCTGAACTGGCCGGGCAAAGGGGTTATACATCTTTTGGCCGCGAACATGCAAAAGGTTCCGATGCACCGGATCTGAAAGAATTCTTTCAGTACGGCCAAACTGTTGAGGACAACGATACTATTAAAGAAGAGTATCCTGAAAATGTGCAAGTAGAAGAGATACCACAATTCAACACTACATTATTCAATGCCTACCGCAATTTTGAAAAAAGCGGAAAGGCTTTGTTACAGGCAATTGCTCTTTTCTTAGGATTGGAAGAAAACTATTTCGATCAGTTTGTAAACAACGGCAACTCCATCTTAAGGGCCATTCATTATCCTCCAATTAACCAGGAGCCTAAATCTGCTATCCGTGCAGAGCAACATGAAGATATTAACCTCATTACTTTATTGGTAGGTGCTTCTGCAGATGGATTAGAGGTTTTAAGCAAACAAAACCAGTGGGTGCCGGTAACCTCATTGCCGGAGCAAATTGTAGTAAACGTCGGCGATATGTTACAGCGTCTAACCAACAATCGCCTAAAATCTACAACGCACCGTGTGGTAAACCCTCCAAGAGAAAAATGGGGCACGTCTCGTTTCTCTATCCCATTCTTCCTACACCCCAAAGGCACAATGAGCTTAGCTTGCCTGGAAGGTTGTATCAATGAAGAGGCTCCTAAGGCTTATGAAGATGCTACAGCCGGTGAGTACCTGGATGAGCGTTTAAGAGAGATTGGCCTCAAAACGTAATCTTCATAGATACCAGCCGGATAAAGGCAGGATACTTCATAGGTACTTCATAGATAAGCCGTACTTACTGCGTGGTTAGTGCATAGTGTCTTATAATCGGTTATTATAATATTGCCCCGCAACAAGCGGGGCTTTCTATTGCCGCTCATACATTTATTTTACCAGAACTAAACTCTTTTGGGGGTTATATATACTCATAGTATATTGATAATGAAACAAATATCCCCGTAGTCATTAGCATACATCCACAGTTACCATAAAAAATATGGTACTATGTGTTGCATAGTACATGATTAAACCATAGCTTTGTATCAGAATTTAAGAATCATGATACCAAATATGCATTTAGTGAAGGCAGTTCTGATAGTAATGCTGATCAGCGTTGGGATGTTTCTGGCAGAAGCGCCGCATAAGGAAGCCAAAGAAGAAAAAACTTCAGACGTTGCAATTGAGCTAGTGCCTTCGGTTTTTGATTCATTAGGACAATAACATTTTAAAACCGCTAAGAATGAATATCGAGAATACACAAAGTCAGATGCGGAAAGGGATATTGGAGTTCTGCATTCTCTCTATTATTCGCCGGGGCGAGGCCTACCCCAGTGATATTGTAGAGGAAATGAAGTCGGCGAACCTCTTCATACTGGAAGGAACCTTATATCCCTTGCTTACCCGCTTAAAAAATGCAGATATGCTCACCTATCGTTGGGTAGAAAGTAACTCCGGGCCGCCCCGCAAATACTTTTCGCTTACCGAAAAAGGCGAAGCGTTTTACAGGGAGCTGCAACAAACCTGGCAGGAGCTGTCCGATGGTGTAAATGCACTTACCAGTAAAAAACAACAGAACCCATCTTAAAACTTCAACCAAAATTTCTATAAAAATGAAAAAGATCATCAACATAAACTTATCAGGCAGGGTGATTCCCATCGAGGATTCTGCTTACGAAAGTTTACAACGCTATATAGAAAGCCTGCGCCGCTACTTTGCTAATGAAGAAGGCCGCGATGAGATCATCAACGATATTGAAAGCCGTATTGCAGAGTTAATGAATGATAAGATCCGTAAAGGAGCTGCTGCAGTAACCGACGCCGATATCAATGAGATCATCACCTCTATGGGCAGTGTAGAAGACTTTGAGGCAGCCGATGCAGAGACCGAAGCGAAGACAACTCCCGGGCAAGACGCTGGCGCAAACTATCAGCAGGCATACGAAGAGCCTAAACGTACTAAGGGAAGGCTTTATAGAGATACTTCGGATAAATTCCTTGGCGGTGTTTGCTCTGGTATAGCCGCTTACTTAAACTTCGATCCGGCTGTAATCAGAATACTGTTCGCCATCATTACATTCGGTGGTTTCGGTTTCGGCTTCTTGTTGTATATCGTTCTTTGGATGATTCTGCCCGCCCGTGAATTGGAAAACTATGGTGGCAAGAGGTTCTTTCGTAACCCGGACGACCAGATGATTGGTGGTGTGTGCGGTGGTCTGGCTGCTTATTTTAATAAAAGCTCCAGGAACATCCGTTTAGTTTTTGCAGCACCGCTTATACTAAACATATTCTTTAGTGTTCTAAATGGCATTTTCTCTATCTGGCACTTCGATTATAGCCCTGTAGATATCGCCTTTGGCTCCATCACGTCAACATTCCTGCTGGCCTATATTATTCTTTGGATTGTATTGCCCCTGGCAAAAACACCTTATGATAAAATGGAGATGCGTGGAGAGAAAGTAGACGTAAACCGCATTCGCCAGAACGTACAGGAAGGAATGGGCGATTTTAAAGACCGTGCACAAGCATGGGGCGAAGAAGTGAAAGACTCTGCTAACCGTCTTGGACAAAGAGCAAGAGAATTTGCGGGCACAAGAGGTAAAACATTTGCTACCGAAGCAAGGCCTGTAGCAAGCGGCATTGGTCATGCAATAGGTGTGTTATTCAAAGCATTCTTCCTTTTCATTTTAGGTAGCGTAGCATTTGGACTATTTGTAGGGTTGATGGTGTTGATTTTTGGTGGGGGAACCGTTCTATGGCCTTTAAAACAAGCTATTCTTGAATTTGCTTTGGATGGGTTTTGGCAAAACGCCTTTTTCTGGGGCACCGTAATATTTTTCTTCATCGTCCCTCTTATTGGTTTCATCACCTGGCTAATACGCCGTATCATGCGGGTACGTTCTCACCGCAACTACCTCGGCTGGACCTTTGGCGGATTGTGGACCATAGGCTGGGTCTCTCTTATATTGTTGGTTAGCTCTCTTGCTAAGGATTTCCGGATGAGCAGAACGGTTGCCACACCTGTACAGGTAGCTCAACCCACTAATGGTAAAATGCTGGTAACGGTAAGCGAACCTGAGATCAGTTACAATGGCGACCTGTTCTTTGTTGATGCGGATAACTATGGCTGGGACTTTACCGACGACAGCCTGAAACTTGGTAACGTAAAAATTGATATTGCACCAAGCAACGACAGTAACTATCATGTTAACGTAGTTAGGCAGAGTAACGGAAGAAGCAGTGCACAGGCAACCGATCTGGCAAAACGCATTCAATACAATATCACAAGTCGCGATAGCATATTGGATTTAGGTGCGGGTTATGCCATTGCACGAAAAGATAAATTCAGAGCACAGGAAATAAGAGTAACCATCCAGGTTCCTGTAGGCAAAACAATCCGTTTCGACAATACGGTTGATAAACTACATCCATTCAATGTACGGATCAGGCACCGCAGAGACAGAAACAGGGATTGGGAAATTGAAGAGAGCTATTATTTCAACTACAAAACCAATGCGGATTATATTATGCAGGCCAATGGTGAGTTAGCACTGGCTGATGGTTCAGATAAAGACCAGAACACAACAGAAACAATAGATACATATCGCTACGATAGAAATGACACCAGCAATAGAAAGAATAGAGATTCTATAGATAGAATATTGGAAGAAAAAAGAAGAGAAATCCAAAGACTGGAAGAAATAAAAAGACGCAGGGAAGGAGAATAACATACTTCTTCCCTATCACATAACTCAACTCGGTTGAAGTTTTCCGCTTTGTGCGGAAAATTACAAGGCTCTCTTTCCAGAGAGCCTTCTTGTTTGTATCAATCTTCGCAATCTGTTCTCAATCCTATCTATCTGCGGTCTATTTTTGCAGCCTAAATTTTAGCAATGAAGAATACTCCTTTCACCCAAAAGCATATTGAGTTGGGCGCCAAGATGGTTGAGTTTGCAGGTTACAACATGCCAATAAGCTACGCAGGCATCAATGAAGAACATCATACAGTAAGACGAAACGCCGGTGTATTCGATGTAAGCCACATGGGCGAATTTATTTTGAAAGGAGAGAATGCTTTGGATTTGATACAAAGAGTTACCACCAACGATGCTTCTAAACTCACTGCAGGCAAAGCACAATACAGTTGTATGCCGAATGAAAACGGTGGTATTGTGGATGATCTGCTGGTCTATTGCATTGAAGAAAACAAAGTGTACATGTTAGTCGTAAACGCATCCAACATAGAAAAAGACTGGAACTGGATACAGAAGCATAACGATAAGGATGTAGAGATGCACAACATCTCTGATGAGACTTGCTTGTTAGCTATCCAAGGTCCTAATGCAACAAAGATCTTGCAGTCGCTTACCGATATGGATATCCTCAACCTGAAGTATTACACGTTTGTAAAAGGGAAGTTTGATGGAGTGGATAACGTGATTGTAAGTGCAACAGGATATACCGGTGCCGGTGGTGTGGAGATTTACTTTGAAGACAAGAACGGCAACGCAGAAAAGATCTGGAACTCCATCTTTGAAGCCGGTGCTGCACAAGGAATAAAACCAATTGGTTTAGCTGCAAGAGATACGCTTCGCTTAGAGATGGGTTATTGCTTGTATGGAAATGATATTGATGATAGCACTTCTCCATTGGAAGCAGGCCTAGGTTGGATCACTAAACTTTCTAAAGAGAACTTCGTTGCAAAAGACATCATCCAAAAACTAAAAGAGGAAGGAATTAAAAGAAAGCTTGTGGGATTTGAAATGATAGACCGCGGTATTGCACGTCATGGCCATGATATTTGCGATGAAGGCGGAAATAAGATTGGCTATGTAACATCCGGCACACAATCGCCAAGTTTGAATAAAGCGATTGGTATGGGCTATGTTTCTATGGAGCAATCCGCAATAGATTCAGCCGTTCATATTAAGGTAAGAGATAAATTACTTAAGGCTAAAGTGGTAAAAATCCCTTTTAGTTGATTTGAAGATGTGCTAATTTGGTAATGCTATGATATCAGCAAGCATCATCACATTTCCAAATCTCCAAATCGTCACACTATCCTATGCCACTAATCCATCTTACAACATTCATAGCTGCTCCTGTAGAAAGGGTTTTTGACTTAAGCAGAAGTATCAATCTGCATAAGCAATCCATGACAAAATATGCCGAAAAGGTTATTGCAGGGAAACAC
>Ga0164290_1002755_pt1 | contig 10591 bp, 6 predicted proteins | sample Micstemetagenome_FD_108782 | JGI IMG/M metagenome (GOLD analysis project Ga0164290, IMG submission 108782) | Contaminated culture microbial community from soil near Moab, Utah, USA - Microcoleus steenstrupii SON62 (Illumina Assembly) | ecosystem: Environmental > Terrestrial > Soil > Soil crust...
GTTCGGAATGCCTATAGTCTGCACGACGCGCAGCCCGCTTTTCGCAAGCGTATTCGCGAGATCCGAAGCCCCTGTGTAGTCGTCGGCAACGCACCCCAGTGCAAGCGTCATGGCATCGATCCTTGCCGAGAAGGTGGCCCGCCATGCGCGTCAGCGGCATTGAGCCAGCCGAGGCCGTCCAATGTCCGCCCTCGTGGCCGGTACTCGCAGCCGACGAATCCGTCGTAGCCGAGCCGGTCGAGCTCCGAGAAAACGAAGCTGTCATTCAGCTCTTCGCTCATCGGTTCGTGGCGGGATGGGATGCTCGCGATCTGGATATGACCGATCATCGGCATCATGGCCCGCAAGGCCACGGTCACGTCACCATGGAGAATCTGTCGATGATAGATGTCGAACTGCAGTTTCAGGTTCGGCAGCGACAGCTCGCGAATCAATTCGATCGCGAAATCGAAGTCGTTCAGGAAGTATCCGGGCATGTCCCTTCCGTTGATCGGCTCGATCAGGAGGTCCAGCCCGGCGCTGCCCAGCCGCTCCGCGGTCCAGGCGACCGCGCGGCGATAGGCGCGGACGGCTTCGGCGTCCTTGCGGGACGCGTGTCCGGACATCAGGTGCAGGCGCTTTACCCCGGTTGCCGAAGCATAGGCTAGCGCGGTTTCGACCCCTGCCTGCAGTTCGGCGAAGCGCCCGGGCAGGGCAGCAACTCCTCGTTCGCCCGCGTTCCAGTCACCCGGTGGCAGGTTGAACAGTGCCTGAGTCAGATTGTGGCGGGCGAGGCGCTCGGCGATTGCTTCCGGAGGATGCTCATAGGGAAAGAGGAACTCGACGGCGGTGAACCCGGCTGATGCAGCGGCTTCGAAGCGATCGAGGAAGGCCCACTCGTTGAACATCATTGAGAGATTGGCGGCGAAGCGGGGCATGGATGCTCCTGTGCGGTAGCGGTTGTCGCCGCGGGTGCCTATCCGGCGGGGGGTTTTTCCGGCAGCGCAGTGCCGCTGACCTGCGCGTACAGGCGTGCGACCGAGGCATCGTCGTCCCGGCCCATGCCGGCGCCCGAGGCCATGAGGAACATCTGCAGCGCGGCGGCGGCAAGCGGAACCGGAAACCGCGCGTTGCGCGCCATGTCCTGAACGATACCGAGATCCTTCACGAAGATATCGACCGCACTCCGGGGTGTGTAGTCCCCGTCCAGGACATGCGGGACGCGATTCTCGAACATCCACGAGTTGCCGGCTGACGCCGTGATCACCTCGTAAACCGTGCGGAGGTCGAGCCCCTGTCGTGCCGCGAAGGCAATGGCCTCGCTCGCCGCCGCGATGTGAACGCCCGCCAGCAGCTGATTGATCATCTTGAAGGCCGCCGCCGGCCCGGCCGTATCGCCCAGCCGATAGACCTTGGCAGCCATCGCATCCAGCGCCTGGCCGGCCCGCTCGAAGGCCACGGGCGAGCCTGATGCCAATATGGTCAGTGCTCCTTCCTCCGCGCGCACGGATCCGCCGCTGATGGGGGCGTCGAGATAGAGCCGTCCGGTCGATTCCAGCCGCTCGGCCAGGTGCCGCGCCACATCCGGATCCATCGTGGCCGAGGAGATGAACACCGCCCCCGGCGCCATGGTTTCGGTCACTCCCGCGGGCCCGAAAAGCACCGCTTCCGTCTGAGCGGCGTTGAGCACGACGCAGACCACGACACCGGCGCCGCGCGCGGCTTCCGCCGGTATCGGCACACTGCGGCCGCCGGCGGATGCGAAGCGCGACATCGCGCTTTCGCTGGAATCACACCCTGACACGTCGAATCCGCCGCGCTGCAGCGACCGCGCCATGCCGAAGCCCATGGAACCGAGGCCGATGACGGCCGCGCGGCCGGTGTCCTTCGGTGCGATCAGGATGGCCATGGGCTGTCTCCTCGAACCTCCTTCGTATTGACGAGAAGGGTTAGCGCGTTTTGGCAGCACTGCCAATTTGCGTTTGTCGTGCGCCCCCCGGCAGACTACCGCCCCCGATGAGCCGATATGTGCAGTAGGGCATACCCTGAACTGCTTGGATCGAGGAGGCCGCCGTGTCCGAAGCGAGATCGAGGGAAGACATCTGCCGCTTCGGCCGCTCGCTGTTCGAACGGGGCCTGACGCCCGGGTCGTCGGGCAATATCAGCCTGCGGCTGGAGGATGGCGGCTGGCTGGTGACGCCGACCAACGCCTCGCTCGGCTTCCTCGACCCGGCGCGGATCACCCGGCTCGACGCGCAGGGGCGCCTCGTCTCCGGCGATCCGCCCACCAAGGAAATCCCTTTACATACGGCGCTTTACGAGAGCCGGCGGAGCGCGCGGGCGATCGTGCACCTGCATTCCACCCACTCGGTGGCGGTGAGCATGCTGCCGGAGATCGACCCGCGGGCGGTGCTGCCGGCGATGACGGCTTACTATCTGATGCGGGTGGGGGCGACGGCGCTGGTCCCCTACCACCGCCCGGGAGATCCGGAAATCACCAAGGCGATCAAGGGCTTGGCGGGGAAGTACGCGGCCGTGCTGCTGGCCAACCACGGACCCGTGGTGGCCGGAGAATCGCTGGAATCCGCCGTTTTCGCGGTGGAGGAGCTGGAGGAGACGGCGAAGCTGTACCTGCTGCTGCGGGGGCTCAACCCGCGCTACCTGACCCCCGCCCAAGTGACTGATCTGACGAAGGTTTTCGGCCTTTCCGCGCCCCCCTCCGAGCCGCATGCGCACGACCCCGCCGGTCCGGCGGATTGACCGGCGCTCGACCGTCCTTCACCGTGACCACGGTTTGGTGCGGATTCCGGTAATGACACAGAAGACCACTTCGGGCGCCGATGCCCGCTGGTGGCGAGGCGCGGTGACCTATCAGGTCTATCCGCGGAGCTTTCTCGACACCAACGCGGATGGGATCGGCGACCTGCCGGGCATCACCCGCGCCCTCGACCATATCGCGGGGCTCGGCGTCGACGCGGTCTGGATCGCGCCCTTCTTCCCCTCGCCGATGAAGGATTTCGGCTACGACATCTCCGACTATTGCGGGGTCGATCCGATCTTCGGCACGCTTGCCGATTTCGACGCGCTGGTGGCGGAGGCGCATGCGCGCGGGCTGAAGGTGATGATCGACCAGGTCTGGAGCCACGCCTCCGACCAGCATCCCTGGTTCGCCGAGAGCCGCCGGGACCGCGAGGGCCCCAAGGCCGACTGGTTCGTCTGGGCCGATCCCCGCCCCGACGGCACGCCGCCCAACAACTGGCAGGCGGTCTTCGGCGGCAGCGCCTGGCAATGGGACGCGCGGCGGCGGCAGTACTACCTGCACCATTTCCTGCCGAGCCAGCCGCAGCTGAACCTGCGCCGGGAGGAGGTGGTGCAGGCGCTGTTCGCCACCGGGCGCTTCTGGCTCGATCGCGGCGTCGACGGTTTCCGGCTGGATGCGATCGACTTCATGTTCCACGACCCGGCGCTGCGCGACAACCCGGTGCGGCCGCATCATGGCGGGGTCCTGCCGGCGCGGCCCTTCGGCATGCAGCGGCATCTCTACGACATGCTGCATCCGGACCTGCTGCCCTTCCTGTCGCGCATCCGCGCCCTGATGGACGAGTATCCGGGCGCGGCGACGCTGGGCGAGATCTCGAGCGAGGCCGGCGCCTTCGCCCGCTGCGCCGTCTATACCGACGCGGCGGCCGGCCGGCTCGACATGGCCTATACGCTCGACCTGATGAAGCGCGAGCTGAGCGCCGAGAGCCTGACGCGCACGCTTTCGGAAGCGGAGGCCGCGGTCGGCCGAGGCTGCATCTGCTGGGCCTTCAGCAACCACGACGTCGTCCGCGCGGTCACCCGCTGGGGCGGCGAGCGCCCCGATGCGGGCTTCGCCCGGCTGCTGCTGGCGCTGCTGCTCACCCTGCCGGGCAGCACCTGCCTCTATCAGGGGGAGGAACTGGCGCTCGGCGAGGCGCGGATCGCCCCCGAGGACATGATCGATCCCTACGGCATCGCCTTCTACCCGCTGTTCAAGGGCCGCGACGGCGCGCGCACGCCCATGCCCTGGACCGCGGAGGGGGCGGGGGCGGGCTTCACCGCGGCGGCCAGGCCCTGGCTGCCGATCGAACCCGGGCATCGCGACCTGGCGGTGGACCGGCAGGAGGCGGACGACGCCTCGCCGCTCAATTTCACCCGCCGGTTTCTCCGTTGGCGGAAGGCGCTGGGGCCGCTGCGCGAGGGCCGCACCCGGGTCATCCCACTCAGCGAACCGGTCTTCGCGCTGGAACGCAGGCTGGGCGAGGAGGCCGTCGTCGCGGTCTTCAATGTGACCGATCGCAGCGTCGCCCTGCCGGCCGGCAGCCTGCCGCGCCTGCGGCCACTGGAAGGTCACGGGTTCGAGCATCGCTATGAGGACGGCCGGCTGGTCCTGCCGGCGCGCGGCGCCTTCTTCGGCCAGGTCCTGCTTTAGCGCGCCTGCATCCCGATCTCGTCCTCGGCCTGACTGATTCTATGTGATCCGCCTTGCTCGAAGGCGGCAATTCACAGAAGCTACCAAAAATTGCAGCAACATGGTTGGGGGAAGGCATGCCGGGGGCGCACGGTGCCAATGAGATCGGTGGCGAGTGCCTGGTGGGGCCCCCACCCCTGCGCACCGGCGCCCGGCCGGTTGGTGTGCGGAATGCCCGATCCACGCGGCATCTCCAACAACCGTCCCACGCTGCCAAAGGCCATTTTGAGGGCCGCCCCCCCAGTTTTTCCAGATTCTGATCGGATGAACCCATGAGCCCCGAAGGCCGAGGCCGCGACCTCTTCATCGTCGACAACAGCGTGTCCGGTTGGACCGGGCTCCGGTACCTGGAGGAATGGACCGGCATCGCCCGGGCGTTCGATATCGCCACCGGCTACTTCGAGATCGGGGCGCTGCTGGCCCTGGATGGCAAGTGGCAGCAGCTCGACAAGATCCGCATCCTGATGGGCGCGGACACGACGCAGCGAACGCGCAAGGCCATGCTCGACGCCGTCCGCAGGCGCGCCCTCGACATCCTTAACGGCAGCATCGAAGCGACCAAGGATGCGAACCCCTTTCTGAAGGGCGTTCCTTCGATCCTCGATGCGTTGAAATCCGGCAAGATCGAGTGCCGGGTTTACGACCGCGATAAGTTCCACGCCAAGGCCTACATCACGCACGCCAAGCTGGAAGTGGTCGGCTCGCAAGCCCTCGTCGGCTCCAGCAACTTCACCGCGCCTGGCCTGACGAAGAACATCGAGCTGAACGTGCAGATCCAGAGCGCACGCGAGGTGGCGCAGCTGCAGGAATGGTTTGAGGCGCACTGGAAGGAAGCCACCGAAGTCACCGACACGGTGATCCAGACCATCGACCGGCATATCCAGCTCTACAGCCCGTTCGACGTCTATGCGAAGGCGCTGCAGGAATTTTTCCGCGGTCATGAGCTCACGGCGACGGAATGGGACGAAACCAAGTCCCGCATGTTCCGGCATCTCGATCGCTATCAGCAGGAAGCCTACTGGGCCCTGATGAAGATTGCCCGCCAGCATGGCGGCGCGTTTCTTTGCGACGGTGTAGGCCTCGGCAAGACTTTCGTCGGGCTGATGCTGATCGAACGGATGATCCTGCACGAAGGAAAACGTGTGGTCCTCTTCGCGCCCAAGGCGGCGAAGGAAGGCGTCTGGGAGCCACATCTGAAACAATGGCTGCCCCACATCGGCGGCGTGAGTGGGGGCGCCGACTTCAGCAATCTTGCGGTGTTCAGCCACACGGATCTCGGCCGCAAGGGCGATTTCCCCGAACGCTTCCGTCGCATCACCGAACTGGCAGATGTCGTGGTGATCGACGAGGCGCATCATTTCCGCAATCCAGGCCGGCGCGGAGGCGATGAGGATGACGAGCCTTCACGCTACTTCCAGCTCTACGACCTGCTCGACAACGCCGTGCGCGCGAAGACGGTCTTCCTGCTGACGGCCACGCCGATCAACAACCGGCTGAGCGACTTCCGGCATATGGCCGAGCTTTTTACCCGGCGCGACGAGGCCTATTTCGCCCGGACGCTCGGGGTGAACAACCTTCGCGCCCACTTCAACAACATGGAGAAGTCGCTTCGCTCGACCGTCGGACATGACGTGGCCGATGTGTCGGGGCACCTAGCCGAAGTGCAGGACTTCCTGGCCAGCGACCAGATCTTCCAGCAGCTCGTAGTCCAGCGCAGTCGTAGCTACGCACGCGAGAGCCAGATCCGGGAGTCGGGCAAGGCGGCTGCCTTCCCCGATCGCAAGGCGCCGCAGGTCGCCGACTACTCGATCAAGAAAACCTATGGTCGCCTGCTCGACATGTTCGAGACCGCTTTCGCCAAGAGCAGCCCCCTGTTCTCCCTGCCGCTGTATTACCCCCTCCATTGGTACAAGGGCCCGGACAAGAGCATCGACCCTCTGGAAGAAGGGCGCCAGAAGCAGGTCGTTGGGCTGATCCGGACTCAGTTTCTGAAGCGCTTTGAGAGCTCTGTCGCTGCATTCGAGATGTCGTGCGAGCGCCTGTTGCGCAAGCTATTGGCCTTCGTCGACGTCCACAGCGAGACGCCCTCCGAGAGAAAGCGACTGGACCGCTGGAAAGCCCAGAACACTGAAATCCTGGGCTATGCGGCCCAGCGCGAACTCGATCTCTGGGGAGAAAGCGGCAGCGCATCGGACGAAGACGACATCGTTCCGCAGGAAATGCTCGACGCGGTGATCCGGTTGAGCCGGAAGGAGTACGACGTCATCGAGATGATGCAGGAGACGTATCTTGATCTCGACGAACTGATCAAGTTCCTCTCCGAGGCCAGAAAATTCAAACCGGGCCATGACGACAAGCTGCAGAAGCTGATCAGGCTTCTGAAAGGGAAGGAGCTCCAGGGGCAGAAGGTTCTGATCTTCACCGAATTCGCCGACACGGCGCGCTATCTGCGGAGCCAACTCGAGAAGGCTGGTATCGAAGGCGTCGCCCAGGTCGACAGTGCTACCAAGACCAACCGCGCTGATGTGATCAGGCGTTTCGCCCCCTACTATAACGGCAGCAACTCGGCCCTGCTTGCGGAACAGGGGCAGCCCGAGACGCGCATCCTTATCTCGACCGACGTCCTGTCGGAAGGCCTGAACCTTCAGGATGCCTCGCGCATGATGAACTATGACATCCACTGGAACCCGGTCCGGCTGATGCAGCGCATCGGTCGCGTGGATCGCCGGATGAATCCTGCGGTGGAAGCGAAGCTGGTCGCGGACCATCCGGAGGTGAAAGCCTCCCGCGGCAAGGTCAGCTTCTGGAATTTTCTTCCACCCGATGAGCTGAACGCTCTCCTGACGCTCTACACGAGCGTGACAAGCAAGGTGCTCTTGATATCGAAGACCTTGGGTATCGAAGGGAAGAAGCTTCTCACGCCTGATGACGATTTTGAGGCGTTGAAGGACTTCAACCATGCCTACGAGGGCACCCGTACTGCCGTCGAGGAGATGCACCTCGAATACCAAGCGCTCACCCAAGCCGACCCGACTTTGGAAGAGCGTTTGCGTGGCTTTCCCGGCGCCCTGTTCAGCGGCCGAAAGCGTCCGGCGAAAAAGATCCGCGGCGTCTTCTTCTGCTATGCGCTGCCGGCCCTGGACAAGGAAGCCAGCGAGTTCACCGAAGAGGCCGGCACCACGCGCTGGTATCTCTATGACCAGGATCGAGACGTGATCCTGGAGGACCCGAGTGAGATCGTGGGAAGCATTCGATCCCAGCCCGACACGCCGCGCAAGTGCACGACCGATGAGATGACCCTCGTCGAGCTCCGCAGCCGGATCGAGAAGCACATCAAGAACAGCTACCTGAAGCGGATCGACGCACCTATCGGCGTGAAACCGGCACTTCGGTGCTGGCTGGAACTCAACGAGGGCTGAACCCCATGGCAACCGACCACCGAGCCAAGCTGGCTGCCATTAAGCGGTTCGACCAGCTTATTGCATACCTCCGCGACGACATGGGTTGGCCGATTGCCCGTGACTCGTTCGAAGAGGTGGATGATCTCTTTTACGACTTCACGGCCGACGAGCTCGGGATCGACCCCAAAACGGCTGTAAAGATCCAGGAGATCAAACGCCTACGCCCACTTTCGTCGAAGCAGCCCTGGGGCATTTTCTTCGTCAAGTTTGAGCCGAAGAGACTTCCCGTTGTCGCACTGAGACGTATCCTGAGTCAGGTGGCGCTCAAGAAGCGCCCGTCCGCGAACAGCGCCGAGCGTGCCGCCTGGGCCGTGGATGACCTCCTCTTCATCTCCAACTATGGCGAGGGGGATGAGCGCCAGATCAGCTTCGCTCACTTCGCCCGGGCGAAGGACGGCCACGACCTGCCCACCCTCAAGGTGCTCGGCTGGGACAATCTCGACACCGCGCTGCACCTTGACGCCGTGGCCCGCGAACTGAGCGAGCACCTCGCCTGGCCTGAGGACGACGATAACGCCGAGGCCTGGCGCACGCGCTGGCGCAGCGCGTTCACCCTGGGCCACCGCGAGGTTGTCGCCACCTCGAAGGAGCTCTCGATCCGGTTGGCCGAGCTGGCCCGCAACATCCGCGACCGCATCAAGACCGCGCTCGCCATCGAAACCGACAAGGGCCCACTCACCCGGCTCATGAAGGCGTTTCAAACGGCACTGGTCCACGACCTCGACGCTGACGGTTTCGCCGACATGTACGCGCAGACCATCGCGTACGGCCTGCTCTCGGCACGTATCGCCGACCCGCACCGGAAGACGGTCGATGACTTCGCCGCCCACATGCGCACGAACCCCTTTTTGCGCGAGCTGATGGAGACCTTTCTCAAGATTGGGGGGCGGCGCGGCAAGGCGGGCGGGCCCGGCATCGACTTCGACGAACTGGGCGTTTCCGAGGTCATCGACCTGCTCGACCACGCCAAGATGGAGGCTGTTGTCCGCGACTTCGGCGACCGGAACCCTCAGGAAGACCCTGTCATCCACTTCTATGAATTCTTCCTCAAGGAGTACGACGCCAGAAAGCGCATGCAGCGTGGCGTCTTCTACACTCCGCGGCCGGTGGTGTCCTACATCGTGCGCTCGGTGGACGAGTTGCTGCGCACCGAGTTCGGCCTCGCCGACGGCCTCGCCGACACGACCACCTGGGGCGAGATGGCAAAGCGCCAGAAGGGTCTGCCTATCCCCGAAGGCGTGTCGGCCGACCAGGACTTCGTCCAGATTCTCGACCCAGCCACAGGCACCGGTACCTTCCTTGTCGAGGTAATCGAGCTCATCCACAGGACTCTCGTCGCTAGGTGGAAGAAGGAGGGCTACGACGGAAAGAAAATTGACGCGCTGTGGAACGAGTACGTGCCGAAGCACCTACTGACGCGGCTGCACGGCTACGAGCTATTGATGGCGCCCTATGCCATTGCGCATCTCAAGATTGGGCTCAAGCTCTATGAGACCGGCTACCGGTTTGCGAGCGACGAGCGCGCGCGAGTGTACCTGACGAACGCGCTCGAGCCGGCGCAGGACTTTTCCGGGCGTTTCGAGTTCGCGATTCCGGCTCTCGCTCACGAAGCACAGGCGGTCAACGAGGTCAAGCGTAGGCAGCGGTTTACGGTGGTAGTCGGCAATCCGCCATATGCAAAGAGCTCGTCAAACCGGTCCGATACGGCCGAGTCACTGGTGGCTGCGTACAAGCGGCTCGTCTATGGGGAGACAAACGTTCAGCCACTATCCGACGATTACGTGAAGTTCATTGCCTTCGCGCTTCAGGCATCCGTCCCCTCAGCGTCTCTGATCGGGATGATAACGAACCGCTCCTATCTTGAAGGGCTGATACACAGGGGAATGCGCTCAACCCTCTATCAGACTTGTTCGACCATCTTCGTCGTGGACTTGCATGGCGACTCAAACGTGGGCGAGCGCCCGCCGCTCGGCCGAGAGAACCAGAACGTTTTCGACATCATGCAGGGTGTCGCTATTTCTATTTTCGTACGGTCATCACAACATCGCCCTGATTGTGTCTTGCATCAGGAAGTTTGGGGAACGCGTGAAGAGAAGTACCGAGCCCTGGAACGAGGGACAACCCGGTCGAATGCGTCAGAGCTCTCAGTGTCCGACCCGTATTGGTTCTTCGTCATCAAGGAACTCGATTCTCAGGCCGAGCAGGTCTCATGGGTTTCTGTGGACGATCTCTTCCATGTGGCCGGCATGGGAGTGAAATCGCGGCGTGACCACTTCTTGATTGACCAGCAACGCGACGTTCTCCGCGCACGAATGTTGGAAGTCGCAAGCGCTGAGAATGTTGAACGTCTCAGGCGAGAGCTAGAAGTCACGGACAATGACCAGTGGACGCTTGGTGGCATGCGCGACCTAGTGCGCCGCGAAGGCGTTGAAAATCGAATCGTAGGCATCACATATCGACCCTTCGATGTGCGGTTCATCTGGTATCACCGAGAGGCCATCGAGCGAGGTGACGCCCTGAACCGCCCCGGGTTTCCCGGAGGCTCCGACTCGTGAGAAGAAGGAGCTGACATGGGAACACAAAAGACACGTTATCCGGCGGAGGTCCGAGAGCGGTCCGTCCGTCTGGTTCTTGACCATCAGGCGGATCACGGTTCGCA
>Ga0164290_1002756_pt1 | contig 10588 bp, 10 predicted proteins | sample Micstemetagenome_FD_108782 | JGI IMG/M metagenome (GOLD analysis project Ga0164290, IMG submission 108782) | Contaminated culture microbial community from soil near Moab, Utah, USA - Microcoleus steenstrupii SON62 (Illumina Assembly) | ecosystem: Environmental > Terrestrial > Soil > Soil crust...
AAGCAATAAGATAAATGCGGCGCAGCAATGCGCCGCATTTTTTATGATGATGATGTGTGAAGAGCAGATTCAGCAGAACCGGTTAGCAGGATTTCTTTTTTCAATGTAATGAGTCTGTTTATCTTAGGCCTTCAAAGAAAGGGTTTGAGCAATAAAAAACCACAACACTTTTTTACGCACCAGTACCCATCCTGGTTATTAAACCATCCTCAATGGATACATTTGTTCTATACCTTCAATTACCTCTTACAACTGAGGAAATGGTATATTGTTAAAAGACTCAACAAACTCCTCGCTTCAAAAACAACACCCTATCGTTTACTGGATGCCGGATGTGGAGAGGGACAGTTTTTATTTCCCTTCGCCGCTTCACGTAAAACAGCTTTTTTCAAAGGGATAGACAGGGAAAAAACTAATATCTCTTTTTGTAACCGCTACGCACAGCATTATGGCTTAACACATATTTTATTTGAAGAAACAGAAACGGAACAGTTAAAAGAAAAAGAACTATATGATATTATCCTCTGCATTTCTGTATTACCCTACAGCAAAAACGACGAGGTGTTTTTATCTTGTTTATACAATGCCATGAAACCGGGAGGAGATTTATTGCTCTATGTGCCTGTTAACAACCACACCATACTGCCCTTTTATAAAAAAATAATGCAGCGTTATGAGAACTATGAATCTGTTAAGCAAAACCAGCGGGTATATCATGAAGCGGGTTTGATAAAACTTTTGCAGGACTGTAATTTTCTGGTAACCGAAAGAACAAAAACATACGGCTTCTTTGGTAAACTAAGCAACGAACTGTTGAATATTCACCTCATTCTTTTTAATGCCTATTCCTTTCTTTTTAAAATAATAATCTTCTTTTCACTGCTGCTTTTCTATCCTCTTATTCTTCTTTGTATGCTATTAGATTATACCTTACCCGTTCGCTCCGGTAATGGCTTGATGATAGTGGCCAGAAAATAAATGAAACAGAAGTTCGAAGAACTCCTTTGGAGAACAGAGAAATATCGAATACCGAATTTCGAAGTTGGATATTGGGTATTCGATATTATAATTAACCTCAAAGTTTCTTTATCTTCATTACTCAAACCTGCCATATGAAACAAAGCATCACCCGCTACTTTTTATTCTTTGCTTTTATTGCCGTATTTGTTACCGTAACAGCATTCAGTAATAAACAAACAGTTGCTGCTGATAACGATATTATTGGTCGCTGGGACCTTACCGTTAATATGGGCGATCGTATGGCGCCCTCCTGGCTGGAAGTAAAACTCTCGGGCATACAAACCCTGGTTGGACAATTTGTGGCCGATGGAGGAAGTGCCAGACCTATTGCACAGGTAAAAGTAAAAGACGGCAAAATTCATTTTTCCATACCGGCACAGTGGGAACGCACAGAAAAAGAAATGGTGTTTGAAGCAACATTGGAAAACGATCAATTAAAAGGCACCATCTATGCAAGTAATGGCAGAACCTATACAGTTACCGGAGAACGCGCACCACTTTTAAAAAGAACAACACCAGTGAACTGGGGCAAACCCATTCACCTGCTTAACAAAACCAATTTAGACAGATGGGTGGCACAGGGCAGAACCAACCAGTGGCAAAATATAAATGGTGTACTCACCAGTCCGAAATCGGGAAGCAACCTGATGACAACAGAAAAGTTTACCGATTTTAAACTACATGTAGAGTTTCGCTATCCTGCAGGAAGTAATAGTGGCGTATACCTCCGAGGCCGTTATGAAGTACAGGTTGAAGATAATGCAGGCAAAGAACCCTCCTCAACCTATTTCGGTGGTATCTATGGTTTTCTCACACCCAACGAAATGGCAGCCAAGCCTGCGGGCGAATGGCAAAGCTTCGATATTACACTTATTGGCAGAAGGGTAACAGTAATTGCCAATGGCAAAGCCATTATTGTAGACCAGATTATACCGGGCATTACCGGCGGGGCACTCGATAGTAAAGAAGGAGAGCCCGGTCCCATACTCTTACAGGGCGATCATGGGCCTGTTGAATACAGGAATATCATCATTACGCCAGCAAAATAAAAGCGCAGTAAAACGTTTCATCTACTTATTGTTGCTTCTCATCTACTGAAAACCTGTCTTGCTCAAACGCATTTCGGAAGGCGATTATATGCTTCTATTTTCGCATCCGTCTAAAACCCACTTGAAAATAGTATTCAGACAATCGAGGTGCGATAAAGAAAGTCCGGGGGGATTATTATCTATTTGCCCTTGAACCCCCTGAATACAACCCAGACCCGCTTTTTATGAAGCGGGTCTTTTTGTGTGAGGAAGTCTGGAAAGTCCGGAAGTCGGAAAGTACTAGAGATGACAGATTTAGTATAGCGCCCTCCGCGCAACTCCGTGGTTTCTTCCATTCAGTTACGCTGAACTGTTACTATTCAATTTTCTTTCGGACTTCCTGACTTTCGGACTTTCCGACTTATATTTAATAATCAACGAGCTGCCATGAATAAGAAACTTGCCTTATGGTCCATCACTGTAGGTTTGGGTGGACTTTTATTCGGATTAGATGTTGCAGTTATTTCCGGTGCGGAACAAGCCATTCAAAGTTTATGGAACCTGAGCAACTGGATGCATGGAACAGCGATTGCGATGGCTTTGTATGGAACTGTTTTTGGTGCTGCATTGGGTAATATACCCGCCAACCGTATCGGTCGAAAAAAAACATTGTTCTGGATCGGGATTGTTTTCCTGCTCACTTCTGTTGGTGCTGCATTGGCGCAAGATGTATATAGTTTTATGTTCTTCCGTTTTTTGAGCGGTTTGAGCATTGGTGCCTCATCGGTAGTGGCACCGGTATATATTTCTGAAATAGCACCACCCAAATACAGAGGCCGCATGGTTATTTCATTTCAGTTAAATGTGGTGGCAGGTATTATGCTGGCCTATTTTTCCAATTACTTATTACAGGGTACCGGTGGCGAACAGGATTGGCGCTGGATGTTGGGCGTAGTAGCCATTCCGTCTTTACTCTTTTCGGTACTGATGTTATTTACACCCGAAACACCCAGATGGCTGGTATTGTATAAAAAAGATACTGCAGCGGCGAAAAAAGTAATGGCACTCACGGGTGAAGCAACAGATGAAATGATTGAAAAAATCAGGCTGTCTGTTACAACCACAAAAGAAAAACTCTTCTCCAGAAAATACTATACCCCTTTATTACTCGCTTTTCTGATTGCATTCTTTAACCAGATGTCGGGTATCAATGCCATTATTTATTTCGCACCCAAAGTATTTGAAATGGCAGGTATTGAAAGAAGCGGTGCCTTATTGTCAACAGTAGGTATTGGTGCGGTAAACCTGCTCTTCACCATTACAGGCTGGTACCTGATTGACCGTTTTGGAAGAAGGGTGCTCATGTATATTGGCTCACTGGGTTATATAATTTCTCTTACACTGATTGCAGTTTCTTTTAACAGTGCAGACAAGAGCATGATTATTTATTATGTATTCATCTTTATTGGGGCGCATGCCGTGGGGCAGGGTGCTGTAATCTGGGTGTTCCTGTCGGAACTCTTTCCTAATGCTGTAAGGGCAAGCGGAACATCGTTTGGCTCTTTAACGCACTGGGTATTTGCTGCACTGGTGGCACAGGTATTTCCCTTTTTTGCAGCCAATGTAGCGGGCAGTTATATCTTCGGCTTTTTTGCTTTTATGATGGTCTTGCAACTGCTCTATGTATGGAAAATGATGCCCGAAACAAAAGGAATGGCTTTAGAAGATATGGAGAAGAATATTGTTTTACATTAATGTATTGAACAAGAAACCTGTTTTGTTGTTTTGTACCCAGGAAAAACAGGATATATGTTAAACAGACTGGTACAGGTAATTTTTTATGCTTCTTGCTTAAGTACAATCACCACTGCTCAAACGGCCAGACAGGGTGCTTTGTCGGGAACACTTACAGATAAAAACACCCAGAGACCGATAACAGCAGCCACCATCCGCTTAACTCCAGCCGCTATTACTGTATTATCTGATACAACAGGTGTTTTCCGTTTTACAAATCTCTTGCCCGGAACCTATAATCTTACGGTAACCAGTCTTGGCTATAAAACCATATCACTAAACAATTTACTGGTCACCAACGGTAATATCAATGTACTCTCTGTAGAAATGGAATCTGAAACTTCGGTATTGTCGGGTGTAACGGTAACCGGCAGAAGGAATACCGCCCGCGCCGCAAGTATCGAAACACCATTGAGTGTGCAGCGAATGACGATTGAAGAAATAAAAAGAAACCCAGGCGGCAATTTCGACGTGAGCAAAGTAATACAGTCGTTGCCCGGTGTAGGTGGTGGTGCCGGAGGTGGTGGATTCAGGAACGACATTATTATTCGTGGTGGTGCACCCAATGAAAACGTCTATTATCTCGACGGAATTGAAATACCTCTTATCAATCACTTCGGCACACAGGGAAGTGGCGGAGGCCCGCAGGGTATTCTTAATGCCAATTTTATTGAGGAAGTAAAACTCAGCTCCAGTGCTTTTGATGCACGCTACGATAATGCACTGAGCAGTGTATTACAGTTCAAACAAAAAACAGGCAACGATAAACGCACACAGGGAAATATCATACTAAGTGCCACAGAGCTGGCGTTAACGGCCGATGGACCGCTCAGTAATAAGACCACTTATCTTGCATCGGTGAGAAGAAGTTACCTGCAGTTATTGTTTCAGGCCATTGACCTTCCCATCAGACCTAATTATTGGGACCTTCAATTTAAAACAACCACCAGAATTAATAAGACAACAACACTGAGCCTGCTCGGACTTGGCGCGATTGATGAATTCAGGTTTGCCGCACCCAAAAAAGCAACACCGGAAAAATTATATGTCATCAACAGTAACCCCAGCATCAACCAGTGGAACTATACCATTGGTGCCAGTATAAAAAAACTCACAGCAAAAGGATACTGGAACCTGGCATTGAGCAGGAACACACTGAACAATTCAGTGGAGAAATTTGAAGACAATGAAAATCCCTCTCCTTCCACACAAACCTTATTTACTGACAGCCGCGAAACAGAAAATAAATTGCGTTTTGATGTGACGAGTAATACCGGGGGATGGAAAATAAGTTATGGTGGTGTGTTGCAGTATGTTGATTTTGTAAACCGTTTTGAAAATCTCTACCGAAAAGAACTGCGCGACCAGAATGGAAATATTGTTCAACCCGAAATACGCATCAATGCCAACAGCAATATTGATTTTATCAGGTATGGATTGTTTTTACAGGCAGGAAGAAAAATACTGAACAACCGTATTGCTTTCAGTGCAGGAATCAGGATGGATGCCAATACGCTTTCAAACAGTGAATCAAATCCCCTGCAACAATTGTCGCCCCGCATAGCATTGAGTTATGCGCTTGCACCCAAATGGAACCTGAATGCAAGTGTGGGTGCTTACTATAAATTGCCCTCCTACACACAGCTTGCATTTACGCAGGCAGGTATAAAAAATTCAGGTAACTATATTCAAAGCAACCATTATACCGGTGGTGTTGAATACATACCCTCGGGCAGCTTCCGGTTAACAGTGGAAGCTTTCTACAAAGCATATAATCAATACCCGGTAAGTATTGCAGAAGGAATAAGTCTGGCCAATAAAGGAACCGAGTTTGGCAGTATCGGCAACGAAGCCGTTATACAAAACGGTAAGGGCAGGGCTTATGGTATGGAATTATTCATGCAGCAAAAACTCACCAAACGTTTCTTTGGTATACTCAGTTATACTTTATACAAATCTGAATTTACCAACCGCACCGGCAGTTATTTACCGGCGGGCTGGGACAATGGTCAGTTACTAAGTATTACCATGGGATACAAGCTGCCCCGCAACTGGGAGCTGGGATTGAAATTCCGTTACCAGGGAGCGGCGCCATTAACGCCTTTCGACCTTGCAGCTTCTCAGCTTAACTATCTTAGTCTTGGTACAGTTGTACTCGATTATTCAAAATACAATGCCAACAGATTACCTGCTTTCCATGCAAGTGATATTCGTATCGATAAAAAATGGAACTATAAAAAAACCACACTCAATCTCTTTATAGATATCACAAACTGGTATGGTGCCACAGTAAGTGGTATTCCACAATATACTTTTCAGCGAACAGCAGATAATAAAGCTTTTCTTACTACCAATGGTCAGCCCATTGCAGCCAATGGAAGTAATGCTATACCATTAATTTTGTCTAATGCTGAAGTGCAGGTAACACCAACATTCGGGTTAATTGTCGAATTTTAATCATTCTGCTGCAGCGGAATGATTAAACCATAATAAGGAAACATAGTCAAACAGGTTTAATTCATATGAGAAACCTCCTGATCATCATCGCAGGCGTACTTAGTATGTCATCCTGTAAAAAAGCAGTAACACCAATTCCTGGTACTAATACTTCTTCTTTATATTTTCCCTCAACAACATCAACAAACTGGGAAACAGTAACGCCCGCAAGTCTGGGCTGGAATGAGACCGGGTTGAATGATGTATACACTTACCTGCAGCAGAAAAACACAAAGGCCTTTATCATCCTCAAAAAAGGAAAAATAGTTGCTGAAAAATATTTCGGAACATTTACGGCCGACAGTAACTGGTACTGGGCATCGGCCGGTAAAACCATGACCGCTTTTTTAGTAGGTATTGCACAGGAACAGGGAAAGCTCAATATCAATAACAAAACATCTCAGTATATCGGAACAGGGTGGACCTCCTTGCCGCTCGACAAGGAAAACCTGATAACAGTGAAACACCAGCTTAGCATGACATCGGGGTTGAATGATGGAGTAGCAGATGTTGATTGTACGCTGCCTTCCTGTTTGCAGTACAAGGCCGATGCCGGGTCAAGATGGGCCTATCATAATGCAGCGTATACATTATTGGATAAAGTGATTGAAAATGCAACCAACACAAACTATAACACTTATTTCCAGCAAAAAATCAGGGATCGTATTGGCATGAATGGTTTATGGGCGAGGGTTGGTTATAATAATGTGTATTTCAGCACGGCAAGAAGCATGGCACGCTTTGGCTTGTTAATGTTGGCCAAAGGGAAATGGGATGAGATATCAATACTTGCTGATACCAATTATATAAATACACAAACCAACAGTACACAAAGCCTGAACCCCTCTTATGGCTACCTCACCTGGCTCAATGGAAAAGGATTTTATATGTTACCTACTGTGCAGTTTTTATTTACGGGCAACCTTTTCCCCAATGCACCAGCAGATGCCTATGCAGCACTGGGAAAAGACGATCAGAAAATTTATGTGGTTCCATCGCAGCAATTAGTCATCATCAGGATGGGTGAATCGGCGGGTCAGACGCAGCTGGCAGTTTCCAGTTTTGATAATGAATTGTGGGGTAAGCTGAAAGTGGCGGCTGTGTTTTAGTTTTTATAACTAACCCAAACCAGATCGCCTTTTTGAATGCCGGACTGATGGGTATGAATAACCAGCGACTGATCGCCATTACTTACCGTTACCGACCAGTAAGCTCCACAGAATAATGATTGCGTTACCACACAGTCTACTGCATGTTCATGTGAATCGGTAAACGATAATTGTTCGGGTCTGATAAAGAGAAAGGGATTCTTATCTGTTAGTCTCCATTTTGTTTTAAAAGGATGGTACTCACCTTTTAAAAGACTATAAGGACCAAATAAACCCGCCACATATTCATCGGCAGGATACTGGTAAATATGTTGAGGCACATCGTATTGTATTAAGCGACCGTTTTTCAATACCATAATTTCATCGGCCCAGCTCAATGTATCAACAGGATCGTGTGATACCATGATACAGGTAATCTTTAACTGGTTGCTGATGGCATGTAATACTGCGTTGATATTCTTTTTCTGCGGAAGATCGAGATTGGAAAAAGGTTCGTCGAGTAATAAAAGTTCCGGTACACCAACCAATAATTTTGCGAGCGCTATTCTTTGTCGCTCACCACCGGAGAGCTCATCATTTTTTCTGTTCATCAGGTGATCAACCTGGCAAACATGGTATAGCCTTGCAGCCGATTCGGGAGAAAGCAGATTTTTATAGTTTAACAGCTCATGCACTTTGTAATTGTTGCGCAGTTCAAAATCCTGCGACAGGTATGCAATGCCCGGATGACCCGGTAATAAAGTAACAGGCGGACTCCAGACCCTTTTGTTCTTAAATAAAATACTGCCTGAGTCGGGTGCAATATGTCCGGCAATGATGCGCAGTAAAGTGCTTTTGCCGGATCCGGTTTCACCTACAATCGCCAGTTTTTTTTGCGGTGCCAATTGAAAGCTGATGGGCTCTAATACCTGATTGCCTGTTTCTGTTTTACTAACAGCTTCAACCCTCAATAAAATTTCTGTGTGCTGATTCATTCTCGCTTGCTCCATGACCGCCGTGAAAGTAAATAAAAATTAGTGACACAAGCGCTTGATTTCCTATTCCCTTGCTCCTTGTTTCTTGTCATCCTTGTTTCTTCAACAATAAGTGGCTCTTTGCAAACGATCATTGATGGATCTTCCCAAACCCTTATCAGGAAAACGTTCAGCTATGATAATATCCAACTGCTGCTGATCGAGGCGATGCATGGCCGCATATAAATTGGAAGCGGCTTCTTCCATTGAACCGGAGGCCGATAAAATTTCCTGCACAACAATATCTTTTCCTTTATAAGACTGACTGAAAACCATCAGTCCGATTTTTTTACCGATATTTTCTTTTATACTCTTTTCAATATTGGTACTCAATATGGTGGTGGTAGCAGGCGCGTAATGTTTTAATAACATGCCCGGCGCGTCGGGTGTTTCTTCATCACGGATATATTCCTGTAAGGGTCCGGTTATCTTTTCTATTTCTTCAATGGCTAAAGAACCATACCGGTATACAATAGCGCCCTCATCATTAAAACCAATGATGGTAGATTCAATACCACTGGTACAGGGTCCGCCATCGAGTATAAAAGGAAATTCATCTTTAAAATAATTGGCCACATGTTCGGCTGTGGTTGGACTGATACTACCAAACGGATTGGCGCTGGGAGCAGCTAAAGGGAAAGGCAGTTGTGCTAATAAAGACAATATAACCGGGTGATTGGGTACCCGCACAGCAACCGTTGGTTTACCTGCAGTAATAAGATCGGGAACAGATTCCTTTCTGGGTAATAATAAAGTAAGCGGACCAGGCCAGAAACGACTGGCCAGTTCTTTGGCCATCGGAGGAATATCTTTTGCCACATCTTCCATCGCCGATGCATGCGGCAAATGCACAATCAATGGATTGAACAGGGGTCTTTGCTTGATGCGGAAAATACCCAGGATGGCTTTTTCACTATAAATATTACCGGCCAATCCATACACGGTCTCGGTAGGAATAGCAGCAACTTCTTCTTTTGAAAGACTGTTGGCAACAAGTGTAATATCGGTAGTGATGAGAGGCATTTAAGCTACAAGCGTCAGGCCGCAAGCTACAAGTAATTTTATTAAGGCTCAAGGACTAAGCTGCAAGCCTCAAGCCACAAGCTACAAGTTTCAGGTAGCATTACTCCAACACCCAAACAACTTGTAGCTTGTGGCTTGCAGCTTAACCCTACAGGGTACTACAAACTAAGAACACTATTACTGCTTCCAAAACTATTTTCTACTTCGCCATCTGCTGTTGGTTCGTTGATCCATTCAGACTGGTTAAGGAGGTAACGGAATTCGTGTTGAGATGATTTGGGTAATTGTATGTCAGCGGTAAAACTGCCGTCTTTTTTCTTTTTCATGGGAACAGGATTGCTCCAGTCGCCATTTAAACCGAGGATGGATGCGGTTTCTTTATCCTGTATATCCAGGTTGAATTTTACTTTACAGTAATCTTTGGTTTTGTAGATGGTTTTTTGAATCATGTCAGTTGCTTTGCTTGCCCTTAATACCAAATGCTGGAAATGGTAACCCAATTGCAGCATTATCTTATCCACACCAGCAGGTTAAGCCACAAGCCGCCAGCAGATGAGATTGCTTATAGGTGTATTGATTTTTTATTCTTACGCACTCACCCCAACTACCATCTCCTTGAAACTTGTAGCTTGTGGCTTGAAGCTTGCACCTTGTCGCTCATCTCTCTGTTACCAGGCTTTATTTATAATCAATAAAGCAAAAACGGTTAATGTAATGAGCACATGTATCACCAGCCATATTCTTTGATAAAGCGGTCTTTTACCAAAAGCAACCGAGGTATCAAATGGATCGAAGATGGGTGCAAGCCCCCAAAAAACAACAGCATTATTATAATCCTTTTGAATCAAAAAATAAATGCCTGCAATAAGAAACACGGCATAAGCATATTTCTGCCATTTTCTGTTTACTGTTTTTGTTTTTGCAGAAGCTTCCATAATAACGGTTTTATAATTGGTTGCACATAGGGAGAAAATATTACAGAAGTAAAAAGAAACTGAAAAATTGGGTGTAGCTGCAAGGAATAAGGAGCAAGGGGTGGGGACAAAGATTAAGAAACAAGGAACAGGGGGACAAGCAGCAAGGATCTGGATCGATATGCATAGGT
>Ga0164290_1002757_pt1 | contig 10565 bp, 8 predicted proteins | sample Micstemetagenome_FD_108782 | JGI IMG/M metagenome (GOLD analysis project Ga0164290, IMG submission 108782) | Contaminated culture microbial community from soil near Moab, Utah, USA - Microcoleus steenstrupii SON62 (Illumina Assembly) | ecosystem: Environmental > Terrestrial > Soil > Soil crust...
CAGCCTGAGGTGGCGAGCGTCGGCAAGACCGAGGAAGAACTCAAGAAGGCCGGAATCGCCTCCATGGCCCGCGCGCGGCCATTGGCCGTGAAAGGGAACTTGCCGACCTTGTAGGCGATTCCGGCCTTCTTGAGTTCTTCCTCGGTCTTGCCGACGCTCGCCACCTCAGGCTGGGTATAGACAACGCCGGGAATGGCATCGTAATTCACATGGCCATGCTGGCCGGCCAGGATTTCCGCCACGGCCACGCCCTCGTCCTCGGCCTTGTGGGCCAGCATCGGGCCCTTGACCACGTCGCCGATCGCATAGATGCCCGCGACATTGGTGCGGTAGCTGCCATCGATCTCGACGCGGCCGCGATTGTCGAGCACCACGCCCACGGTATCGAGGCCGAGCCCATCGGTATAGGGCTTGCGGCCGGTAGCGATCAGCACGACATCTGCCTCGATCGATTGCGCCTCGCCGCCCTTGACGGGCTCGAATGTCACCGTGGCGCCGTTGCCGGTCTTTTCGACATTGGTCACCTTGGCGCCGAGCTTGAGTTCCATCCCTTGCTTGGCCAGCATGCGGGCGAACTGCTTGGAGACCTCGCCATCCATGCCGCCGAGAATCTGGTCGAGATATTCGACGACCGTGACCTTGGCGCCGAGCCGCTTCCAGACCGAACCAAGCTCGAGGCCGATCACGCCACCGCCGACCACGACCAGTGTTTCCGGCACCTTTTCGAGCGCCAAGGCGCCGGTCGACGAGACGATCACCCTCTCGTCGATCTCGACCGAAACGCCCGGAATGCCCGCGACATCGGAGCCGGTGGCGATGACGATGTTCTTCGCTTCCAATTCCTTGGCCTGGCCGTTTTCCGAAGTCACGGAGACCTTGCCCGCCGCGACGATCCTGCCCGTGCCCTGGAACCAGTCGATCTTGTTTTTCTTGAACAGGAAAGCGACGCCATCGACATTGGATTTCACGGTGGCATCCTTATGCGCCATCATCTTTTCGAGGTTGAGCTTCACGCCCGAGAGCTCGACGCCGAGGCTTTCCATGCCATGGCTCGCATGAGCATAGAGTTCGGACGCGTGCAGCAGCGCCTTGGATGGAATGCAGCCGATATTGAGGCAGGTCCCGCCCGGTGTGGCGCGCTTGTCGATGACGGCGATCTTCAAGCCGAGCTGTGCCGCCTTGATCGCCGCAACATAGCCGCCGGGGCCAGTTCCGATAACAACAACATCATAAGACATGACAGATCCTCTAATGGCGGTCAGCGGCCGCCGCTCACATTCAAGATGGCCCCGGTAATATAGGTGGCCTGGTCGGAAAGCAGAAACATGACGGCGTCGGCGATTTCGTCCGGATCGCCGGGACGCTGCATGGGTATGAGATGGGCGAGTTCGCGCGCGCGATCCGGGATGCCGCCCGAGGCGTGAATATCGGTATCGATAATGCCGGGACGGATGGCGTTGACGCGGATGCCCTGGGTCGCGACTTCCTTCGACAGGCCCACCGTGAGTGTATCGATCGCGCCCTTGGTGGCAGCGTAATCGACATATTGCCCCGGGGAACCAATGACAGCCGCCATCGACGATATATTGACGATGACGCCGCCCTGGCCGCCGCGCGCCGTGGACATGCGCTGGACGGCAGCGCCAGCGGCAAAGATTGCGCCGATGCTGTTGATCGCAAACAAGCGTTCAAGTCTGGCCCAGGAATAGTCGGCGACCTCGGAATAGGTGTCGACGATGCCGGCATTGTTGACGAAGCCATCGAGCCGACCGAATTTTTCATCGACGGCGGCAAAGATTGCGGCGATGCCCTCCTCAGTCCCGGCATCGCTCTGGACTGTCTCGGCAATGCCGCCGGCCTGCTCGATGTCGGCCTTGAGGGTCAGCGCGGCATTGGCATTGGAGATGTAGTTGATCATGACCTTCCAGCCGGCAGCGGCAGCCTTGCGGCAGACGCTGGCGCCGATGCCACGGCTGCCGCCGGTGACGAGAAGAACTTTGTCAGTCATGGCTTGCACCCCTTGAAGGTCAGGACATCCCACGGCACGACGGTCGCCATCCCGGTCCCCCAGGCGGTTGAATCGCGGAGTGCCGGCCCGAAGCCGGGCAACAGGATCTCCCGAGCCGCAGCCGACCCCGTCGGCGGCAGAAGCGCGATCTTGCCCTCGGCGCTCGCATAGATCACCCCCTGCCAGACGGTGCATTTGGTGAGATCGTCGCCCGTGACGTCACCCTCCGGGCAGTTGTGAAACAGGATGCCGTTCGACCGGTCGACAGGCTCCGAACCCATCACGAAGCCATCGAGCTTCACGCCGCTATTCTTTACCGCCACTAAAAAGCGGTAGGACGACGAGGCGGCTTCGGAATCAACGGCTTCGAATGTCAGCTCATAGGCGCCGTCGCGATCGGCATAGATGGCGCGTTCCTGCTTGCAGTCGGCCGCCGACGCGAGCGAGGGAAGGACTGCCAGAGCCAGCGTGAATGTGAGGATCCTGTTCAGCATCGGCGCACCTTCAGTTTGCATAGGCCGAATATAGCACGCCTGACAACATCAACGCCAAGCCACCGGCCGCCACCAGCCAGACATACGACCGGATGTACGGTACCCCGCCGAGATAAAGCGGGATGTAGACAATGCGCGCGGCCAACCAGACCAGCGTGCCGGCAAACCCCATGCCGCTATCGTCACCGCCGACCGCGAGCGCCAGGACCAGGACGACGAAACCGGGATAGGTCTCGCGAAAATTGCCCGACGCGCGTGCCGCCCGGCCTGCCATCACGCCAACCGGTCGGGGCTCGGCGTCGCGGGGACCGGCATTCCATTCCTTGCCCGTGTCCTTCATGGCGAGGCTGGATTGCAGCAGCACGTGGAACAGCAGAAGCACCACGCTGAGGGCGGCAAGCACCGGGAATGACAAGAAGCCTGCCGCCATCACGCGATAACCGATCTGATTCTCAGAGATCCAGGACCAGCCGTTCCGGATCTTCCAGGCTCTCCTTGACGCGGACGAGGAAGGTCACGGCTTCCTTGCCATCGACGATGCGGTGATCGTAGCTGAGCGCCAAGTACATCATCGGCCGGATCACGATCTGGCCTGCGACCACGACCGGGCGTTCCTGGATCTTGTGCATGCCCAAAATGCCGGATTGCGGCGCGTTAAGGATCGGCGAGGACATCAGCGAGCCATAGACGCCGCCATTGGAGATGGTGAAGGTGCCGCCCTGCATGTCGGCCATCGAGAGCGCACCATCGCGGGCGAGCTTGCCCAGGCGGCCGATGTCCTTCTCGACTTCGGCAATCGACATCTGGTCGGCGTCACGGACGACCGGCACGACGAGGCCCTTGTCGGTGCCGACCGCGACGCCGATATGGGCATAGTTCTTGAAGATGATGTCGGTGCCGTCGATTTCGGCATTGACCGAGGGAATTTCTTTCAGCGCGTGCGTGACGGCCTTGGTAAAGAAGCCCATGAAGCCGAGCTTGACGCCATGCTTCTTCTCGAACAGTTCCTTGTACTTGTTGCGCATCTCCATGACGGCGGACATATCGACCTCGTTATAGGTCGTCAGCATGGCGGCGGTGTTCTGCGCGTCCTTCAGCCGGCGGGCGATGGTCTGGCGCAGCCGCGTCATCTTCACACGCTCTTCACGCGCTTGATCGTTAGCCGGCGAAGCAGCGCGCGGCGCTGCCGGAGCCGCGACGACGGCGGCCGGTACGGTCGGAGCCTTGGCGATGGCCGCGAGCACGTCTTCCTTGAGAACCTGGCCACGCTTGCCAGAGCCTTCGACCTCGGATTGCGCGACATTGGTGTCGGCCATAAGTTTGGCGGCCGATGGGGCGGGGGGCATCGAAGTGGCGGGTGCCGTTGTTGCAGCCGGGGCAGGGGTCGCAGGGGCGGGCTCAGCCTTGGCGGGCGCCTGGGCAGGCGCCGCCTCGACGGGCTTTGCGGCGGGGGCGGCTTCGGCCGTGGCACCTTCGGCGATCTGGCCGAGCAGGCCGCCCGGGGCGACTGTATCGCCAGCATTGGCAACGATTTCGCTCAACGTGCCACCTGCGGGCGCCGGCACTTCCACCGTCACCTTGTCGGTTTCGAGTTCACAGAGGATTTCATCGACCTTGACGGCATCCCCCACCTTCTTGAACCAGGTGCCAACCGTGGCTTCGCTGACGGATTCGCCGAGTGTCGGGACGCGGATTTCGGTAGCCATTGTCTGAAGTCCTGAATTTGAATTGCGTTAGGTCGTTCGGTTTGTGTCGGTCAGTCTTTAGGTTCGCGCAGGATGATCGAAGGCATGGGCGCCACGTCGTAGCGAAAGCCCAGCGACGCCTCGATGACCGGATCGGCGGCTGCGAGGGCTTCCGCCTCCGCTTCGTTCTCGGCCTCGACGATTGCCAGGCCGAAGGGGCCTTTGGAATCGAAGACGGGACCCACCGCGATCGCATGCCCATCGGCCGCCAGCTTTCGCCAGTAGACGGCGTGGTCGGCCATGGCCTTGCCTTCCGCCTCCGTGATATCAAACGGGAAGGTTGGCCGGGGCGGTACGAGCTTCAGGTGGAAGTAGCCCATCTCGTCCTCTCGTCAGCTGCCGAGTGCGTCTTCGAGGAAGGCGGCGAGTTGTTGCAGATGCTTCGACATCAGGCCCGTGGCCGGCGAGGCGGCGGCAGGCCGTCCCGTATAGCGCACGCGCTGATACTTGGCGTCGATATGCGCCAGCACCCATTCCAGATACGGATCGATGAAGGCCCAGGCACCCATGTTCTTGGGCTCTTCCTGGCACCACACCATCTCGGCGCCGCGGAAGCGGCTGAGCTCGTTGATCAGCGCCTTGGCCGGGAACGGATAGAGTTGCTCGACGCGCAGGAGATAGATGTCGTCGATGCCGCGCTTCTCGCGTTCTTCGAGAAGATCGAAATATACCTTGCCGGAGCACATCACGACGCGGCGGATCTTGGCATCCTTCTGGAGCTTGATCGGGCCGTCCTTGATCACCTCGGCATCGTCCCACAGCAGCCGGTGGAACGAGCTCTCGCCGGCCATCTCCGACAGCGACGACACCGCCCGCTTGTGGCGCAGCAGCGACTTCGGCGTCATCAGAATCAGCGGCTTGCGGAAATCGCGCTTCATCTGCCGGCGCAGGATGTGGAAATAGTTGGCCGGCGTCGTGCAATAGGCGACCTGCATATTATCCTCCGCGCAGAGCTGCAGGAACCGCTCGAGGCGGGCGGAGGAATGTTCCGGGCCCTGGCCCTCATAGCCGTGCGGCAATAGGCAGACGAGGCCGGACATCCGGAGCCACTTGCGTTCGCCCGACGAGATGAACTGGTCGAAGACGACCTGGGCGCCATTGGCGAAATCGCCGAACTGGGCTTCCCAGAGGGTCAGCGCATTGGGTCGCGCCAGCGAGTAGCCGTATTCGAAACCGAGCACCGCTTCTTCGGAGAGCATCGAATTGATGACCTCGAACCGGGCCTGGGTCGGCGACAGGTTGGCGAGCGGAATGTAACGCGCTTCAGTTTCCTGGTCGTAGAGCACCGAATGGCGCTGCGAGAAGGTGCCGCGTTCACAATCCTGGCCGGACAGGCGGATCTTGTGGCCATCGACGCAAAGCGCGCCGAAGGCCAGGGCTTCACCCATCGCCCAATCGATGCCTTGGCCGGTCTCGATCATCTGCGCCCGGTTTTCCATGAAGCGCTGGATGGTCTTGTGCGCATTGAAGCCGGCAGGGATCTCGGAAAGCTTCTTGCCGATCTCCTTCAGCGCCTTCATCGGCATCGCGGTCTTGCCGCGACGCTGCTCGTCGGCATTGTCGGCGATCTTCATGCCCGACCAGACGCCGTCGAGCCAATCGGCCTTGTTCGGCTTGTAGTTCTGGCCGGCTTCGTATTCGGCTTCGAGATGCGCTCGCCAATCAGCCTTCATCTGCTCGAAATCGCTCTGGCTGATCAGGCCTTCGGCGATCAACCGCTCGGCATAGAGCGTCGAGACCGTCTTGTGGGCACGGATGACCTTGTACATCTTCGGCTGGGTGAAGCTCGGTTCATCGCCTTCATTGTGGCCGTAGCGGCGGTAGCAGAACATGTCGATGACGACAGGCTTGTAGAACTTCATGCGAAATTCGGTGGCGATCTTGGCCGCATAGACCACGGCTTCCGGGTCATCACCATTGACGTGGAAGATCGGCGCCTCGATCATCTTGGCAACGTCGGATGGATAGGGCGACGAGCGCGAGAAGGCCGGATTGGTGGTGAAACCGATCTGGTTGTTGATGATGAAGTGCATCGTGCCCGCGACCCGATGGCCACGCAGGCCAGAAAGTCCGAGGATTTCCGCGATCACGCCCTGGCCGGCAAAAGCCGCATCGCCATGGAGCAACAGGGGCAAAACCTTGACGCGTTCGCGCAGCGGAATGATGTCGCCTTCCCATTCCTTGGCAAGCTGGTCCTGCTTGGCGCGCGCCTTGCCCATGACGACGGGATCGACGATCTCGAGATGCGAAGGATTGGCCGTCAGCGAAAGATGCACCTTGTTGCCGTCGAATTCGCGGTCCGAGGACGCGCCGAGGTGATACTTCACGTCGCCAGAGCCTTCAACGTCATCGGGTGCATAGGAGCCACCCTTGAACTCGTGGAATACCGCGCGGTGTGGCTTGTGCATCACGTTGGTCAGGACGTTGAGGCGGCCGCGATGGGCCATTCCGAGCACGATTTCCTGCAGGCCTTCGGAACCGCCGCGCTTGATGATCTGCTCGAGCGCCGGCACCAGCGACTCGCCGCCGTCGAGGCCGAAACGCTTGGTGCCCTTGTACTTGACGTCGATGAAGGATTCGAAGCCTTCCGCCTCGATCAGCTTGCCGAGGATCGCCTTCTTGCCTTCGGCGCTGAATTCGACGCCTTTGTCCGGGCCTTCGATCCGTGCCTGAATCCAGCCCTTGATTTCGGGATCGGAGATATGCATGAACTCGACCCCCATGGTCGAGCAATAGGTGCGCTTGAGGATATCGATCATCTCGCGCACGGTCGCGTATTCGAGACCAAGCACGTTGTCGATGAAGATCTTGCGGTCGTAATCGGCGGCCGTGAAGCCGTAATTCTCCGGCGACAGCTCGTTGAAATCCTCGGCAGGGGCGGCGATACCGAGCGGATCGAGGTTGGCGTGCAGGTGGCCGCGCATGCGGTAGGCACGGATCATCATGATGGCGCGCACGGAGTCACGAGCGGCGTGTTCGATCTCGTGTGGATCAAGCGCCTTGGCCGGCGCGTCCGCCACGGCCTTGGCTTCGAGCTTTTTGGTCACCGCCCTTTCGACTGTCGGCCAGTCACCATCCAGCGCATTGACAAGTTCGCCATTCAGCGGAACCGGCCAGTTCTTCTTGGCCCAGGAGGCGCCCTTGGCCGCCTTGTTCACATCGGAGGGAACGTCGGCGAGTGCCGCGAAAAACTGCCGCCACTCCTCGGTCACCGAGGCGGGGTTCTCCTGATAACGAGCGTGAAGCTGCTCGATATAGGGAGCATTTGCGCCATCGAGGAACGATGTCGCGGCGAACTGCTGGTTGGCGTTCTCAACTGCCATCTTTTCATCGCGGAGCGCCTGCTCCGCCTCCTGCTTTGTCACATGCGGACGGCTTGCCCGCTGATAGCGAGGGCGGCACGATGCCACCTTTCATTAGCCTTTTAGGACCTCGACCAAGGTTTTTCCGAGGCGAGCCGGCGAGGGTGAGACCCGGATGCCTGCCGATTCCATGGCCGCGATCTTGTCTTCCGCACCACCCTTACCGCCTGAAATCACGGCGCCGGCATGGCCCATTGTGCGGCCGGGTGGGGCGGTGCGGCCGGCGATGAAGCCAACCATCGGCTTCGAGCGGCCCTTTTTCGCTTCGTCCTTGATGAACTGCGCCGCGTCTTCTTCGGCGGAGCCGCCGATCTCGCCGATCATGATGATCGACTTGGTTGCGTCGTCGGCGAGGAACATTTCGAGGATATCGATGAATTCGGTACCTTTGACAGGATCGCCGCCAATGCCGACCGCCGTGGTCTGGCCGAGGCCTTCATTGGTGGTCTGGAACACCGCTTCATATGTAAGTGTTCCCGAGCGAGAGAGAACCCCCACCGAGCCCTTCTTGAAGATGTTGCCGGGCATGATGCCGATCTTGCACTCGTCCGGCGTCATGACGCCGGGGCAGTTCGGTCCGATCAGGCGCGACTTGGAATTGTCGAGCCGGGCCTTGACCTTGATCATGTCCTGCACAGGTATGCCTTCGGTGATGCAGACGATCAGCGGGATCTCGGCATCGATCGCCTCGATGATGGCGCCCGCGGCACCGGCCGGTGGAACGTAGATCACCGACGCATTGGCGCCGGTCTTTTCCTTCCCCTCGGCGACCGATGCGAAGATCGGTAACGTCTCGCCGTTCCTGCCGGTCCAGGTTCCGCCGCCCTTCTTGGGATGCGTGCCGCCGACCATCTTGGTGCCGTGATAGGCCAGCGCCTGTTCGGTATGGAACGTGCCGGTATTGCCGGTCAGGCCCTGGACGAGAATCTTGGTGTCTTTGTTGATCAGGATGGACATCTAAAGGCCTTCACTGTGAGTTGGTTAGGGTGCGAGAACGAGGCGCAACGCGCCTCAGCCCTTCACAGCCTTGACGATCTTCTGGGCGGCGTCATCGAGATCGTCGGCGGAAATCACGTTCAGCCCGCTTTCGTTGATGATCTTCTTGCCCAGTTCGACATTGGTGCCTTCAAGGCGCACGACCAGCGGAACCTGGAGGCCGACTTCCTTGACCGCCGCGATCACGCCCTCGGCGATGACATCGCATTTCATGATGCCGCCGAAGATGTTGACCAGGATGCCCTTCACGGCAGGATCGGCGGTGATGATCTTGAAGGCAGCCGTGACCTTCTCCTTGGAGGCGCCGCCGCCGACATCGAGGAAGTTGGCGGGCTCGGCGCCGTAGAGCTTGATGATGTCCATGGTCGCCATGGCAAGGCCCGCGCCATTGACCATGCAGCCGATATTGCCGTCGAGCGCCACATAGGCGAGATCGTATTTCGACGCCTCGATTTCCTTCGCATCTTCCTCGGTCAGATCGCGGAATTCCTGCAGTTCCGGATGGCGGAACGAGGCATTGTTGTCGAACGACACCTTGGCATCAAGGACGCGCATGCGGCCGTTCTTCATCACGATCAGCGGGTTGACCTCGAGCAGGCTCATATCCTTCTCGGTGAACGCCTTGTAGAGGATCGGGAAGAGCTTTTCGGCATCGGCCCTGGCTTCGCCTTCGAGATTCAGCGCCAGGGTCAGTTTGCCGAGGTCTTCGGCGGTGACGCCCTTTTCGGGATCGATATCGACAGTGATGATCTTTTCCGGCGTGTCATGGGCGACCGCCTCGATATCCATGCCGCCCTCGGTAGAGACCACGAAAGCGACGCGGCCGACGGCGCGGTCGACGAGGATCGAAAGGTAAAGCTCGCGGTCGATATCGGCGCCGTCCTCGATATAGAGGCGGTTGACCTGCTTGCCGGCGGGGCCGGTCTGCTTGGTCAAAAGCGTGTTGCCGAGCATTTCCTTCGCATTGGCAACGACTTCATCGACCGACTTGGCGAGCCGCACGCCGCCCTTGGCATCGGGGCCAAGTTCCTTGAACTTGCCCTTGCCGCGACCGCCGGCATGGATCTGGCTCTTGACCACATAGAGCGGCCCGGGGAGCTTTTTCGCGGCGTCCGCCGCTTCGTCGGCAGAGAAGATTGCCACGCCTTCGGCAACCGGGGCGCCGTAGCTCTTGAGCAATGCCTTGCCCTGATATTCATGAATGTTCATGGGGATGTCCTTGGAACAGCTTATTTCAGGGCGGGAGCGATGTTGATGCAGGCTTCGCAAAGACCGGCGACGGCCGCGACCGACTTGTCGAAGGCAGCTTTTTCAGGGCCGTTGAGGTCGATTTCGATAATGCGCTCGATGCCGCCCTGGCCGATGACGGTCGGCACGCCGACATACATGTCCTTCACGCCATACTGGCCGGTAAGGTAGGCGGCGCAGGGAACGACGCGCTTCTTGTCCTTGAGGAAGGACTCCGCCATCATGATCGCGGACGCGGCAGGCGCATAATAGGCCGAGCCGGTCTTGAGCAGGCCGACGATCTCGGCGCCGCCATCGCGGGTGCGCTGGATGATCTCTTCGAGCCGCTCCTTCGAACACCAGCCCATCTTGACGAGGTCGGGCAGCGGAATGCCACCGACGGTCGAGTAGCGGGCGAGCGGCACCATCGTATCGCCATGGCCGCCCAGCACGAAGCCGGTGACATCCTCGACGGACACGTTGAATTCCTGCGCCAGGAAATAGCGGAAGCGGGCCGAGTCCAGGACGCCGGCCATGCCGACCACCATGTTCTTCGGGAGGCCGGAGAACTTCTGCAGCGCCCAGACCATGGCGTCGAGCGGATTGGTGATGCAGATGACGAAGGCGTTGGGCGCGTATTTCTTGATGCCGGCGCCGACCTGTTCCATGACCTTGAGATTGATGCCGAGAAGGTCGTCGCGGCTCATGCCCGGCTTGCGCGGCACGCCGGCGG
>Ga0164290_1002758_pt1 | contig 10562 bp, 9 predicted proteins | sample Micstemetagenome_FD_108782 | JGI IMG/M metagenome (GOLD analysis project Ga0164290, IMG submission 108782) | Contaminated culture microbial community from soil near Moab, Utah, USA - Microcoleus steenstrupii SON62 (Illumina Assembly) | ecosystem: Environmental > Terrestrial > Soil > Soil crust...
GGCTGCCTTTAGCAGTAAGGTATACCAGGGCATCAGCAATTGTTTCATTGTTGCCGGCAGACCTGATTTGTCCTTTTAACAAGGAGCTGTTTTGAGGAGAAACCTGCGCAAAGCTCAGCCATGGGCAAAGCATTGCCAGTAAGCAAAATATTCGCATTTTTTGCAGTTAAGAATGTTGAGAAAATAGATTATTCAGACTAGTGTATGAGATGGGAAATAAGCTATACCGGGTTTTTCGGCTTTTTGGCATACTGGGTTTGCAGTAAACACCAGGCGGAGCCAAGAGGATGAATTTGGGTGAACTGGTTTTTCATATTAAAGGAATACCATGGGTTCATGTTTCTAAACCGAAACTGAAAAAACTGGGGGGTGTTTTTTTCAGTACACACCCTGTGTAAGAGAAGCTGGCATAGAACGGTGTCCAGTGTTTCTCCAGAAACAGCGGCTGTCCTCATCCAAAACTCACTTATAGTAAACAGGGTTTTCATGTTTTTATTATTGGTTATTTATTCATAAGAGTCTTACAGGTATTGCGTTTCAAAGCTTTTCCGAAAAGACCCGACACAAATTTTAATGATGCGCTATTCACCAGTATAGTAAAAAAGCTATCCAAATATAACAAATATTCTTAGTCATGACTAAGTGGACAGGTTTTTTTCTTTTCCGTCTTTGCACCTATAATGTTGAGTAAGAACTTAAAAAATAAAGTAGACTGGTTTGTGATCAACAAAATCAAGGAGATCAGAAATGAATTAGGCATTTCACAGGTTGATATTGCTGTTCACCTTGATGTTTCTTCTGGTTTTATTGGTCAGGTAGAGAGCCCTAATTTCCGCACCAAATACAAAACATCACACCTCAACGAAATAGCCAAACTGTTTAATTGCTCCCCCAAAGATTTCTGGCCTGAGAAACCACTTTAGCATTGAGTATGTCAGTTAATAACCTACTACGTCTGACGTGTAGCGAACTCAGTAGCTTTTATTCTTACTTCAAAAATAATTTCCCTGACACTTAAATGACAAATACAAACAGTTATTTCTCATTGCGTAAATGGAATTCCTCATTTAGATAAGCACCTGCATATTCCACAGATAGTTTTGCGACCTCAAAACAATTTGTATGCAGAAAATTTTATCAATACTAATCGGCCTGTTTGTTTTTTCCTTTGCCTTTGCAAATGAAGAGTCTGAAGGCAACAGTGTCATCAAAGGAAAAATTACCACTACAGAAGGAAAAGCTGCAGTAGATGTAAGTATTCAGTTAAAAGGCTTTACCAAAGGAGCCATCACCAATGATAATGGCGAATTTATTATCAGGGGATTGAATGCAGGTAATTACGAGTTAGCAATTTCATTGGTTGGCTATAAAGAAGTAAACAGGAAACTTACACTTACTGCCAATCAAACCACTACAGTATCTATCCAGTTAGAACTTACTGAACAACAGTTAACAGAAGTAATCATCAGAACCGGTATTCGTTCGTATAAAGCGGGAACAGTTTCTTCTTCATTACGCATACAAACGCCCTTACTCGAAATGCCACAGAATATACAAGTGGTAACAGCCAAGGCTCTCGCCGATCAGCAAGTAATCAGCATGAGTGATGGAGCCATTCGTAATGTGAGTGGCGCCATCCGAATGGAACACTGGGGCGATCTGTATACTAATATTACAGCCCGTGGTTCACAGATTCAGGCTTTTCGTAACGGATTCAATATGGTAAACTCTTTCTGGGGCCCGTTAACAGAAGACATGAGTTTTGTAGATCATATTGAATTTGTAAAAGGTCCGGCCGGCTTTATGCTGGGCAATGGAGACCCCAGTGGTTTATATAATGTAGTAACCAAAAAGCCAAGCGGACATAATAAAGGAGAAGCTTCATTAACCATGGGCAGTTTCGATCTCTATCGTGCCACACTCGATCTTGATGGGAAATTTAATAAGGAAGGGAAATTATTATATCGCCTGAATATTTCAGGTCAGCAGAAAAAATCGCACAGGGCCAATGAATACAATGACAGGTATGCATTTGCGCCTGTAATTACTTACCAATTCAATGATAAAACAAAACTCACCGCAGAATATACCTGGCAAAATGCACGGATGAGTGATGTAGGATCTTACTATGTATTCTCAACAGATGGTTTTGCTACCCTGCCTGTTGGTGCTACTTTCTTACCTGCAGGTTTGCCCGGCACCAATATTAATGACCATACTGTTTTATTAAACCTGCAACACCAGTTTAACTCAGCCTGGAAACTCACGGCACAAACCAGTTATAATAATTATAAACAACAAGGCAGTTCTATGTGGCCCGCAGCTGTAAACAGTAATGGCACTATTCAGCGTGCTGTTAGTAGTTGGGATGCAAAAAGCAGTATCACCATGGCGCAGGTATTTCTGAACGGAAATATAACTACCGGTCAGCTGCAACACAGAATATTGGGTGGCGTGGATGTATCGAACAGACAATATTTTGCCGACTGGAGCCAATACCATTTACTCGATACAGGAAATGCTTTATTCGATACAAGAAATCCTGCTCTCGGCAGACCTTCCAACGGATATCCGCAGTTCGATTTCAGCACACCACTCGAACAAAGAGCTGTGGCAGCAGGTGGTACCATGGATATGCGTAATACAGGTATTTACCTGCAAGATGAACTGGGTTTCTTTAACAATAAACTCCGTCTTACCATCGCAGGTCGTTATACTACCATCTCACAAGCTGAATGGGGCGCGGCAGCAAAAACAGCCGACCGTTTTACACCCAGAATTGGGTTGAGTGTTTCGCTTGACAGACAAACTACTGTTTACGGATTGTTTGATCAGGCATTTATTCCACAGGCAGGCAGACTCGCAAATGGCGGTTCTGTAAAACCCATCACAGGCAATAATATGGAGATAGGTTTCAAGCGCGACTGGGCCGGTGGAAGATGGAACACCGGTTTAACATTCTATCGTATACTCAAAGAAAATGAATTAACAGCTGATCCGTTTAGTCCGCCAGCATCGGGACTGAGTATTGTAATGGGACAAAAAAGAGCACAGGGTATTGAGTTTGATGTGAAAGGACGTATTGCACAGGGACTGGACCTGGTTGCCAACTATGCACTCACCGATTCAAAAATTACCAGGGTAGCAGCAGGTGTTACATCTATGAAAGTAGGTGATGTGGTACCCGGTTATGCAAAACATACAGCGAATGTATGGCTCACTTATCGCTTGCAGGATGGGGCTTTAAAAGGACTTGGTTTCTCAGGCGGATTAAGTTTTCTCGATGGTCGTAATACTTACTGGGATCTTTCACCCGATCCCACCAAAGTCTTACCTGCTTATACCAAACTCGATGCAGGTATTTCTTACGAGAAAGATATGTTACGCCTGAACCTGAATGTATTCAATGTACTCAATCAGTATCTCTATAACGGATCATATTATCAGTGGCTTCCTGCCTACAACTGGCAAACAGAAGCACCTCGTAATGTTAGATTCAGTATTGCTTATCGATTCTAAACAAGACTATTCATGCGATTTAAAAAATGGATCGGTAAAATACACCTATGGCTCGGACTAAGTTCCGGGCTTGTGGTTGTATTCCTCGGTATCACTGGTTGTATACTGGCATTTCAGCAGGAGATAGAAGCTGTTACGCAACCGTATCAATACGTGAAAGAACAGAATAAAAAAGTATTACTGCCATCGGTTATCAAACCTATTGCTGAGAAAGAAGTGCCTGGTAAACATCCACACAGTGTATTGTATGAGAAAGGTAAAGCCGCTAAAGTAATTTTTTATGGAGACGATTATTACAACCTCGTATACATTGATCCCTATGATGGAAAAGTGTTGAAGACAAAAGACATGAGTCTCGACTTTTTCAGGATCATCATTATGGGGCATTATCAGTTGTGGTTACCGGTAGCAATTGGTCAGCCCATTGTAGCAACTGCCACACTTATTTTTCTGGTACTGATGATTACAGGAATAATACTCTGGTGGCCCAAGAATAAAGCAGCCAGCAAGCAACGTTTTAAAATTAAATGGAATGTTCGCTGGAGAAGAAGGAATTATGATCTTCATAATGTACTTGGGTTCTATATGAGCTGGGTAGCTATATTTATCGCTGTTAGCGGATTGGTGATGGGTTTTCAGTGGTTTGCCCGATCGTTTTATGCAGTAACTTCTGGTGGTGAAGCCATCAAAGCATTTTACGAACCTGTATCAAAAAAACAACCGCTGCCCAACGCTTCTTTTTCTGCGGTGGATGAATTGTATAAAAGGGCAGCAACTGTTTATACCGATGGACAAACAATAGAAGTGCATTATCCTGAAACAGACAGTTCAGCGGTAGCGCTGGCCATCAATCCGCTTCCGGGCACTTATTGGAAAGTAGATTATACTTATTACAACCAGTATACATTGGCCGAAATGCAGGTAGATCATGCTTTTGGGCGTTTTGAAAATACCTCTGCTGCCGATAAAATTTATCGGATGAACTACGATGTACATGTTGGTGCTATTGGAGGACTACCCACCAAACTGCTTGCTTTCTTTGCAAGCCTGATTGCTGCCAGTTTACCGGTAACGGGTTTTATTATATGGTGGGGGAGAAGGAAGAAAAATACATTCGTAAACCAGCTATAAACGCTTTAGTTACTAAAAACTAGTGCTATATCATTCTGTGCTTCTCTGTGTCTTCTGAGGTAATTGTATAGATTGTAATGTGGTTGCCACAGAAGACACAGAAGAACACTGAAGTATATTGAGTCTGATATACTCTTTAATCACTAAAAAGCTATTCAGTTAATACAGATAAAGTATTAAGTTTACTTTATCATACTTTATAACTAACTGATGCGTTCGATTAAACAATGGCTATTGATTTGTCTTTTGTTTGAAACACTTTGTGTAACCTATGCATTGAAGTTTGCATCTATCATTCCACTGGTAACTATTTTGTATACGGTTTGCGGTATAGCCATTGCATTGCTTCTGTTAGGCATAACTGAGAAAAGAATCAGACTAAACCTGATGATGGTAAAAAAGCAGCCGGTTTGGGCCTATCAATTAATGTTGTTGGTTTTTGGTGGTTTTGTAATATACCTGTTTACAAAACAATGGATTGAGAAATCGCCACTTTCTTACGTTGATGCTGATATGATACCCATTATGCAGGTAATGAGTCAGCGGTTTTTACAAGGCAACTGGTCAATGGTGTACCAGCCGGTTCAGGAAATCTGGAGCGGTATTCAACCTATTTATATGCCTGCCATGTGGATGCCCTTTCTTGTATCGGTAAAATTTGATTTCGACCCACGCTGGATCACTTCATCGGCTGTATTTCTTTCTTTATCGATATTTATTTTATTATGGAGCGCACACTGGCAGAAAATATCAGGCGCCCTGCTTTTATTCATTGCTGGTATTTTATGCTTATGGCTGTACACAGATACTACACATAATTTTATTCGGCTGTCGGAAGAGGGGATAGTCGTATTTTATTACAGTCTGCTGGTATTGGCAATACTCTCCGAGAACTTTTTACTGATAGGAATTGCAGCGGCACTCTGTGCTTTGAGCCGGTATGCCATTGCCGGGTGGTTGCCTGTAATGCTTATCTATCTCTTATTTATCTGGAAACAAAGACGAGACACGATGCGTTTTCTGCTTTCTTTTGCTGCCATAGTATTACTGCTGGTAATAATTCCCTTTGGATTTGAACCCATTAAAATTGCATTTCAGCAACCTGAACAATACATGCAACATGCGGCACGTATATGGAACGAAGCTCCGGAATATTTCACACAAAGTATGGGCTTTGCCAAGTTCTTTGGTCCTGAACAAATTGAATTACAGCATAGGATATTGATTGTTTTTTCTTTTCTTGTACCGCTGGTATTTGTTGTCGGTACTATCTATGCCAATAAGCGTAGGAGAGTCTGTAACAATATTCTATTGGCTACTCTAAAAATTACAATTGTTGTGGTATATGCTTTTATTGATGTGCCTTATCAGTATCTTTTTTATACTTCGTCATTTATTGGGTTGATTGCAATAACAGGGTTGACTTCAAGAGAAGAGTATATTGAGGGCGTGAAGAAAAGTTCAGGCTAATAAAAAAGCCACTCCATGTTAGAGTGGCTTTTGCTGTAGGGGGAGGGATCGAACCTCCACGAGGCAGTTAGCTATAGCGCAAAGTTCAGTGGTCGACCCTGGTCGAACCGGTATTGCTACCGATCCGGCTCTACACTACGTTTGTCCTGTTATCCTCACCCCCGAGACAAGAGGGCATGTCTGCCAAAAATTTCATCACCCCACAGTATATAAGAACTATTTCTTTGTTTGACAACACAATATTAGGTTAAATAGCTTATTTCTTACAAATATTTCAATATTTATTTTGAAAATATAGATACTATTCAATAATATTGATAATTAATTAAATTTCATCAAAAAATAGCCTTGAAAATGTCTGCCAAATTAAATCTTGACAAACTGGATTACCAGATCATCCAGGAAATGATGGAAAACGCTGAAATTTCTTATGCCGATCTCGGTAAGAAACTCTTTGTTTCCGGTGGTACCATCCATGTAAGGATCAAAAAACTGGAAGAACTACATGTAGTGAAAGGTAAAAAACTATCTGTTGATCTCAAAGCCCTTGGGTATGATGTTATTGCTTTTATAGGCGTTTATCTCGAAAAAAGCTCTTTATACGATACCGTTGCCAAAGAACTGAAAAAAATTCCACAGATCGTCAGGCTTAATTATACCACAGGTAACTATAGCATGTTTGCAGAGATCGTTTGTAAGGATATACAGGAACTGCGTTATGTACTGCACGATGAACTCCAGAAAATAAAAGGTATTGAAAGAACAGAAACCTTTATCTCATTAGAAGAAAGTCTGGACAGGAATGTTGTGGTACTTTCTGAAAACAGTTAAAAGATCAACCATTAAATTGTACTTACATAAGGTATGAATACAAGTTCATTTAATATGGCAGAAACAGCCACTGTCATTCAACATAACTGGAAAAAAATAGTACTATTTACTATACTGTCTGCTGTTGTAGCGATAGTAACTGTTTTTTTGATGCCTAAACAGTATCGCTCAACCGCTATGCTGATAGCCGCAAACCCGCAACTGGCAGATAAATCTCGCTTATTCAATGAGAACATTCAGGGACTCTATTCTTATTTTGGATCTGGTGATGATCTGGACCGTATAATGGGTATTGCCGATCTTGATACTGCATACAAACAATTAGTAGATGAGTATAAACTAATTGACTATTATAAACTTAGTAAAGATGAGAAACCTATTTTAAGAAGAAAAGCAGTTTTAAAATTACGCGAAGATCTGTCGCTGCAAAGAACAGAAAAAGGACAACTAAAAATTTTGTGCTGGACAAAAGACCCACAGTTATCAGCTGATCTTATAAATGCTTTGGTTAAAATTGTAACAAAACAAATTGAAACTATAGCACATGAGCAATACGCAGGGTCAAAATCTTTTCTTGAAAAGGCTATACAAACAAAAGAAACAGGGTATCAGCAGTTGGCAGACAGCTTAAGAAAAATACCAGAAACTAAAGACCAGTTATTTGAATTGTTGCAGTTAAGAATAAAATCTGTTTTAAGTGATTTACAGGAATATCGAACATTAGCTGCGCAATTTGGTGTTATGACAAAAATGCAAACACCTGTATTGTTTGTATTGGATAAAGCAGTTCCCTCTGCCAAAGCCGAACGACCTGATAAACCTGCTATTATACTCGCTGCAGCCGTCGCCGGTTTTATATTTTCAATATTACTCTTATTACTGGGTAATCGTAAACAGATTAACTAACTGATGCGTTCTGTGTTTATCTCATATCAGCGAAAAGAAATACTGTCATTACTCGTATTTATATCTTTTGCTGTTATCGCCATCCTGACACAACAATGGCAATGGGTCTGTATTCCTTTTGCATGGCTAATTATTCCCACCTTTTTTCAGTTTGTAACAAAAACTACTGAGCAATTATTTTGGCTTTTATTATGTCTGCTGCCTTTATCAACCGAACTCAATATCACTCCCCGGCTTGGACTTGATTTCCCGGATGAAATTGTGATGATACTGCTCACCGGGGTAGCATTGCTATATTGGTGGCATCGCCCACAACAGTTTCCCTTAGCGGTGTGGAAACATCCAGTATTTTTTTTGTTAATCATGCATGTCTGCTGGATAGGTATTACTACTATTTATGCGATAGAACCTCTTCCTGCAATTAAATTTCTGTTAGCCAAAATCTGGTATATAGTTCCCTTTGTTATTCTACCAGCCATTTGGCTGAATTCTATTTCACGCATACAAAAATTAGTGGCTTGCTTATTATGGCCTATGGGTTTTGTTGTTGTGGTTACATTATTCCGTCATGGGGTGGATGCATTTAGTTTTGAAAGTATTAATCGGCATCTCTCTCCTTTTTTTCGTAACCATGTGAACTACGCATCTATGCTGGTTTGCCTGCTGGCTGTTTTGTTTTGCGTATACCAGCTCACACCTCAAAATACCCGTAAGCGAAAATGGGTAATAACTGCATTATTGGCTGGTGCGCTGGCATTAATACTTGCCTATTCAAGAGGTGCATGGTTGGCCCTGATAGTAGGTGTGTTAGCTATTGTAGCGATCAGGAAAAAACAAATGGGCGTATTAATTGTATTGGCAGTAACGGCTGTATTGGTATCGACAGTCTGGTTGGTAACCGATAAACGTTATTTCCGTTTTGCCCCCGATCATGATAAAACCATTTTTCATACCGACTTCTCACAACATTTATCAGCCACCGTTGAATTAAAAGATGTTTCAAATGCAGAACGCTTTTACCGATGGGTAGCCGGTGCCCGGATGTTGGCAGAAAAACCCCTTACAGGCTTTGGCCCTTCATCTTTCTATCTTCATTACCGGCCCTATACAGTAAAACGTTTTGAAACATGGGTTAGCAATAACCCGGAACATTCAACAGTGCACAATTATTTTTTACTAACCGCATTGGAACAGGGGATAATGGGTCTTATCATTTTTTGTGCACTTTATTTTTTTATGCTTATTCAGTTACAGAAAATTTATCACCAGCTACATAGTTATTTTTACAGGGCTGTAACACTAACAGTAACTGTAATACTTGTCATGATTGGTACCATCAACTTTATCAGCGACATGATTGAAACCGATAAAATAGGCAGCCTGTTCTGGCTATGTATGGGAATGGTAATAGTACTCGATAGCAAACTGCGGGAAGAAAGAGAAAGCCTTGCGGGATGAAGCGTGAATAATGAATAGCGAAATGACAAAACTTGTATAATACTTTTTAGGCTGTGCTTTAATTTCGGAGTTTCACTATTCACGCCTCACGCTCTCTCATCCCTCACATTCAATGCATCTCTCAAGCCATTTCCTAATAAATTAAATGCCAGTACCAGTAACATAATGGCAATACCGGGGGCGAGGGCGAGCATGGGATTATTGGTGATGATGAAATTATAGTTTTCCTTGATCATCAGTCCCCAACTGGGTTGCGGAGGTTGTACACCTACTCCTAAAAAACTTAAACCTGCTTCTATTACAATAGCAGATGCAAAATTACTGGCAGCAATTACCATTACGGGTCCCAGAATATTAGGAAGTATATGTTTGATGATGGTTCGCATATTAGAATAACCAAGTACCCTTGTTGCTTCTACATATTCCAGTTCGCGAATGGCCATCACCTGTCCGCGCACCAATCGGGCCACATTCACCCACATGGTGAGTCCAACGGCAATAAATACCTGCCAGAATCCTTTTCCGAGTACCAGTGTAATGGCAAAAACAAGTAATAATGTGGGGATGCTCCAGATAACATTCAGGAACCACATAATGATATCGTCGGTTCTCCCCCTGAAATACCCGGCCATGGCACCAAGGGTGATACCGATTGTAAGCGAAATGATTACCGCAATTATACCTACTGCAAGACTCACCCTTACGCCAATAATAAGACGGCTTAAAATATCTCTTCCAAATTTGTCTGTACCTAAGTAAAACTTTACTTTTTTTACCGGTTCAGGTGCCGTGTAACGAAGTAGTACTGCTTTTCTTTCCGTAATAGGATCATCTACAATACGTTGATAGATTATACTATCTTTTTGTACCTGGTATGATTGTACAGGAATATATTGCCATTTATCTTCTACACCCTTGATCAGCCTCGAAAAAAAAGAGGAGGCCCCTGTTATTTTTTCGCGATTTATACGAAGTAACTGTACTTCATACCCCGGTTTTTTACTGCCTATTTCAGGAATCATACGATTGGCATTAGGGGAAGAATCGGGGGCAAGAAAATAACCAGCTACTGCAAGCAGCAAACTAATCAGAATCAGTATCAATCCAAATGCAGCCCCTTTGTTACGGAGCAACCTCTTGAAAGTAGATAACGTATTAAGGGTGGTAGTCACTGTGGGAAATTACTGATTTATACGAATCACCGATTGGAAATGAATATTTACCGAAAAACGATCCTGCCGGATAAA
>Ga0164290_1002759_pt1 | contig 10562 bp, 10 predicted proteins | sample Micstemetagenome_FD_108782 | JGI IMG/M metagenome (GOLD analysis project Ga0164290, IMG submission 108782) | Contaminated culture microbial community from soil near Moab, Utah, USA - Microcoleus steenstrupii SON62 (Illumina Assembly) | ecosystem: Environmental > Terrestrial > Soil > Soil crust...
ATGCAGTTGGACGGTCTTTCAAGAGGAATGTATGTTGTAAAAGCAGTTTGTGGTGAAGAAGCAGCGCAGCAGCGTATTGTGAAGAATTAATCAGACTAACGATTGCTTACTCAAACGCCAGGCCTGAGCCTGGCGTTTTTTATTTTGTAAGTACCCGGTTCAAATGATTGCAGTTGTTATTATTATATATGTTGATGGTAACTAGTTGTTTATTACTTTCTCTTCGTGTAAGCAACATATATTAATCGACAAACTACGAGGTAAGTTGTCGTACCATTTTCTATTACCCAACCGCTGTATACCGTAATAAATGCACGCCGAAAAACGGGTGCAATTGCATTGGCCAGGGATGATGGACTTCATAGCTTTATTTTCAAATCAAACCTTATGAAAACAAGCTTACTCGTTATCCCGGTTGCCATTGCTTTGGTTAGTTCTCTTTCTTCTCCGATTGCCGAAACGTCGGCCAAACAAACAGTTATACATTCTATTAAAAAGCAAGAAGGCCCTTTTGCTTTTTTGCGTACGCACCGACAGGGCAAGGGTACCGCTGTTGTATGGGGTGTTAACGCATCTGATGCAATTGTTGGCTTTGGCATACAACGCACATACGAAGAGCCTACCGACCCTTATTCAAATTGGGAAGAAGTTGGTACAGTGCCTAACAATGGAGCCCGTTCATTTACGCATCGGGATCTGCAGGTTTTTCCTGGCATTATTCATTACCGTGTCATTGCCATTTATGCTGATGGAACAACTGCTACTTCAGCCATTTCAAGTGTTCGCATTCCCAGCCGTTAACCAGTTACAACACTGCAGAATGTGACTACTCATTGTGCAGGGTTTTTCACCCATTTCAACTGCCAGCCTATGAAAACATCTTTACCATTTTTCCTTGTCCTTATACTATTAACCTCGTCGTGCATTGGGCAGATTACGACTCCCGTCATTCGGGCGAATTTTGGTGTTGATGGCGACCTGCGGGCCAACTACTATAACAATTTTGTGCAGTCAGGTAACGATGACTGGTTTTTGCAGCCGGGCACAAGTGGTACTGGGCAATTTGTAATTGATACGACCGGTGCCGCCGCAATTGTTTCCCGTTATGCTACCGATATGGCATCCCGTCGTTTGCCTTTTTACCGCGGCATGCGTTTCCCTGGTTATACTGTGATCAATAACCGTTTGTTGTTAGATGCCGTATTCATCCGCGACTATCACGGTGATGATTCTACCGTTTTTGCGTCAGGCAGTAACAAAAACGGTGATAATCCGAACAACTGGACTTGTCCGGTTTCCCAGGGCATTCCTGATAAGAATGATATCCTGGATATGATGGTGCATGTGAGACGGGCAGGTCCTAATAAAACAGACTCGCTTTGGATGTTTGGGGGCATGTCGCTTGATAACACCACAGGAAACCGCTACTTCGATTTTGAGATGTATCAAACCGATATTTATTACGATCGGGGAACAAGAAAATTTTATGGGTATGGAACTGATGCGGGACATACAAGATGGCAGTTTGATGCAAGCGGAAACATTACGGTGCCAGGCGACATCATCTTCAGTGCCGAATACCAGAGTTCATCCTTAACCAACATCGAAGCCCGTATCTGGGTTCATCGTTCTGCGCTTTCCATTGTGCCTGCCTCATTTGATTGGGCTGGCCAATTTGACGGCGCATCGTCCGGAGCTGAATTTGGCTATGCAAGCATTCGCCCAAAAACCGGAGGCACTTATTATACCGGACTGCAATGCGGTAACGGCACCTGGGCTGGTCCTTTTTCCGTAGTGTTACAGGATGAGTCAGTAATTACAAACTACTCAGCCCGTCAATTTGTGGAGTTTTCAGTTAACTTGACAAAGCTTGGTTTAGACCCTGTCACGTTATTAGGCAGCAATACCTGCGGTATGCCTTTTCGCCGGATTTTAGTGAAAACCCGTGCATCTGCTTCTTTCACTGCCGAACTAAAAGATTTTGTTGGTCCGTTCGATTTCTTTCTTGCTGCCAGGGTGGAAGTGCAAACAGCCACTCCAAACATCTGCCCAAAAACCAGTGTCGCTGAAATTAAAGTTACCAACCCCGTAGCCACTTCTGTTTACGAATGGACAACGCCAAATGGAAACATCATCAGCAGCACTTCAGGTACTGCTATTTACGTTGACCAGCCAGGAACATACATTGTTACCCAATACCTGCAAAGAGACTGTGCGCCTTATGCTACTGATACCATCGTGATCAACCAGTTTGCTTTTTGTGAAGTGCTGTCAAGTAATGTTTTCGTCAATTTTCGTGGGACAACGGCAGGCAACACCTTGCAGTTAAACTGGCAGGTTCAGTACAATGAGCAGGTGCGCTTTTTCGAAGTACAAAAAAGTAAGGATGGAAAGAATTTTCAAACAATTGCGCAGGTAAACGGTCAAGCCTCTTCTACATACCGTTTTGAAACACTGCAATCAGATCAAAGCTTTTATCGCATTCATTTGATTAATGCAGATAATTCGAGGACATATAGTTCTGTTTACAAAGCAGGTGCAATCACTGCCCAGTCCGAAAGCCTCGTTATTTATCCGAACCCGGCGAAGAGTGCTGTTCATCTGCAGCTCTATTCAACCCAAGCAGCCGAAAGCAGAATCGGTTTATTTAATGTTGCAGGGAAACAGCTTTTCTCCCGGCCTATGCATCTGCAAAAGGGCTACAACCAAGTTTTGCTGGACAAACTAGAGCAATACCCCAGCGGTATTTACATGGTTGTAGTTGAGCTTGCTGGTGAAATCATCCAACAGAAAATTATAATTGCCGACTAACGAAAAACCAAACTGGTTTTACTTAACATTTTTAAGCTTTTTTGGTATGAAGTTTTCAATTGATCTGTAAAATCAGCGCATATGAAAACAATGAAGTTATTGCTGCCAGTTGCAGCCCTTTTTATCAGTGCAGTCGCTTTTGGTCAAAAGTCCAATGGGCACCAGAAAAAGAATATGCAGGCAAACACGTATTCTACCAGTGAAGAAAGAAGAGAGCAGGCCAGGATAAATGGAACGGTCAACGCTAACGCCAATGCAAACGAAAGAGCCCGTGCAAGAGCAAATGAAAACAGTGTGTTGAACCAGTCAGGTACTACACAAAGAAAATACAAGGCCAAAGTGAAAAGCAACAGTGGTGTAAAACGATCTTACGCCAGGAAGAATAAATAAAAAAGCGGGCACAATGCCCGCTTTTCTTAAGTCAGGTTCTTTTTCTACTTCAGCCGAATCACAGGTCTTAGTTTATAGCCATCGTTTTCTTCTTTCACCGATAAGGCAGCATCAAAATCAAGCGTAAATGTGTTCAAGGTTTGATTAAGGCGTTTATCAATTTTAATTTTTAGTCCGCTTTCACTTCCGCTCGGCACCGTTAACGGGTAGGTATTGCCATTTGCTTTAACCGTGTTGTTTGTGCCTAAGATGAATCGAACTTCTTTTAATGTGCCTTCCGGTACTGTTCCATTTGCTAACTGTGTTGTAATACCGTTTTGCAGGTCCAGTAAATTGTAAACCCCTGCGTTTGTGTTTAATGACACCCAGCTGCTGGTGTCTTTGCTCAGGTTTACTTTAATGCCAATGATCTCTACATTGACTTCGTCATAATCAACAGGATTGTCTGTCAATAAAAGCTGGATGGGCACTTGTTTGCTTTCTTTCTTACAAGAAAAAGCAAAGCTGACGAAGAGTAATAAGACGGGTAACGTTTTCCAGTTCATAGGGTTTGATTTTTAGCAAATATGGAAAAGAAATGCATTGCCTTTTCAGGTTGAAAGAAAAAGCGTACAAGCACCCAAAATCCTCACTTTCCTTGAGGTATATCTACCAGCAGCAAGTGATGCTCAACAAAATTTTAAAGGTTTCAGGGAGCAGCCACGGATTAACGGAACAGCCTACATTTGCGCCATGCAGGAATTAATCAATGCAGTTTCGCAGCTATATAAAAGTTGGAGCGGCCAGGAGCCGGCAAATGTGGAGGTGATCCAGCAATCGGGTAGCGATCGCCGTTATTTCCGTTTGTTTGATGCCGAGGGCAAAACCGTTATTGGCACGCATGGGCTGAACGTGCAGGAGAATGAAACCTTCATTTATTTCTCCGGCCAGTTTCATAAAAAAGGATTGAATGTGCCGGAAGTCATCGCGGTGAGTTATGATAAAACGATTTACCTGCAACAGGACTTTGGTGATGTGTCGCTCATGAGTATCCTGGAAGAAAAAGGATATGTGCCGGAAGTATATGCACTCTTCAAAGAAAGCCTTTACCAACTTGCACGGCTACAGGTGAAAGGTCATGAAGGGCTGAACTACGAAAAATGCCTGACAAATAAAGAATTTGGAAAGCAAGCCATCATGGCTGATCTTCTTTACTTCAAATATTATTTCCTTGATGCCATCCGCAGGCCATACGATAAACAAAAGCTTATTGATGACTTTGAAGCTTTAAGCAATTACCTCACCCATACCGAGTACAAATATTTTATGTTCCGTGACTTTCAAAGCAGGAACATCATGGTGACAGGCTCCTCATCTGACGGGGGCAAGGAACAGGTTCACTTTATCGACTACCAGGGTGGTATGAGAGGTGCTCCCCAGTACGACGTGGCCAGTATGCTCTGGCAGGCAAGGGCTAATCTCCCGGATGAATGGAAAGAGAAATTGTTAGAAGACTACCTGAATTCATTTGAAGAGATTGTCGGTGAAAGTGTTGACCGGGATGTGTTTTTCAGTCAGTACAATGGCTACGTGTTGATACGACTATTGCAGGTGTTAGGTGCTTATGGTTTCCGTGGCTTGTTTGAGCGAAAAGCACATTTTTTAACCAGCATACCGCAGGCATTGACTAACCTGAAATGGTTTGTTGAGAACAATAGCCTAGGGATAGTTGTACCTGAATTTAGAAAGGTGCTCCAGATTTGTGTTGAAGATGAGATCATACAGCGCTTCACACCGATACAGGCAGACGAGTCAACACCGTTAACGGTGAAGATTTGTTCTTTCTCTTATCGTAAAGGCATTCCGGAAGACAGCAGTTTACATGGCGGCGGTTTTGTGTTTGATTGCCGTGGGATTGATAATCCCGGAAGACACGATCAATACAAAGAAATTCATGGCCGTGATAAACCAGTAATGGAATACCTGGAGCGGCAAACCAAAATGCAGGATTACCTTAATTCTGTTTTTGACATTGTTGATATTTCAGTTGAAGAATATATCAAACGTGGTTTCGACCATCTCGCCGTCAACTTTGGCTGCACCGGCGGGCAACACCGCAGTGTGTATGCAGCCGATGCATTGGCACGACACCTTCGCAACAAATACAAAGTCAACATTGAGTTGTGCCACCGCGAGCAGGAGGCAAAAGGTTGGAAGAACCCGTTACCTAAAAAAGAAGATGCATGAAAGCGATGATTTTTGCGGCCGGCTTGGGAACCCGCTTTAAACCTTGGACAGATCAGCATCCGAAAGCATTGGCGGTAGTCAATGGAAAATCATTGTTACAACGCAACGTGGAATACCTGCAGCAGTATGGTATTACTGATGTAGTTGTGAACGTTCACCATTTTGCCGACCAGATAGAAGAGGCTGTTCAGCAAGCCAATGGATGGGGAAGCAACATTAGTATCAGCGACGAACGCAACGAAGTCTTGGAGACCGGTGGCGGGTTATTGAAAGCAAAAAAACTATTGCAAGGCGAAACATTCCTGACAATTAATGTAGATATCCTCACCGACGTGAACCTGAAAAGCTTGCTGGTATTTCATCAGCAGGAGAAGGCAGATATCACATTGGGAGTTACTAATAGAACAACCAGCCGCTATCTTTTATTCAACGAATACAATCGGCTTAGTGGCTGGCGCAATACAGCAACAGGACAGGAACGAATCGCTATTCAAACCGATGAATATTTTCAAAAGGCATATAGCGGTATCGCCATTTTTGAACCTGCAATTCTTGATGCGGTCACGCAAACCGGTAAGTTCTCCCTAATTGATGTTTATCTTTTTTTGGCTGCTTCACATAAAATTGTTGGGTTTGATCACAGCGAAAGCCGGGTGCTGGATGTGGGCAAGCCTGAAAGCGTGGCCGTTGCTGAATCAATGTTTCCTTAAAATAGGCTTATAACTGGCGGCACGGGTTTTATGTGCTTTTCCTTCTTGTATTTTCATTCCTTATAATAATCGACCAATGAAACGAATCTCGCTTGCTTTACTGGCAAATGTTTTTTTGCTGGTTTCCTTTGCGCAAACAAACACCGCATCAAAGTTTAATCCCAGGGCTCTCTGGGACCTTCAGTTTTATCCAAACAGCGGTAACGAATACCGCTCGGCAAATGGTGCACCCGGGCCGAAGTACTGGCAGAACCGAGCCGACTACAAATTGAATGTAACGCTTGACACAGCCCAGCACAAAATTTCTGGCGATGTAGAAATTACGTACACCAACAATAGCCCTGATAACCTCACTTATTTGTGGCTTTATCTTGAACAGAATATTTACCGTTCTGACTCACGCAGTTCAAATACTGCAGCGGGCAGTGGTGGCCGTTATGCCAATGCTATGTTCACACAGGGTAATGTGATTAAAGCGATTTCCGTGGAAGTAGGAGGGAAGAAGTTTACCCCGGAGTATGTTGTTACTGATACCAGGATGCAGGTGTGGTTACCGCAGGCACTAAAAGCATCCGGTGAGAAAGCAAAAGTTTCTATCAGCTACGAGTTTGTTGTGCCGGAATATGGCACCGATCGCATGGGCCGTTTACGGACAAAAAATGGCTGGGTTTATACCATTGCTCAATGGTACCCAAAGATGGCCGTGTATGACGACATTCAAGGATGGAATACAAATCCTTATTTGGGACAGGGCGAGTTCTATCTTGGGTATGGCGATTTTGATTATGCCATCACTGCACCATCTAATTTGATCATCGTTGGCTCCGGCGAATTGCAGAATGAAAAAGATGTGCTGACGTCAACGCAAATTTCTCGTTTGCAGGAAGCTCGAAATAGCGATAAGACAGTAATTGTTCGCGGTGCAACAGAAGTGACCGACCCAAAGACAAGACCATCAGGCGTAAATCTTACCTGGCGTTTTCGTTTGCAGAATGCAAGAGATATAGCCTGGGGCGCATCGAAGGCATTTGTGTGGGATGCGGCTCGCATCAACTTGCCAAGCGGTAAAAAAGCATTAGCCATGAGCGCTTATCCTGTAGAAAGCATCAAAACAAATGGCTGGCAGCGAAGCACTGAATTTGTAAAAGGATCAATTGAACATTATTCCAGCAAATGGCTTGAATATCCCTACCCTGCGGCAGTTAACGTCGCAGGAATTGTTGGTGGAATGGAATATCCTGGAATTGTTTTTTGCGGTTATACAGCATCAGGCGCTGACCTGTGGGGTGTTACCGATCATGAGTTTGGGCACATTTGGTTCCCGATGATTGTAGGTAGCAACGAAAGAAAGTATGCCTGGATGGATGAAGGCTTCAATACATTCATTAATGGATTATCTACACAAGCCTTTAATAAAGGTGAGTTTGCCGGTTTCTCTTATTTCAGCGGTGAAGAAATGCTGAAGTTCACATTCAGTGATAAAATGGATCCACTGTGGACAGTAACTGATGCGGTACAGGAAGTAAACCTTGGCACCAATGCTTACGATAAGCCTGCAAAGATGTTGGATGCTTTACGTGATGTCGTGTTAGGTCCTGAACGATTCGACCGGGCTTTCCGCGAATACATCAGGAATTGGGCTTATAAACATCCAACGCCTTGGGACTTCTTCCGTACAATGGAGAACGCAGCAGGGGAAGACCTGAGCTGGTTCTGGAGAGGATGGGTTTTCAACAACTATAAGTTTGATGTGGCTGTGCGAAGCGTAACTAACACCAGTACTAAGCCTGAGGATGGCGTGGCGATTACGCTGCAGAACATGGAACAAATGGCAATGCCGATCCCAATCCAGATCAAAGAAGCAAATGGCAAAGTGCATAAGCTCACAATGCCTGTAGAATCATGGATGCGAGGTGATGAAGCAACGATCTTTTTTTACCCCACAAGTAAGATTACCGAAGTGATTATTGACCCGGAGAGAAAACTTCCTGATCTTAATCGAAAGAACAACAGCTGGAAACCGGCTACATAATATGAATCCCGCTTCGGTGGGATTTTTATTGGATCAGATGGAGGAGTTTTTCAAGCGATTCTTCTTCTAAGACTTGTCGTTGTGGCTTGCCATCTTTTGCTGCCCACTTAATCAAACGAAGGTTGCCTTCTGCAATTTCGATTCCAGTAATATCTCCATCATTAAAGCAACAACATCCAGCATTATAATAGGTTGGTTTCATGCATAGAAAATCATCGGTCACGTGGTTGTATTCAAACTTCCTTTTTTTGATCTCTTCGCGAATTAGCTCTACATGTGTTTGATTGTTGTAGTGTTCTGCCATTTGTAGTTGTCGGTAAAGACGTTCAATATGGGTTAATGATTCAAACACTGGCTGATGGGTATGGCCAGTTATAAGTAGTAGGTTTTTCTGATCGCTGCTCCATTCATACATCAATCGGTTATGCAAGGTTTTCAGGCTGGCATCGTACGCTGGTGTATTTGGATTAATGCGGGTAAAAGCTTGTAATGGCGCCCATATCCGCGAAACAAAAAATTTACTGAACCAGTTACCATCGCTTGCTTTATCCCCTTGGTGACCATGCGTACATAAAATTTGTAACTGCTGGTCGCCAATCGTGGTTTGCAGGATGACACCATCATAAATAGTAATGTCCGCGTCAAAGATGGCTTTGATCTGCAGGATCGTGATAGGATCGTTCTTCCAGTCCAGGTCATGATTGCCGATTGTTTTAAAAAACCTGCTTCTGGCAATAAACTGTTTGTATCGGTCAAAGCTAGGTTGCTGCTGTTTTAGTACAGAGTGGAGCGTGTTTTCCCATAACTCTTCACAATCACCAAGCGACAGGTAGTGGTAATCCTGCTCTAGATAATAATCTAAAGCTGCCAGGTAATTTGGCTCGCAGATCATAAAGTCATCCGCACCATTTCTTGCTCCCTTGTGCTGATCAGAAAAAATGATGAATTTATCATCCGGACCGAACGGAATAATTAAGCCCTTGCTTTGTTTACCCTCCTCAATGCCTTGTAACAATTCTGTTAGTCCAGTGAAAACACGTTCTTTTTCTGGCCGGGAAGCAAATTTTTCTGATGCCCAAAGAACAGGCTTAAAAAGAAGTTTTCGCAGCCATCGAATCATGACCGAATCCCATTTAAACTACAGCGATCATGCTGATTTCTACATTCACAAATTTTGGTAAGGCTGAAACTTGTACAGTTTCTCTTGCAGGAAAGTTGCCGTTAAAATATTTGCCATAGATTTCATTGATCTCGCTGAACTGGTTCATGTCAGTAATGAAGATGGTTGTCTTTACTACGTTATCGAAGGTCATACCTGCTTCAGCTAATATGCTTTTGAGATTTTGCATTACCTGGTGGGTCTCATCCTGTATATCGCGGTTCTTCATATTGCCTGTCGAAGGCTCAATGCAGATTTGTCCTGAAATATAAAGCGTACCGTTCACAAGTACTGCCTGGTTGTATGGTCCGATAGGTGCTGGAGCGTTTTGGGTGGTAATGATCTTCTTTTCCATACCGCGAAATACCTGATTTTGGGTGAAAACAGGCGATTTAATTTTGACTCGACCCATGGGAGTATTTGTTCAGTTCATTTTAAATTATGTAATTCGCACCTATGCAGATTGTCGTTTTAGCTGATGCATCGCAAAGAGAAGACTTGTCTGGCGGTAGCTCGCTTGAAGGCGTGGTTTGGGTAGAGACAGAACATGAATTATTTCAACATGCGGATGCTGATGTGTTTATTGATCTTGGGTTTGTAAACGTTGAAAGCAGGGTATCTGCACTAAAACAATTACTGCCAAAGCCTATAATTATAAATAGTGTCGTGGCGACATTGCAGGAGACTAATCCAGCCTTTGTAAGAATTAATGGGTGGAATACGTTCTTATCCTCCTCCCTGATAGAGGCTGCAACTTTGAATGATGCCATAAAGACCTCAGTTGAAAAAACTTTTGCGGTATTTAATAAAAAGGTAGAGTGGTTACACGATCGACCCGGTTTTGTTGCTGCAAGAGCTGTCAGTATGATTTTAAATGAGGCACTTTCATCTCTGAAAGAAGGTATAAGTACAAAAGAAGAAATCGACACAGCAATGCGATTGGGAACTGCCTACCCGTATGGTCCTTTTCAATGGGCAGAAGAGATCGGTCTAAGCAACGTGCTGTCCCTTATCATGCGACTTGGGGAAAAGAATGTCGAGACAGCTTAAAAATTTTTACTTACCTGCCTTTAACTATCTTTTTATTCTTTCCTATCATTTATGATGTACAAACATCCTATCTTTGCGTTCGTTTTTTGAAATGGTAGGGGTTAGTGGTCGGTTTTCTAACAAATTATTTAATTTAGTTTATTGGTTATCAGGAGTTTATTCTTATCTTTGCAACCGCTCTTTA
>Ga0164290_1002760_pt1 | contig 10561 bp, 10 predicted proteins | sample Micstemetagenome_FD_108782 | JGI IMG/M metagenome (GOLD analysis project Ga0164290, IMG submission 108782) | Contaminated culture microbial community from soil near Moab, Utah, USA - Microcoleus steenstrupii SON62 (Illumina Assembly) | ecosystem: Environmental > Terrestrial > Soil > Soil crust...
CGCCGCTACACCACTCATGGCGTAGATGCAAATCTGATAGCGAGGGATCGGAATACCCGCGAGCCGGGCCACTGTCGGGTTGCCACCCATGGCGTAGACATTACGGCCGATGATCGTCTTCTTGGTGAAGATCATGAACGCCGCCATGATGATGATTAGAAGCCAGATGGCCAGCGGCAAGCCAAGCAATGTCCCGGTGCCGAGCATGCGCAGTGCCGGACTCTGCACCGGAATCGAGTTGCCGTTGTTGATAATGTAGGCGATGCCGCGGAAGGCCGACATCGTTCCCAGTGTCGCTATCACGGCGTTGACTGGTCCGTACACGATGATCAATCCATTGATGGCGCCTGCGAACAATCCGGAAAGCATCCCGACCAGCACCGCAACGACAGTGGAGTCCGTCCATTGCATGGCAACTGCGAGGAACATGGTGCTCATGCCGACAATGGAACCGACAGAAATGTCGAGCCCACCCGAGACGATCACGAGGGTTTGCGCCATCGCCAGGATGCCAAGGATGGTGATCGCCAGGCCGATATTGATGAGATTGCGCGGCGTGAAGAACACGTCCGGACGAAGCGCGGTGAAGATCACCAGAAGTGCGATCAGCGCGATCAGCAGAGAGATGTTCTGTGTGCCGATCCGGCCGATGATCGATGTCTTGGAAGCAGCCGAGGCCGTTTGCGTGGTGCCTGATACGTTCATGATCGTGCTTTCAAAGGACTTTGGTTCATGGCCAGATCGAGGACGGCCTCTTCCGTCGCCGTGGCACCGTCGAGCTCTCCGGTTATCCGGCCTTCATTCATGACGAGAATGCGATCGGACAGGCCAAGCAGCTCGGTCATTTCCGAGGAGATCAGCAGGATGGCCATGCCCTTGTCTGCGAGGTCTTCCACGAGCCTGTAGATTTCCGCCTTTGCGCCGACATCGATACCGCGGGTCGGCTCATCCAGGATCAGAAGCAGCGGCTCCGATGCCTGCCAGCGTGCGAAGACGACCTTTTGCTAGTTGCCGCCCGACAGCTTGCCGACAGGCTGGGAGATGGATGGGGTCTTGACCCGGAGCTCGGCGACATGGGTATTGGCCAGCTTGTTTTCCCTCGCGCTATCGATGAAGCCGAAGGTCGATATCTTCTCGGGTACCACAAGACTGACATTGTCGCGGACGGACTGAACAAGAAGCAGCGCTTCCTGTTTTCGGTCCTCGGGGACAAGACCGATACGCGCGCGGATCGCGTCGCCGGGGCTTGTCGGTGCATAGACCGTTCCGGAAGCGCTCATCCTGCCCGCTATAAGCTTGTCGACGCCGACGATCGCCCGCGCCACCTCGGTGCGGCCTGAGCCGATGAGGCCGCCCAGGCCGACGATTTCCCCGGCGCGGACACTGAACGAGATGTTGCTGATCTTCTTGGTCGTGACGCTTTCCAGCTCGATGCGGGCTGGCCCGAGTTGTCGCGTCCGTCGATGGAACAGATCGCTGATCGGCCTTCCGACCATGAGCCGGACCATCTTGGCCTCGTCGATCTCCGACACGGGAAGGCTGCTGACGACCGCGCCATCGCGCAGGACGATGCACCGGTCGGCAAGCTCCAGAACTTCCTTCAGTCGATGAGAGATGTAGACAATGCTGACACCCTCTTCCCGCAACCTGCGGATTGTCGCGAAGAGATGGCCGGCTTCGTCCTCGGTCAATGAAGACGTCGGTTCGTCGAATGCCAGCAGTTTGGCTCCCGGACGCAGGGCGCGCATAATTTCGATAAGTTGGCGCTGCGCGGGACCGAGATCGCGGCACGGTTGCTCGGCTGCGAGCAGGCCTGAAATGCCGAGCGAGGCGATCTGCTGCCGGGCGCGCGCGAAAAGATCGTCCGTGTCGAGGAAAATGCCTGACCGCGCGCGAAAATCACCGATGAAGATATTCTCGGCCACGGTCATTTCGGGAATGATCTCGGGCTCCTGGTGGATGACGCGGATGCCATGCGCCTGAGCCTCCCGAGCCGAGCGCAGATGGACAACCTGGCCGCCGGCGCGGATTTCGCCTTCGTCAGGACGGTGCTCGCCTTCGAGGAGGCGCATGAGCGTGGATTTTCCGGCTCCGTTTTCGCCCATCAGGGCACAAACCTCGCCGGGATAGAATTCCGCGCTCACATCTCTCAGAGCCTTCACGACGCCGAAGCTCTTTGAGACGCCAGTGACCCGGACGACCGGTTCTCTCGATGATGCCATCGAACGCACTCCCTGCCTGGAAGCCCGACGCCGAGACGCCGAGCCTCCACGTGAACTGTGATTACTTGCAGCCGAGGACCGACTTGTATTCGCCGAAGTTGGCCGGATTGATCAGGGTCGCATCCTGATAGTACGCCGCCTCCAAAGGCTTGTTGTTCTTCACGAGATCGTAGAGCGCCTGGATCGAAGCCGCGCCGTGCTTGGCGCTGTCGAGCCACATCGTGCCGCGAAAGCCGGTAGCGGCACCAGCCGAGAGGGCTTCGCATGCCCGCGAACCGTCGATGCCGACGCCGATCACGTTCTTCGGGTCCATACCGGCATTTTCGGTGGCGCGGACGGACCCAAGGACGCCGTCGTCATTGCAGGAGAAGAAAATCCACTTCTCGGCATCGGGATTGGCGGTAAGTGTCGTCGAGACCACATCGATCGCGTTGACCATTGTGTTGTCGTAGGGGATCGACACCATCCGGTCCTTGAGTTCGGGAACGGCGGCGAAGAGAGCTTCCATGGCGCCGTGGTTGCGCCTCATGCAGGTGTCGGCCTTCTGGTCCTCGACGGAACCGACCCGGACCTTGGCGATATCGCTGGTCCAGCCTTCTTCCTTCACGATGCGTGCGATCTCGTTGCCGACCTGCTTGCCGATGCTCTTGGCATCGAGACCGACATAGGCGACCGGCTTGCCATCCGCGAAAGCGATGTCGTCATCGACCGCAATGAGAGCCACATTGGCAGCCTTGGCCTTATCTGCGACGACGGGGCCGAGCGCGCGGTCCGGAACGACTATGGCGATCGCCTTCACGCCATCGCCGACATAGGTGTCGAAAGTCGTGACGGCAAGATTGGAATCGAACTGCACGTCCTGGACAAGAAGCTCCACTCCGAGTTCCTTGGCCTTCGCCTTGGCACCCTCGACCTCGCGCACGAACCAGGGATGGTCGCCCATCTTGTTGATATAGCCGAACTTCAGGGCGTCTTCGGCATGTGCCGTTCCGGCTGCACACATGGAAGCGACGCCCAGCGCCAGTGCGATGCGAATTGCTGATTTCATTGTATTCCTCCCGAGAGCCCAGACCGGTTGACGCTCTCCTGACTGACGTTGGCCACCGACCGGTCGATGGCGTTGAGTGAACTCACTCGTGGTAGAGAACCGATCTCCCCCCATCTATGACGATGCATGCCGCGTTGATGAACGGAGCTTCGTCCGAGCCGAGGAAGACCGCTGTCATGGCGACTTCCTCGGGTTTTCCGATCCGCTTGGGAGGATGGAGATTGTAGGTCCGCGCCTTTTCCGCTGCCGGATCCTCGAAGGTGTTCCAGTAGTCGACGGCGATCTGGGTCTCGATATATCCCGGCGCGATGGCATTCACCCTTATGCCCTCGGCCGCGTACTGGATTCCGAGAGCGCGAACGAGGCCCAGCAAGCCATGTTTCGCAACCGGATATGGAAAGCAGTTCGGGATGATCGCGAAGGAATGGCAGGATGCGATGGCGACGATGCTGCCGCTTGCCTGCTTTCTCATGGCCGGAAGGACAGCCTTGGCGGAGTGCCAGACACCGTCCAGGTCTACGGAGAAGCAGCGACGCCATTCCTCTTCGGTGGTCTCCAACGGCTCATGGAACACGTTGATTCCGGCATTGGCGACGAGGATGTCTATCCGGCCGAACTCCGAAAGAGTCCGCTCGGTCATCTCGTTGACGGAAGCGACGCTTGTGACATCGGTTTCGACGAACCGCGCCCTCCCCCCTTTCGCGACGATCGCGTCGGCGACGGCCTTCCCGGTCGTCGGGTCTCTCTCGGCGATCACAACGGCACTACCCTGTGCCGCATAATTCAGTGCAATCGCCTCGCCGATACCGCGGCCCGCGCCTGTGACGATGGATATCTTGTCTCTCAAACGATCTGACATGGGCTCACCAATCCACGATGGTGCCGTCGGGCATGACGGCATTCGAGGTATGCATAACCTCCGCCGCGTAGGGGTGGCGAGCACAGAGGACCTCGTCGACATCAATGCCGAGACCCGGCGCCTGCGGAACCTGCCAGTGACCGTCGACCATCTTGATCGGCCCGCGAACGACGTCGAAGTACCATGGCACCGCGCCGACCATCTCTTCCTGGATGACGTGGTTCGGCGTCGATACGGCGAAATGCAGCGCCGCGACACCGGCAATGGGACCGAGCGGATTATGCGGCGCGACACCGATCGAAACCGCTTCAGCCATCGCCGCGATCTTCTTTGCTTCCAGAATGCCGCCGCAATGACAGATGTCGGGCTGAATGATGTCGATGGCGCCCGTGCGAAACAGGTCGGCGAATTCCGGCCGGTCAACGAGGCGTTCGCCGGTTGCGATGGGCACATGCGTCTTGCTTGCGACCTGGACGAGCGCTGCGGTTTCGCCAGGCGGCAGGACTTCCTCAACGAACATGGGACGACCGGGCGCCACCGCGTCGATATAGGCAAGCGCCGCGCCCGCCGACGCAGGTCGGCCATGGAAGTCGACCATGATCTCGACGTCGTTCCCCACGGTTTCGCGCAGGGCCTGCATCAGGCCAGCGACCTTATCGATGTCTTTGATGGTCGCAGAGTAGTGGCTGTAGGGAATGAAGACCGCCTTAAACGCGCGATAGCCGCTCTCGACGACCTGCGCGGCCCGCTGGACCAGAGGCTCCAGTTCCAGCGTCTCGTAGACGGCACGCATGTCGCCCAGTCCGAGATGGGTGTAGACCTTGACCTTGTCACGGACCTGCCCGCCAAGCAGCCGCCACACAGGAACCCCGAGCGACTTGCCGAGAATGTCCCAAAGGGCGATCTCAATGCCGGAGATCGCCGACATACCGATGACGCCAAGCCGCCAGAACGAGTGTTTCTTGAGAATACGCACGAGTTGCTCAATGTCGCGCGGATCGCGGCCCACGATCAACGGAGTCAGGTCTTCGATCGCACCGACCACGGATTTGGTCTTCCACTCGAGTGTCGCTTCGCCCCAACCGAAGAGACCGTCCTGGTCGGTTTCGATCCTGACGAAAACCCAGTTGCGCATCTCGGCGTTTACGACGCGTGTGGTGATTGCGACTATTTTCACGAGACCTCCCTTCTTATGGCATTTTTTCTTTTAATTATGCTATAAATAATCCACTAACATGACATAATAAAAATGTCAAACGGGAGGAACGGGGAAATGAAAGTCGAGATAGCCGTCCATTCGTCCGATATTCTCGGAGAGGGCGTCGTCTGGTCCGCCCGTGATGGGAAGGTCCTCTGGACCGACATCATCGGCAGGACACTGTGGTCGTTCGATCCCATCACTGGCGGCGCATCCTCGGTCGTTCTCTCCGAGCGCCTGACTTGTCTGGCACCGACAGAGGATGGCTCCCTCCTCGCCGGGTTCGCGGATGGGCTAGGCATGCTGATCGATGGTCGGGCGGAAATCCGATGGCCCATTGAAGTGGACCAGCCGACCACGCGGTTGAACGACGGGCGTCTCGACCGTGAGGGAAGGTTTGTGTTCGGCACGATGGATGAGGCCGAAACGGGCCCGGAACCGATCGCAAATGTCTGGAGCTTCGGCGGTTCTGCCATGCCGGTGAAGCTGTTGTCGGAAATTCGGATCACCAACAGCCTGGCATTCTCGCCCGACGGACGAACCATGTATGTCGCCGACACTCCGACGCGCACGATATGGGCCTATGACTATGGGACAGATGGAGTCGCCAGGCATGGTCGCCTCTTCGTCGAGGTCGATGACGATGGTGGATATCCTGATGGATCGACGGTTGATCGGGAGGGTTATCTGTGGAACTGCGAATGGGAAGGCCATCGGGTCGTGCGGTATGATCCGCGCGGCCGCGTCGACCGTATCATCAGACTCCCCGTCAGCAAGCCGACCTGCTGCGCTTTCGGGGGCGACGATCTCTCGACACTGTTCATCACCAGCGCGCGCTACGGTATGACCGACGATCAGATGCGCGCCGAGCCGGCGGCTGGATCGCTTCTGTCCCTTGTGCCCGGTGTCAGCGGGCTTGCGGACACCGTGTTCAAAGGAAAGTCGGCATTATGACGATCAATCCCTACCTTGACTGCGTCACGTTGGAAAACGGTGATCTTCGAGTCGTCATCGCGCCACGTCTGGGTGCTTCGGTCGTCGCATTCGATCGGATCGGCGCGGATCACGATATCGAGATATTCCGACGCACATCGGAAAGCGTTGAAAGCGCGTTGGAATGCGCGATGCCCGTCATGCTCCCATGGGTCAACAGGATCTCAGGCGGCGGAATTGTGGTGGACGGCGAACTGCAACCTATCGCACCCAATATGCCCGGAGAAGCCTTTCCGATTCATGGCAACGGTTTCCAGTCGGAATGGCAGGTGCTGGACCGATCGCATTTATCCGTTGCGCTTGAACTCCGCTCGAACGGCCCTGGACCCTATATCTATGATGCCCGCTACGACCTCACTCTCGATGGCCCGACTCTCACCGCGCGTATCGAACTGGCCAACAGGGCTGCCAAGGCGCTGCCCTTCGGAATAGGTTTCCATCCGTGGCTTCCCCGAACGCCCGGAACGACACTGGAGGCCTTCGCGAGCGACATATGGCTTGAGGATGAACGCTACATTCCCACGCGATCGGCCTCGGTCGAGAACCTGCATGGCTTCGACTTCCGCAAGGCAAACATGCTTCCCAGGCGCTGGATCAACAACAGTTTCGTCGGATGGGATGGCGTCGCCGAAATCATCTGGCCGGAAAGCCATATCCGGCTTTCAATAGAGTCCAGACATACCTCCTGCTATCACGTGTATTCGCCAAGCGATCAGGCGGGTTTCTTTTGTTTCGAAACACAGACGCATATTCCTGACGCAGCACGATTGCTGCAAGGCGGCGATGCCGGCGCGCCCGATTGGCTTGAACCGGACGAAGTGCTGTTGCATGAGGTGCGTTTCAAGGTGAGTGGGTTCAGGAGTTCGGTCTATATGCTGCGGTCGCCTGAACCGCAGATGTCCGGATGACGAAGGGGATCAATGCGAATGCCGCCGCGCCCGCCAGGCCTGCTCCCGTCACGGTCCATAGCGAGGCATGAATGCCGATCCCCGCCATGGACATCGACATCAAGACAGGCGCGATCGCCGACGTGACCTGCTTGGCCGACGTGCACCATCCGAGCCTGCTGCCATAGCCGTTTCGACCGAACAGCTCCAGAGGCAAGGTCCCGCCCACGATGCTCGTCAGGCCGGAGCCCAATCCCATGCAGACGGCGAAGACGACTGCTCCCGGGAACCACGGCGTCGTGAAAAGCATCACCGCAATCCCGATCGGCATCAACACCGCAGCGATGACGGCGAGCCAGGTTTGGGACAGACCACCGCCGAACACCAGGTTGATCAGGCGGCTGGCCACCTGCGCCGGTCCGAACAGCGAGGCGATCAGAAGGCCAGCCGCCCCAAGACCGAGCGCCTGCGTCAGCGGCACCATATGGACCAGCATCGCCGAGAGCGCGTAGCCCTCGATCGCAAAGCCGAGGAGCATGAGGGCGAAGACCAGCGCGCCGTTGATCGGGCGGGTCGCGCTTTGCTCGATGACGGGCGCAGTGCGCGCCGCGACCACGGCTCCGGAAGTAAGACGGGACAGCCCGATATGGACGGGCAGGCACACGATAAGGTGCATGCCAGCGTAGAAGAGCAGCACTTCCCGCCAGGACATCCAGCCATGCAGCCATGTCGTCAAAGGCCAAAACAGTGAGGAGGCGAAACCCGCGATCAAAGTGAGATGGACAATCGAAGTCTGCGCCTTCTGTCCACCCGCCTGCACGATTGCAGTGAAGGCGGTTGAGTAGAGCACTCCGGCCGAGACGATCTGCATCAGCGTCAGCGCAAGCGCAAAACTGGCGGCCCCGAAAGACATTGCGGCGAAAGCCAAAGTCAACGCCGATCCGACCGATCCGACGGCCATCACCCTCCCCGCGCCCCAGCGGTCCGCGAGCCTGCCGGACAGCGGAGCCGCGAAGGCGCCGATGAGCAGGGCGACGGAGAAGGCTCCGTAGACCCATTGTTCCGACACCGCAAGATCACTGGCGATATCGGGAACGAGAATGCTCAGGCAGTAGTAGAGCGTGCCGTAGCCGATGATCTGCGTCGCGCCCAGTCCGAAAAGTGCCCACATTGGCAGTTTCGTATCGGACATCTTCAGACGCTCTCGATCACTCTCTCAGGCGCGGCCTTCGAGCCGCAGCCGCAGCCGGACTTTCCTTCCTCCTTGGCGACAGCGTCGGCGACACAGCAGGCCTCGACCTCCGCCGGAGCCGGGCCGCCGCAGCACCCCGCGGATGTCGTCGTCTTGATATTGACCGAACAGACGCCCGTTTCCGGGAGCACCAATTCCACCCGTCGGGCGGCCTCGTGGTCGCCCGCGATCTCGGCGACGATGGATCGCGCCTGCTCGTATCCCGTCTTCATCAGGAACGTCGGCGCGCGGCCATAGGACTTCATGCCGACGATGTAGAAATCCTTTTCGGGATGGGCAAGTTCCTCGACACCATGGGGAGGCACGGTCCCGCAGGAATGAAGGTTCGGATCGATGAGCGGGGCGAGCGCGGGCGGCGCTTCGACCGTCGGATCGACATCGATACGGAGTTCCCGCAGGAAGTGGAAGTCCGGCCGGAAACCCGTGGCGACAACCACGTTATCCACCGTCAGTTGGACATCATTGCCTCCGGCTGCTGCGAGCACTGTCACCCGGTCTCCCTCGGGAACGACAGCCTTGGCTGAAAACCCGGTCAACATGTTGAGACGGCCCTCATCCATTGCCTTCTTGGCGGCGTGCCCGAGCGCACCGCGCTCGGGGAGCTGGTCGTTCAGACCGCCGCCGAGCAGACGATCGACACCATGATGCCGAAGTGCCCAGAAGATCTCCGTCCTCGGATCGCTGTCCTGGAGGTCCATCAGCGCAATTGCCGTGTTTATCGCCGAGTGACCGCTGCCGACCACAAGGGTCCGCTTGCCGATGAACTCGCTGCGACGCGCTCCGACGACGTCGGGGATGCCGTAGGAAACTTTGGTCGAGCCGCGCTCTCCTGGAACGGCAAGCCCATCGACGCCCATCGGGTTCGGCTGACTCCATGTGCCGGAGGCGTCGATCACGGCGCGGACGACAACATCGTGTTCGACATCCCCGTCAAAATATCGGACAACGAAGGGAGCGTCCTCACGTCCGACCGAAGCGACCTTGTTCAGACCCTTCCTTGTGACGGCGGTCACCGTCACACCCAGCTTGAGGCCCTTGGCGATGGCCGCGACCTTGGACAGCGGGATAAGATATTGCTCGACGATCTCCCGACCGTTCGGCAGGTAGTCAGGATCGGGCGATGTCCAGTCAGCGGCTTCGAGCAAAACCCGCGCTGCGTCGTCGATATTGTACTTCCAGGGGGAAAAGACCCGGACATGGCCCCATTCGAGCAGCGACGCGCCGACCGACGCGCCCTTTTCGAAGATGAGCGGTTCGATGCCGCGCTCGATCAAGCGTGCGGCGGCCGCGAGTCCCACGGGTCCGGCGCCTATGACGGCGACGGGAAGAGCTTCGTTGGAGGTCATGCTTCACTCCTTTTGTATTTCCAGAAGGTTCGAAATATTTGGGCAAAAAAGGGGGCGATCACGCGGCCGCCACCTCAGGGCGTTTGACGCAGGCCTGGTCCGCGCAACACTCGTCGACGAGATAGCCGACAAGGGCGTGCATGCCATTGTAGTTGGCACGGCTGATGAGCGTCGTCGCCTGACGTTCCTGGACCACGAGGCCGGTGTCGATCAGCCGCTTGAGGTGATGCGAGAGCGTTGACGCCGGAATATCCAGCTTCTCCTGGAGGCGACCCACGGGAATGCCGTCCTCGCCCGCACGGACCAGCACCCGGTAAATCCGGAGACGGGTCACGTTGCCGAGAGCTTCCAATTGCGATGCTGCTTGTTCGATATCCATGGAAATATGCTAACCGAGCTTTGCCGAGTCGTCAACAGCTATTTCGACGAACATCGAAATAGCCTAAGTCGCAGACTTGAGGTTCACCCTCGCCTCAAGCTTCGCCTCTTCTTCCTTGCGCTCACTGTAGCGGTCGGTGAGGTATGACGACGCATCCCGCGTGAGCAGCGTGAACTTCATCAACTCCTCGCAGACATCGACGACCCGGTCGTAATATGAAGAGGGCTTCATACGGCCCTCACTGTCGAACTCCTGGAACGCCTTGGCAACCGAGGACTGGTTCGGGATCGTGATCATCCGCATCCAGCGGCCGAGCACTCGCATCTGGTTGAGCGCGTTGAAGGACTGCGAGCCGCCCGACACCTGCATGACGGCGA
>Ga0164290_1002761_pt1 | contig 10547 bp, 11 predicted proteins | sample Micstemetagenome_FD_108782 | JGI IMG/M metagenome (GOLD analysis project Ga0164290, IMG submission 108782) | Contaminated culture microbial community from soil near Moab, Utah, USA - Microcoleus steenstrupii SON62 (Illumina Assembly) | ecosystem: Environmental > Terrestrial > Soil > Soil crust...
AGATCCATCGCTTACTGGCTCGCGGAGCAAACCCCCGATGGACCGGCGAAGGCACGCAAGGGAACGCCATTGATGCAGCGCGAAAGCGAGGCCATGAAGAGGTCGCTCGCCTTTTGGAAGCTGCGGTCCGCCATGAGGGGCGGCGGTGACAGAGATCTCGTAGAGGTCCGAGGTCCGAGGTCCGAGGTCCGATGTCCGTGGCCTCCTTGCCATGTGGGCGAGCTTGGCATTAGGCTAGACCATCGATACCGTTCCGTACTTTGCTTGCCTCGCTTTCCTCGTGATTGCGGCAAGACGCCTGCATCGCGACTACAGGAGCCTTCCGCCAGACGCGATCCAGGGTCGCCGAAGCGTATTTGCGGGATTCGTCGGACTCCTAGGGGTCGTGTTTCTGGCCGGTGCTCACATGACCTGGGTGAGCGACTTGCAGCGGTACGAGTTCATGAGTGATCTGCACCGCGCGGCGCACAAAGGGGACATGGCCGAGGTCCGGCGTCTGCTGCACCTCGGAGCCGACCCGCTATCGCTCGCGCATGGCGAGGATGGACCGACGCCCATCTTCCTAGCCGAAACCGCTGGGCACAAGGAGGTGGCCCGGATGCTTCGTGACGAGGTCAGGCGTCGTAGGAAGAAGGGGCCGGGGTAATCTCCGCCCGACTCAAGGAAGACCATGCCTAAGCGCGTCGAAACCGTTGTTCTGCACGATAGCTCCACCCCGGTCATTGGGGACGTCCAGAAGGGCGGGAGCGTCGTGGTCACCAATCTCGAGACCCTGATCAACCAGGCCCGGGCAAACTCGCTCTGGCCGCTCACGTTTGGGCTCGCCTGCTGCGCCATTGAGATGATGTCGAGCGTCGCCGCGCGCTTCGACCTCGCGCGCTTCGGTTCGGAGGCGTTCCGCGCCACGCCGCGCCAAGCGGACGTGATGATCATCGCCGGCCGCCTTAGCAAGAAGATGGCCCCCGTTCTCCGGCAGATCTACGACCAAATGCCGGAACCGAAGTGGGTGATCTCGATGGGCGCCTGTGCCAGCACCGGCGGCGTGTACAACAACTACGCCATTGTCCAGGGAACGGACCAGGTGGTGCCGGTCGACGTCTACGTCCCAGGCTGCCCGCCCTCTCCCGACGCTCTGATCTACGGAATTCTCAAACTCCAGAACAAGATCAAGCGAGGCAAGGACGCGAAGGAACTGAAGGAGCTGCGATTGGTCGAGATGACGCCCCGCACCCTTGAGAAGGTGGAAGCCTAACCGATGGAGCTGCTGAAGGACGTCGTCAAGCCGATGATCGCGGGGTTTGGCATCACCCGACGCCGCCTCGCGCACAAGAAGGTCACGATCATGTACCCGGAGGAGAAGCGGGAGCAGTTCCCGCGCACCCGATGGCGCCACGTGCTCACCCGCTACGAGTCTGGCCTGGAGCGCTGCATCGGCTGCTCGCTCTGTGCCGGAGCCTGTCCCGCTCGCTGCATCTACGTGCAGGCGGCGGAGAACACAGACAACGAGAGGTACAGCCCGGGCGAGCGGTACGCAGTGCGATACGAGATCAACATGATCCGCTGTATCTTCTGCGGCTACTGCCAAGAGGCTTGCCCCACAGGCGCGATCGTCCTCCGCAAGGACTTCGAGCTTGCCAACTACAATCGAGAGGACTTCATCTACACGAAGGAGATGCTTCTCGAACCCACGCCGATCGCGCGGGACTGATACCCTGTGAAATCTGGACGAGGGGGCGGAGCCGATAGCGGCTCCGCCCCCTGTTTGTTGCGCTTCACCAAGTCTCAAGCAACGCGTGGTGTCATTTCGCGTTGGCCAGCGATTCGGAGTAAGCCTGGTTTGACCGATGCCGGGTGCGAGAAGTTTCGCGAATCCGCGTAGAATGCCACCAATGAAGCTGAAGAACCTTCTGTTGCTGGTTGGCGTTGCCTTCGTGTTCGGGTGTGACTCGGCCACCGAGAAGCAGGCAGGAGGCGATGCCAAGTCGGGCGGCGACTTCAAAGTAGCGCTGTTGACCCCGGGACCGGTTTCGGACGCGGGTTGGAGCGCGATGGCCTACGACGGCCTCCAGGCGATCAAGGGAGACCTGAGCGCGACCGTCGACAACCAGGAGGTCACCGGAGCCAAGGCCAAGGAAGCGATGCGCTCTTACGCGCAGAAGGGATACGGACTCGTGTTCGGCCACGGCTACGAGTACAACGAGTACGGCGCTGCGGTGGCCAAAGACTTCCCAAACACGGTGTTCGTCAGCTCGTCAGGCGGCAAGACGGAGGCGAACGCCGGTGCCTTCCGCTTCTATCTCGAGCAAGGCATGTATCTCGCGGGCTACATGGCCGGCAAGATGAGCAAGACCGGCACCGTCGGCAGCGTCGCCGTGATCGACGTCCCGAGCATCAACTCCACACTCAAGGCTTACGCGGCCGGAGCGAAGGCGGCAAATCCCAAGATCAAGGTCCTGCCGATCGTCTACTTCGGCGTCGAGGGCGATGTCGCGAAAGCCCGACAGGCGACGGAGCAGGTCATCAACCAAGGCGCGGACTTCGTGATGCACCAGGCGAACGCTGCCGCGCAGGGAGTGTTCGATGCGTGCAGGGCGAAGAACGTCTACGCCTTCGGATCTAACCTGGACCAGAACGACAACGCCAGCGGCAGTGTCGTTGCCTCGGCGACCATCATCGCCCGCCCGGCGTTCCTCGATCTCGCAAAGAAGGTTAAGGACAAGAGTTACAAGGGCGAGGTCTCGCTCTACGGCATGGACAAAGAGGCGATCGACTTCGTGATCAATCCGGCGTTCGCCTCCAAGGTCCCGGAAGACCTGAAGAAGGAAATCGAGGTTCTGAAGGCCAACATCAAGGCGGGCAAGCTCGTAGTTCCTAAGGACGAGTTCTAAGCTCTGTCCTCCGCATCTCCTGGGTCGCGGTCGTGCCGCTAGGCGCGACCGCGCCTTTACGTTAACCGCTCATGCTTGAGGTTGTCGGCGTCACCAAACGGTACGGTCACGTGGCTGCGCTAGAGGACGTCTCCGCGAGATTCGCGCCCGGTGAGATTCATGCGGTTCTGGGTGAAAACGGAGCAGGGAAGTCGACGATGATGGGCGTCATTTCAGGCTTCGTGCGCCCGGACTCGGGGCAGGTGACGCTCGACGGCAGGCCGATCCCGATGGGTAAAGCCTTCGAGTGCAAGCGCCTCGGGATCGAGATGATTCACCAGCACTTCACTCTCGTGCCGAACTTCACGGCCGCGGAGAACCTGGCGCTCGCTCGCCTGAACCGGCTCGGGCGCCGCATCGATCCGCACGAGATGGCGGCTCCCGCCATGGACAAGGCTCGGGAGCTTGGCTGGGCGGTGCAGGAAGCCGACGCAGCCGGCGAGATGCCGGTCGGAGTCCAGCAACGGCTCGAGATTCTTAAGGCTCTGGCCAATAACGCCCGCGTGCTCGTGTTCGACGAGCCAACGGCCGTGCTCGCCCCGGACGAGGTCGAAGACTTGTTCCGAGTGATCCGGGACCTCCGCGATGCCGGTCGGATCGTCGTGATCATTGCCCACAAACTCAGCGAGGTGCTCGCAATCGCGGACCGCGTAACGGTTCTGCGTCGCGGCCGCTTAGTGGCAAGCGCCTTGAGAGCCGACGTGAACGAGCAGTTGCTGGCGGAGTGGATGATCGGGGAGATGCCGACCGTACGTACCAAGCTGCCCGGAGGCGCCGATATCCGGAAAGGTTTGGAAGTGAGCGGGCTCTCCGTTCAAGGAGATCGAGGAGAACCGGCCGTTCGGGGCGTCACGTTCGATGTTCGCCGAGGCGAGATTCTCGGGATCGGGGGCGTCGACGGAAATGGCCAGGTGGAGCTCGCGGAGGCTCTTGTCGGGGTGCGTCGTGCCGGGAGTGGCGATCGGCGGTGGCAGGGAGAGGCGGTCCCAGCTGAGCTCCGGATCGGGTACGTGCCCCAGGATCGCCAGCAGGATGGCCTCGCCCTTACGATGTCGGTAAGAGAAAACTTCTTGATCGCCGGGCAACGGCGAGCCGACCTGACACGAGGGGTCTTCCTCCTGCCGTCTCGCATCTCCGCATGGGCAAAGGACTTGATCGCGAGATTTTCCATCAAGGTCGAGTCTCCGGACACGGCGGTGGGAAGCCTCAGCGGTGGCAATCAACAGAAGGTCGTCGTCAGCCGCGTTCTTGATTCCGATCCGGAGCTGATCGTGGTGGTGAATCCCACTCGCGGTCTCGATATCCGCGCGACCGAGTTCGTGCATCAGCAACTGCGAATAGCGCGAGCCGGTGGAGCCTCGATCGTCCTCTTCTCGACGGATCTCGATGAGCTCGCACATGTGGCCGATCGAACCGTCTTCATGAGCCGGGGCGAGCTCGTGGAAGGTACTGGCGCGACGGCGCTCTTTGGAGGGCACGAGTGAGCCTGGCCGCTCCGCAACCCGCGCGATCGCGTGCCGTCCTCATTCGCCGTGCCAGCCGGGCGCTCACCACCGTTGCCGCGCTCATTGTCGTCCTGCTGTTCACCCTCATCGTCTTCCGCCTTCCAGTGGGCCCGAGCCTCAGCCTGCTGTACGAAGGTGCTTTCGGCGACAAGTTCGCGCTGTCGCGGACTTTCGTGAAGTCGGTTCCGCTACTCCTTACCGGCCTCGGGATGGTCATCGCTTGGCGGGCGGGGATGTACAACATCGGGGGCGAAGGCCAGTTCGTGGTCGGCGGGTTGGCCGGCTGCGTTCTTGCCAAGATCGCGCTCAAGTCGGGGTTCACCAGCGGTCTCCTCGTCACGCCGATGATTCTTGTGGCTTGCGTCCTGGGAGGCGCAACATGGGCGTGGCTCGCCGGCTGGCTCTACGTGAAGCGCGGAGTTGAGGTCGTGATCAGCACGATTCTTCTCAACTTCATCGCCCTGCAACTCCTTGGGTGGGCCGTGAGCGGGCCGTTGCAGGAAGGAAAGGGACAGCTCCCGCTCTCCGACCAGCTCCCCGACGGTCTCATGCTGCCGCGGTTCAGCCGGCAGATGGATCTGCACTACGGAATCTTCGTCGCTCTTGCTGCTGCGCTGGTCGTCGGCCTCTTCCTCTACCGAACGAAGGCCGGGTTCCGAATGAGACTGGTGGGAGAAAACGCCAACGCGGCCCGAGCGAACTCGATCAATCCCGACGCAGCACGTATCGGCGCGATGCTTCTCTCCGGAGGGCTTTGCGGTCTTGCCGGGGGCATCGAGTACACCGGGATGGCCGGTCAGCTCGGCGCGGGATTCTCGCAAGACTGGGGCTTCCTCGGCATTCCGGTGGCTCTTCTCGGCGGCCTCCATCCCGCGGGAGCGATCCTAAGCTCGGTCTACTTCGGCGCGTTGTTCGCCGGATCCGAGAATCTCGCTCGATTCACCCAGGCTGGCACGACCCTCATCTACGTCATTCAAGCCGCCGCTGTCCTGGGGGTGGTGGCGATGCGAGCCCTTGGAGAGCGGCGGGCACTCAAGACGGAGGTGGACTGATTGGGCCCGCTGGACCTCCTAATACTCGTGCGCTACTCGGCGCCGGTCGCTCTCGCGGGGCTCGGTGAGACGGTGTCGCAGCGCTCCGGCGTGATCAACATCGGGCTCGAGGGCGTGATGCTGGTAGGCGCGTACGCCGGAATGACGGCCGGGTACACGACCGGCTCGCCCTGGCTGGGACTTCTCGCCGGCTGTGCGGCGGGCGTGCTTCTCGCCGCCGTTCTCGCCTGGTTCACCGTCTATTTGGCGAGTGATCAGGTCGTCGTGGGCACGGCTTCGAATCTTTTGGCGCTCGGCCTTTGTGGCACGCTGTATCGGCAGCAGTTCGGTCAGACCGGCAAGCTCATCAGCGTCAACCGCATTCCGGACTGGAACGGCATCGATGCCGTGATCGTGGCGCTCATTCTGGCGGTTCCGCTCGTTTGGTGGCTCCTCAAGCGCACCGGGTGGGGATTAGCGCTCCGAGCGGCGGGCGAGTACCCCAAGGCCGCCGAGGCGGCTGGCTTCTCGGTCCACCGCCTGCGGTTCGGGGCGATGCTGGTGAACGGCTTGTTCGGAGGCCTCGCGGGCGCCTATCTTTCTCTCGGAGTCGCGGCATCGTTCTCCGAGCGAATGGTCGGCGGGCGAGGGTTTGTCGCCATCGCGATGGTGACGTTTGGCCGCTGGCGCCCCCAATACGTCTTCCTCGCGGCGCTGCTTATCGGATTTGCGGACAGCCTTCAATTTCGATTCCAAACCTTTGGTTGGAAGGTCCCCTTCCAGCTCATGATTGCGATGCCCTACCTCGTCGCTTTGGCCGTCCTGGTCCTCGTAGGAAAGGGAACGGTCGCGCCGCAGGCCCTCGGCATCGCTTACCGTAGAGAGAAGTAATGGCTGCTTCGCCGATCGTTCGCATGACCCGCCGCGTGACCTTCTCGAGCGGTCACCGATACTGGATAGCCTCGTTGAGCGAAGAGGAGAACCGAGCACGGTTCGGACCGTGGGCTTCGCCGTTCAACCACGGGCACAACTACATCCTCGACGTGACCGTCGAAGGAGTCGTCGAGGAATCGACGGGCATGATCGTGAACATCAAGCGCGTGGATGACGTGCTGAAGGCGCAGATTCTAAAAGAGTTCGATCAGCGCAGCATCAACGACGAGATACCGTGGTTCGAGTCGCGGGCCAGTTCGCTTGAGAACCTGCTGCGTTATATCGAAGGGCGGCTTGGCACGGCCGTGCTCCCGGCCGAGTGCACGCTCGTCGGACTTAGGCTCGAGGAAATGCCTCGGCTGTGGGGAGAGCTAGAAGTGAGTGGACGCATGACCTTGACCCGGACCTATGAATTCGCTGCCGCGCATCGCCTCGACAGCCCGAGCCTGACGGCCGACCAAAATCGAGCAATCTACGGAAAGTGCAACAACCCTCTCGGGCACGGGCACAACTACGTGCTCGAGGTAACCGTGGAAGGGTCGCCTGACGAGCGCACGGGATTCCTGTGCGATTTAGGCGCGCTTGATTCGGCTGTCGAGGAGTTGGTGGTCGACCGGTACGACCACCGGAACCTGAATGAGGATGTGCCCGAGTTCGCGGGTCGCGTAACGACCAGCGAGGTGGTGGCGCAGGAGATTTTCCGCCGTCTGGAAGGAAAGCTGCCGGCCCGACTCCATCGGGTACGCCTCTGGGAGACGGCGCGAAACGCCTTTGAGGTGACGGCAGCGTGACGCGGCGCGTGATCGTTACGGGAGCGAGCAGCGGAATCGGCCGAGCTGCCGCCCTCTTGCTGGCGGAGGCTGGTTGCGAAGTGGTGCTCGCCGCCCGTCGTCGATCCGCACTCGAGGAAGTGGCCGCCGAGATCCACGCCGCGGGCGGATCCGCCGAGATCTGCGTAACCGACGTAGCCCTTGCCGAGCAGTGCCGGCAACTGGTGGCAACGGCACGGGAGCTGCCCGGCGAGATCTATCCGGTTTTGGTGAACGCCGCCGGGATGGCCGATTTCGGGGACTCGGCCACGATGTCCATCGAGGCGATCGAGCATCAGGTTCAGGTGAACCTGATGGGCCCTCTGTACGCCAGCCATGCCTTCCTACCTTGGGCGCTGGAGAGAGGTGGCGGTCAGATCGTTAACGTCCTCAGCATCACCGCGAGCTTGGTGTTCGGCGGCTCGCTTGCCTACAGCACGAGCAAGGCCGGATTGCTGATGGCCGGCAAGGTCTTGGCCGCCGAGTACCGCCGGAAAGGGCTGAAAGTCACGGCGATCCTTCCGGGTGCCGTCGACACGCCGATCTGGGAAGGGAAGTCGTTCGTGCCGAAGCGGGAAGAGATGATGCCCGTCTCAGCCGTAGCGGAAGCGATCCGGGACGTCGTGCTGATGCCGCGGGACCGGAACGTCGACGAGCTCACTATCATGCCGCCGAAGGGCGTGCTCTAGGGTCTGGATCGGCCCGAGAACAGGGGAAGAGCCCAGGTCTGCGGTCCCTTCTTTAACATTTTCTTCACCGACTTGAGTGCAGAAGCGATTCGAATCGCGCCGTCAAACCGTCTATAACTGGCGTCAGATGGTCGGAAGAGGGCATTCCAGGCTGCATTGTCATCCGTGGCCGCCGATATGGCGGGACACGATAATAGGCGCTGCCATAGACCTGCCCCAAGAGGCTCGTGTGCGTGTGCATGCGAGCCTCTTTTGCTTTTCAGGCACCGATTCCGACCCCGTTCATTCGCCGGAGGAGACCGGCTAGGAGATCAAGGGCATGGCATCGCACGAGGTCCTCGTCTTGAACAGCAACTACGAGCCGCTGAACGTCTGCAACATGCGGCGCGCCGTCTCGCTCATGCTCCTCGGAAAGGCCGAGGTTCTGCAGCACCGTGAGTCACCGCTGAGCACGGTGGCCGGCGTGCACCGAGCGCCATCGGTTCTGAAGATGCGCTACCAGGTGCGGCGGCCGATGCCCCAGCTTCGGCTCTCTCGTCACTCGGTGCTCGCCCGTGACAACTACACCTGCCAATACTGCGGCGTGCGCGGAAAAGAGCTCACGATCGACCACGTTCTCCCGAAGTGGGCAGGCGGGCCGCACACGTGGGACAACCTCGTGGCATGCTGCCGTCGGTGCAACCTGAAGAAGGGAGACAAGACGCCGCAGCAGGCGCACATGAAGCTCGCCCGCAAGCCGCGGCGGCCTCACTTCATCCCCTACTTGTCCCTTCCTTTGTATCTGAAGGCGCAGGGCAAGTCGGAGTGGCGCGACTACCTGCCGTTCTTCGAAGAGTTCGGTCCGGACGTGTATCTGGAGCAGTCCGCTTAATGGCAATCTTCAGACCGTATTTTTGCGGTTGTTTAGGTCGAACCAGATTGGCCGGAAGGCAGTCACGTAGGCGGTACACTTGCCCGTGCCGTCCGAACCCGCTAACATAGCGTCGTTCGAACCAGCCACGGACGGAGGGTTATTAACGATGGAATCCTATTTGATCTCGGGCGGCAGGAAGCTGCAGGGAGAGGTCGACGTTGCCGGCAGCAAAAACACTGCCCTCGCTCTGCTTTCGGCGGTCGTTCTCGCAGAGGGAACGACGACGCTTCATAACGTGCCGGACGTGTCCGACACTCGGACGAAGGCCAAGATCCTTCAGTCGTTCGGCGCCAAGGTGACGTGGAACGGCAACTCGGTCACCTTCGACTGTTCGAATCTCGTTGACGGCGAGGCGGAAGAGGAGATGGTTCGGTCCATCCGAACCTCCTTCTATCTGCTGGGGCCGCTCGCAGCTCGTACGGGGCACGTAACCCTCCCGGCTCCCGGCGGCTGCAAGATTGGCGCCCGTCCGGTCGACTTCCACATGAAGGGTCTCGCGGCCCTCGGTGCCGAGATCGATCTGAGCAACGGCATCTACACGATCGCGGCCCCGAACGGACTGACGGGCACGACGATCTACCTCGATTTCCCGAGCGCCGGTGCGACCCAACACCTGATGGCGACGGCGACCCTGGCAAAGGGGACGACGGTGATTCAGAACGCGGCCATGGAGCCCGAGGTGCAGACCCTCGCCTCGTTCCTGAACCGCATGGGAGCCAAGATCGAGGGAGCGGGGACCAGCATGGTGACCATTCAGGGCGTCGAGTCGCTGAAGCCGTGCGAGTTCAACGTTCCGAGCGACCGTCTCCAGGCCGGCACCTACATGCTTGCGGCGGCGATCACCGGCGGCGACGTCACGGTGCGACAGATCATGCCGGAGCACCAGACGGCCGTCGTGAACAAGCTTCGCGAGGCGGGCGCCGACGTCGACGAGGGTCCGGACTGGATCCGCGTCAGCGCCGACAACGGCCTTCGCGGCATCCGCATCAAGACGATGCCGTATCCCGGCTTCCCGACGGACATGCAGCAGCCGATGTCCGCGCTCTTGACGCTCGCCGAAGGGATGAGCGTGGTCGAAGAGACCATCTACGAGAGCCGAATCGGTCACGTCCAGGAGCTGAATCGCATGGGCGCGAACATTCTCCAGGAGAGCCGCTCCTCGATCATCAACGGAGTGAGTAAGCTGCGAGGCACGTCGGTGGTGGCCAGCGACCTCCGAGCCGGAGCAGCGCTCGTGCTTGCCGGACTGGCCGCCGAGGGCGAGACCATCGTGCGGAACATCCACTTCATCGATCGCGGCTACGAGAAGTTGGAACAGACGCTCATGGGACTCGGTGGGCAGATCGTTCGCCAGACCCAAGAGAGCCGCGTCCAATACTAAGGCGGTTCAAGCAGACCCTTTGAGACTCGTACCACAGATCGGCATCGACCTGGGCACCGCAAACATCCTCGTGTACCGGCGCGGGAAGGGGATCGTTCTTGCGGAGCCCACGGTCGTTGCCATCAGCACCAACAACGGCAAGGTCCTGGCGGTCGGCAACGAGGCGCGCGAGATGCTCGGGCGAACGCCCGGCAACATTCAGGCCATCCGCCCTCTGAAGGACGGCGTCATCGCGGACTACACGACGACGCTGAAGATGCTGGAGTACATCATCCAGAAGACCTGCGGCGGCCGTTTCCCGATCAAGCTGAAGCCAACGACGCTCGTCTGCGTCCCCAGTGGCGTCACCAACGTCGAGC
>Ga0164290_1002762_pt1 | contig 10540 bp, 9 predicted proteins | sample Micstemetagenome_FD_108782 | JGI IMG/M metagenome (GOLD analysis project Ga0164290, IMG submission 108782) | Contaminated culture microbial community from soil near Moab, Utah, USA - Microcoleus steenstrupii SON62 (Illumina Assembly) | ecosystem: Environmental > Terrestrial > Soil > Soil crust...
CCGCCGGACGCAAACGCTACCATCAGGATCGCCCGGTCACGGAGATCGCGCAGGCTGTCGGTGGCGCAGGTCGACAGTAGTTTTGCCAAGACGTCACCGGTGACCGCCTTGGCGCTCTTGCGACCCCGCGTCCGGGGGACGGCGCGAACCGAAAGGCGGATGGCCGATTTCAGGGCAGGGGAGGCGAAGGCGCCGTCAAGTCCGCGCCATTTGGTAAGGGTCGACCAATTCGCCAGCCGCCGGCGCACCGTTGCCGGCGCATGCGGGCCGACGGATTTCAGAAACCCTTGGCTTCGAAGATTTTCGTCGACGGCGGCCGGCATGCCGTGACTGGCATCCGTTTCGCGGCGTTGCGGGTCCCAGAGATGATGCGCAACGAATTTTAGTAGGAGTGTTTCGGGCGCGGGCCAGGGCAGCGATTTCCCGGTTGCTGACAGGCCCCACGCCTCGAGATAACTGAGATCCGAGGTGAGCGCCCGCAACGTGTTGTCGCCCATGCCCTGGTTGACGAGATGGCGCAGCGTCTCGATGTCTTGGTCAGTGAGAAGCTCGGCGAGTTCGTCGCGGCGCTCCATCGGTAGCACGGAAGCGATGGTGTCGAGTTCTTCAGCGCGGCGCTCGACGGCGTTCAGTGATGTCTTGGATTTGGCCATGGAGGCTCCAGAAGGACGGTTTCAGCGGCCTCCGGGGCCGTGATTTGCCCCGATTCTTTCTGATTTGCGACTCCAGATCAACTACCATCGATAAACGTTGGTTATCGATGGTTAAAACGCCAACCAACGGAACCATACAGTGACGGACTCTATTTATTGACTAGTGTCCGTTTAGCAAATCATTTACTATGATTTCAATGTCTTACGATATGTCGAAATTGCCCATTTTAAGCCTGCTGCGGCCGATTTCGGACGCCGGTTCGGCCTTGACCCGTCTCGATGAGCGCATTGCCCGCTCGCCTGTCGGCGAGGGTTTTGTCGAACGTTCGCATTTTACCGACGCCTGCGCCTCGCTGTGGATCGACGGTGAACTCGTCCACCTCGAAGACCTCGTCCTGCACGACGCCACGAAGGATATCCGCACGCCGACCCATGAGTTGACAATCGCCCGCGATGTTTTGCGCACCAGGCGCCGGATAGTCTCTCAGCCATCTGTATGGGCGGTGTCGCCGGACGGTCTTCGCAGCCTGCGAGGTCAGGCGGCTACGGAGACGTCGGACGGCATTGCCGGCGAGAGCGAGACCGCGCAGGCTGCCGACGAGGTCGTGGGAGGAGAGGAGGGGGACGAGGTCGAAGATGGTGCAAGCCCGCTCGACGCCGAATTCGCCGCCATTGATGCGGTCCTGGCTCGGTCCGACGCCGCGATCGAGCAGGCAAAGCGGCCCAGCCGCGCAGGAGCCTCGGAAAAGGATCCGCTGGTTTACGATCTCGACTGGGACGAGGACGAGCGGCTGGAAGAATGGCGCGGCGTGTTGCGGCAGACGCAAGACCTACCCGTAGTGCTACAGGTGGTCCTCGCGGTTGATGCCTGGAATGAATTGTCGGTGCTGCAGCATGCCCCTTGGCTCGGCCGGCTTTTGTCTGCCTCACTCCTGCGCCAGACCGGCATCACCTCCGGCGCGCATCTGGTCGCCATTAACCTCGGCCTCAAAACAATTCCCGTCGATCGGCGCCGGCATCGCCATCGTGAAACTCGGCTGCTGGCCATTCTCGGCGGCATCATTGCCGCCGCAGAGCTCGGCCTGAAGGAGCATGACCGTTTGCTTCTTGCCCGAGAAATGATGGAGCGCCGATTGGTCGGGAGGCGGACATCCTCAAAGCTGCCAGAGCTGGTCGAGTTGGTGATCTCGCGGCCGCTGGTGTCGGCCGGTATGATCGCCAAGGAACTTGCCGTCACACCGCGGGCGGCGCTGCGGATTGTCGAGGAGCTGGGCTTGCGGGAGATGACGGGGAGGGGGAGGTTTCGGGCATGGGGGGTGATATGATGCTTGCGCGTCTTTCGAGAGGGCTAGTGAAGGCATGAGCGAACGTACAAAACGACAGCATGTGGTGCCCCGCTTTTATCTGAGGTACTTCACTCAGCAAGATGGCGAGCTTTGGACCCACGACTGTGTAACCGGTACCGCTCGTAGGTCGACGCCAGAAAAGACTGCGTACGAGACCAACATCTACACGCCAACAGGTGAAGATGGTGCTCGGATCGACTTGATCGAGAACACGCTCGCAAAGATCGAATCAAAAGCCGCCACAATCTACCCCGAACTCCTGGCCTTCAGGCCTTTGACGTCTATTGCAAAGCTCGACTTTGCAGCGTTCCTCGCAACGATGTTCGCGCGAAGCCCCGCTCAGCTTCGGCAGTTTGCCCAAACCATGGGGCAGATGGCCTTGTGGGGCAGTAGGCACGAGATGGACCGTGAGTTTCGTCAGAAAGAGGCGCGAGGCGATGTTTCGGCCGCAGATGAAGTCATCCGGAAGATTCTTCACGACAACGAAATGTTCACGATGAGCGTTGATCGGCGGGTCGGGCTCCTCGCTTTTGAACAAGCGAAGCCCATGATGAATATCATGGCGCGAATGAATTGGAGCTATGAGATCAGCGAAAAGCAACAACTGGTCACAAGCGACAATCCGGTGTTTTGGGTCAAGGGTGGTGGCCCGCCAGATCTCCAGGTCTATGGGTTTGGGCTCGGCAATCGTTTTGCAGTCATACCATTTCCATTGAGTCCGAGCGTGATACTTCGTCTTGACTGGCGCCCTGATGGAGCGTGGAAGAAGTTCAAGCTTGAAAGGCAGCGAGCAAAGCTCGCAAACCAATATCAGGCGAAGCACAAGGAAAGGCTATTGTTCTTCCGCGATAATGATCAGGGACTCTGCAGCCTTGGGATGAAATACCAGGTCCCGGTGAACCAAATGGATGTCGGAGTGCCATCTCCGAACATTGATGTCGTTCGGAAATTGTAAGCCGGATAGACAAAGTAGGTCCGCCTTGATGTAACTTGTTTGCATGTCGAGAGGGGGCGGTGGGACATGTGGATTGCAGTTCTTGGCTGGGGTTCGCTCATCTGGAACCCGCAGCTACTTACGCCAATGGCAGAAAACCGCCCGAATTTCTTTGAGGAGATTATCGGCGCGCTGTTCGAGGACCGGACGAGATATATCGCCGCGATCATCTGCGACTACGACCACGATTGATGCTCCTGTCCGACCGGGTTTCAGCCAGCGGTCGCGGATGGCCCCTTCTGTCATTTTCGTTCAACGTGTGTGGGACGACGTTCGTCGACTATATGTTCGCGGATCCCTGCGACGCTTGTGCAGGGAAAGGCTCCGCCGAAAAGGATCGCAAGTGCGATTGCCTCCCGGGAATGCCGGCAGCAGCAGGTCAATGTAACCTTCCTGCGCAACAATCTCGACATGCTGAGACGGTACAACCGTCGCGTCGTCGATCAGTGTTACGAGCGGGTGTTCTGCTCAGCAAAGGATGGCTTGGTGCATTGATGGCGTCGGCTTGCTGCGCCGGCATGCTCAGGCTGTCACGGCGATAGCGGGTTGCGCGAAGACAAAGGGCGCATCGTTCAGCAGCGCCTGGGTCCGCACAAAAACCTTGCAACTGCGGCGCGCCCGGGTGATGCCGTTATAGAGCAGCCTCGCTTTTAGCTCCTCACTCCCAGGAACGCCGGGGGGCCAGAGGATAATCACGTGATCGAACTGCCGGTTTTTGGCCTGGTGGATCGAAAGTAGGGGAACGCCTCTCGGCCGGTCGCCAGAATAGGCGCGATGATTGGCCGCCGTGCGCTCCAGCAGCGCCCTGACTTCATCGGCCGACCAGTTTGTCTTGCCAAGGCGGTTGGCGCTCGCGCGCAGCGACGCCTGCACCCTTGGCATCCATACGGGCTGGCTTTCTATCGGCGCAATGCGGCCCAGAAGTTCCAGGAACCCAGTGTTGTCGATAGCGCCAAACGCGGCCATCATCGCGCTCACCTCATCGGCCGCGCGCGCCTCGTGCGCCAGGATGATTGGCGGAATATTGAACTGCGCGGAGTGAAGGCCCAGGGAAAGGCGCTGCGACAAGGATTGCGCCCAGGCGCCACCGCCTGGCGGGTAAAGGACGGCAACTGTGCCATGGGCCGCGGCGATGGTCGAACCGATCCTGAATGGGGCCATGTTTGGGAATTCATAGCGGATTTGCAGGCCCGCCCCCGGAACGGGTGCTATCAGCTGGCGCAAATTGGCGCCGGCCGTGAGCAAACCCGCCTGATTGGTGCGGTGGATCTGGTTGAGTGGTGTTATTTCGCCAGTGGCAAACCAGTTTACGAAAGGCGCCGTGTCCACGGTCTCATCCAGACATTGGAATTCGTCGGCGGCGACGAAGATAGCACTGTGGCCGGCGAGGGCACTGATCATCCTCAGTCGCGGCGCCGCCAGTTCCTGAGCTTCGTCAACGACGATGACAGGATAAGACCGCGCGACCCAACGCGCTACGGCTGGCTGTTCGAGAAGCTGACCGCAAGCATCGCAGGTCTGGTTGAAGTCGCCGATTTCGGCATTCAGGGATCCGGCGAGCGTCCGCCACCTGTGCCAAACATTTTGCGCGAAACTGTCGATCGTCATGGCGACGGCTTTTCCGCGCAAGACAGGATTGCCGCGAAACTCGGCGTCTAGGCGGCGGCGCGACCCATGCATGAAGGTCAGCGAGAGGATTTTCTGGTGGGGAAGAAATGGCTCATTCTGCAGGCGCTGCGCCACCGCCTCCATCAGGCGATAAGTTTTTCCCGATCCTGCTGGACCTTCAAATCCCCGGAAAGGCATGATTGAAAGTCCAGATATGGGTGACACCGTTCTGATGCGGCAGGTCTGTCGCCGAACCGGCCGGCGCCGCCCGATCGGTCGCGATAGCCCCAAGCGTGGACAACACATGACGGACGCGGCGGCTGCAGAGCGGCTTCGCGGTGATGGCGTCCGCCAGTGCAGCGTGCAGGATCTCGTCGGTCTTCCGCACCTGTACCTTGAGATGGTCTGCAAGATCGGCGATGTTTGCGGGAAGGCCGAGGTCAGCCACATCGGGTTGCTCGAGAACGGTTGCGTCGGCGCTGCAGACCCAGGTTACAACATTTTCGATGGTCCACCCGTCCGGCCACCGCACGATCCGTCGGCATCGCGGATTGGCGGAGCTCAGGGCCGCACTGTAGTCAGTCCCGGCCTGATCTCCATCTACGAGGCACGTCAGGGATGGATGAACGCCCACGAGGTCGAGATAGGTGTCCCGGATACGGGCGTCCTTGGTTGGAATGACGCCGACTTCATGCGTGAATGTAGCTTCGTCCGGCGCGTCTGCCGGTTCTGTCAGGTCCGCGATGCGGCCGAAGAGACGCAGCCAGCCGGTATCCGTTTTTCCTTCCGGGATCAGGACAGCCGGATGCATGATTGCCGATACGGTCGCCTGCCGCTCCGAAAGGAAAAGCGCGCGCCGCACCGCGCTTGCGTTCGCGTCGATCGGCGACCGCAGAAGCGGTTTGGCGGATATTTGTCCGGCCCTATTGGTGACGAGCACGAGCTGGTGGGGGTCGGCGACCGCGGCCACGGTCGGGGAATGACTTGTGACGACGGTCTGGGTCGCCATCCTTTTGAGATAGTGGAGAAGCTTCCGCTGCTGAGGCGGGGGCACATGAAGCTCCGGCTCCTCGATGAGCATAATGAAATTGTCGCCGCGCGCCTTGCGCAGGTTTCCGAAGCGCATCAGCAAAATCAGCGTCTGAAGCGAGATAAGCCCGTTGCCGTGCCGTCTGCCCGGAAGCTGCGGTCTTCCCTGCTCGGTAAAATGCGGCATGACAGCGTCGAGCACGCCTTCGCTGTCGGTTGTCGTAAGCCGGAGCGTCAGGGCAATATCGCGACCGAACAGCTTTCGGAGGTCATCGTTTATATCGCCGACCAGGCCGGAAAGTTGCCCGTCCGCTTCCAGCGGCTCCACGGGCTGCCTCAGCCTGTTGCGTTCGGCTAGCACGGCTTCCGAGGGATTGCCGCCCACATAGGCGACCGTGCGCCGGAACAGTTCGGAGCCGAAGGACATCATCTTGTCCCACGTCCGGCTGGCCGGAACCAGAAACAGGCCGATTTCCTTTATCAGGCTCGTCGGCAGAGGGACTATTGTCGAATCCTCGGCAAAGGGATCGCCTGCATCCGCGTCATCGTAGAAATATCGCACTGCTTCGACTTCAAGGGTTAGGTGGTCGAAGCGCGCGCAGAAAGCGATCTGGCAGGCCAGTTGACTGGCCTGACGGTCTGGGCAGCGGAAAGCTCACCGGAGGCAGGATCGAACCATTTCTCGGTAGCCCGGCCGGCGCGAAACCAGTCGTGATGGTGTTCCGGGCTGTTGGGCGCGAAACCCGCTACCGTTGCAATAATACTGATTCGGTCGGCAGCCTGGGGATCCGACCCGAAAAAGTCGTGCTCCGTCAGGTTGCGCACCAGCCTGTCTCGCCCGAGCAGAAGGGCGAGGGATTCAATAATTGTCGTTTTGCCACAGTTGTTTGCGCCGATCAGAACTGTGAAATCGTCGAAATGAAGCGTGCCGCTTTCAATTCCACGAAACCCCGCTATATCCAGCCTTACAATCTTCATCGATGCCTCCGGAGCCCGCTGGAACCTAACATTTTTCGGGGCTTTGGCGAAGGGCAGAGGCGGTAACTTCCGCAACTACCACGCGAGGGTCTTCTACGCAGTCGGCCGGGCGGACGATCTTGCAACACGCAAGCTGTCCACGGCCTGCGAGGATACAGGTGCTCTCAGCTGAGACCGAGACAGCACTGAAAATTATGACACAACCTGGCCTCAACGCACAAAATTTTCGGGCGGAATCGGTTGTTTCCGGATCTGCCGGAGTGGGTCGAACCTATGTTGGCAGCCCGCCGGTGCTCGGCATGAGGGGTGAGCTAAAAAGGTCAAAGAGGTTTGCTTCGGGGAGGCGCTCACCGGCAGGTTTCGCCTGCCAACAGGAAAATCGAATTGTTTATAGTTTACGTGTAAGGAAAATGAACTTGGCTTCATTGTTGAGTGGATCTGCTACGATGAACCGATTGGCCGGCAACACAAACGATCTTTAAGGAAATTGACTTGGGATATTGGAATTCGAGCCCTCATCCAATTTCTGACCTTAGAGACTGGCAGAAAGCTGGCCGTCTCCAAGTTCGTCCCGATTTCCAAAGACGCGAAGTTTGGAGCCCGGCGGCCAAAGTTATGTTGATAGACACCATCCTACGGGAAGTGCCTATGCCCAAAATGTTTCTCTGGAATGAGGTCATTGGAGAAAGCACGCATAGAAGCGTGATTGATGGTCAACAGAGGATACTAGCGATCCTCGGTTTTCTCGATGATGGCTTCCCGTTAGAAGAGCCTTACAATGGTCCCTATCTTGGCTTGCGTTTCAGCGAGTTGCCAAAACCTGAAAAAGAAAAAATTCTAAGGTATCGAATCGACTTTAACGAGGCCATCGGCTTGAATGATGCTGAGGTACGCGAGGTTTATTCTCGAGTTAATAAATACTCCCTCCCCCTCAACAAGCAAGAATTGCGGAAGGCGGACTTTCCTGGCGCCTTTTTAGATATTTGCTCCGAACTTTCGTCAGATGAGTACTTGGATGAGGCGAGGATATTTTCTCTAGCTCAGCGCCGTCGTATGGGTGACGTAGAATACGTCTCCGAACTCGTTGCCGGCATGCTGGAAGGGCCGCAGGACAAGAAAGGCGATTTAGATTATTTCTACACAAAGTATGCGGTTCTAAATGACGAACAAGCGTCTGGAATAAGGTCTGAATTTCAATCTGTCCTGGGCGATATCAAATTAATTTTCGACGAGAAAACGCTTTCATTGAAAGGCACTCGATTCCACCAGAAGGCCGATTTCTACACGTTGTTCCTATCAATTCTGGAGATGAAGAGGCTGGGTTATGTTCTAAGCGATAAGAACCTAAATCCCCTCAGACAGGATCTTCGTATTCTAGATAAGTATATCGAGCCATCTTCTGAAATCGAACTTTTGAGCGAGTACGCCATTAAGTGCGTTTCGCAGGCCAACTCGATAAGCAGCCGTTCTTGGCGAAAGAATTTCTTAATGAATGTCGTCTCAGGCACTTATCGTGCTGAGCTACCATCTCAGCAGGCGTTAAACGAGTTTCACAGCATACTATCTGATTTGCCTAACGAGGGTGCCGCAAATCTATTCGACAATTGTGCAATTTGTACAAAGCCTTTGCGAGACCATCCTAACGAGGAGAGAATGCTACGCTGGCCAGCAGGCAGCGATGTATTTCAAATGTCAAACTCCCAGTGGGCATCGCCTTCATGCGACCCGGCTTTAGAGGGCTGAGCAGCACATGGCGACGCTTTTTACCGGAAAAGCTGACACGAGGCCGACCCAAACCGTTGAGGTGGCAGACGTCATTAAAACTAAAAACGGCCGCAGCTTCGAAATAGCTGACAGGATAGCATCTGGCGGCAACGGTGTCGTACACCGATGCATCGGGGTCGAAAGTGGACTGGAATATGCCATTAAGTTTCAGCTCGACTTGCGGGAAAAACGGAGAGCTCGTTTCAAAAAAGAGCAAGAACTGATCAAAGAGCTGGAACATGACCATCTTATTGTCTATGTCGATGATGGTGAGCAAAGTGGAATACTAAAGAAAAGCGGTAGAAGAGACGCCAACGTTGTTATTCAATACATTGTCATGGAGTTAGCTAATAGTAGTCTTTCTGACCTTATTAAAAACAATAATGTTCCGCCGGAAGTTTTTACAGCTCAGTTTAGAGGCCTTGCGCGCGCATTAGGGGCACTCCACGCGAAAGCCGTTCACAGAGACATTAAGCCCGACAACATTTTAGTAATGGGCGATAGATGGGTGCTGAGTGATTACGGGTTATGCGACCCGCATATTCGTTCCGCGGATGACCACTTTACTCCAGATTGGGAGATCGTAGGCCCGCGATTCTGGATGTCTCCGGAAGCGAACAATCGTAGCCTGGGCAGCAAAGATGTTATTAACGCCGCATCTGATGTGTTTCAGCTGGCGTCAGTCTTCTGGTTTGTGGTGAACCGAAGCCATCCGACAGGTGTGTTATCCCGTTCAGACTGGAAAGGTCCCGACGCGCTCTTCACTCCTATATTTAAGGCGCTGCATCATGATTGCGCGATTCGACCGGAGAACGGTATCTCCTTTGCCGAGCAAATTGACGCAGCGGTCTTTAGTTAAACCTCGGTCGAGCTGGTGTTTTCTGGTTGGGTAAACTATTGAATTGCTGACTGAATCGCACGTCATAAGGTGGCAAGGTTGCTGGTGGGATGTGCGGGGAACACGATATTTCCCGGCCGCTATGGGATCTGCATGAAGTTGCAAGATAAAAAGGGATGCTTATGAAGTTTTGTCATGATGGGAAGGGTCAGCAAGCGGTTTACTGGGAGGTCGGAAGCGGTGCCTGGAAAATCGCTTGGATTCAAGACCGAAGCAGTGACCCTAACCGTGATTGGGCTGGCACGGGTTTCTATCTCAATGTCGTTCGGGCGACCGGCTTCCAATCGGGGCCATCAGGTAATGCCACAGATTTTCCGATAGCGAAGCACCTCCAGCACCTTCCTCATAGGCAGATCCTAGCCAACTTTGTCACGGGCGTGTCGATTTGCACTGGCCATGAGCTTGCAGACCTCGAGCTTTGAGCCGTGGTAAAAAACTAGGCTTCGGCGGTTAAAAAAGAATATCAAGCCGCTGAAGCAGCGACAGCTTCCCCACTTTATTGCGGTTGATCGAATCAGTTCTTCGTCTACAACTTATTGGAACAGTGGGGGCGGAGCTTGTCAGAAATACCATCTACTCATGCGTGGGTTCGGTTTCTTAGAAACTACGGACCGATACCGACGAACGACAATATGTATGACGAGTCCATTCAGCGGGCCTTACGTCGTCATAAAATCCGCCCGATCACCCTTCCGGCACCGCTTCGCGATAAGCTGGTCGCAAATTTCCGTGGATCTACGCCAGTATCACATATCATCACCGGAACTGCCGGGGACGGCAAGACATACCACTGTCGTGAAGTTTGGATCGAGCTTGGCGGCAGCCCCGACGCATGGAACCAGGGCGAGAAAGTACAACGGCTCAATTTAACGGATGGCCGAACTCTGGTCGTTGTCAAGGATTTGAGTGAGTTGCGAGACGATGAGAGCGGGTCGCTTATTTCGCGTCTCGCAACGGATATCGCTGACGCTACCTCGGCCACGGTGTATCTTTTGGCTGCCAATCATGGCCAGTTGCTCGAAAAGCTGAAGGCCGCACCAAGGACGTCCGAAGTCGTACGAGCCAGCAGGGTCATCGAAGATCTTCTCGTGACCGGTGCTACCGTAGACACCAGAATAAACATTGAGCTCAGCGATCTGAGCCGTTCTCCCGCGGCCCAAATGGTGACTGCCATCATCGAAGCCATTACGCAGCACGAGGGCTGGGCAGGTTGTGACAGTTGCTCGACCCGCTCTGACGGCGCCGTCTGTCCGATCTTTGAAAACCGGCG
>Ga0164290_1002763_pt1 | contig 10539 bp, 8 predicted proteins | sample Micstemetagenome_FD_108782 | JGI IMG/M metagenome (GOLD analysis project Ga0164290, IMG submission 108782) | Contaminated culture microbial community from soil near Moab, Utah, USA - Microcoleus steenstrupii SON62 (Illumina Assembly) | ecosystem: Environmental > Terrestrial > Soil > Soil crust...
CCGACGACACCGAGGAAGCCTGGCAGGCCATCAAGGCCCGGGGCGGGCGGCCGCTGCATGTCATCGAAGGCCCGCTGATGGCCGGCATGAACGTCGTCGGCGACCTGTTCGGCCAGGGCAAGATGTTCCTGCCCCAGGTGGTCAAGAGCGCCCGCGTCATGAAGAGCGACGTCGCCCACCTGGTGCCCTATATCGAGGAAGAGAAGCGCCAGCTGGAGGCTGCCGGCGGCGACGTGAAACCCAAGGGCAAGATCGTCATCGCCACCGTGAAGGGCGATGTGCACGACATCGGCAAGAACATCGTCACGGTGGTCCTGCAGTGCAACAACTACGAGGTCGTCAACATGGGTGTCATGGTGCCGGCCCAGGACATCCTGCGGAAGGCCAAGGAGGAGGGCGCGGACATCATCGGCCTGTCCGGCCTGATCACGCCCAGCCTGGAGGAGATGCAGCATGTCGCGGCCGAGATGCAGCGCGACGACTACTTCGCCACGCGCAAGATGCCGCTCTTGATCGGCGGCGCGACCACCAGCCGCGTGCACACGGCCGTCAAGATCTCGCCCCACTACGAGGGGCCGGTCGTCTATGTGCCCGATGCCTCGCGCGCCGTCGGCGTCTGCTCCGAGCTGCTCAGCGACGAGCGCGCCGCCGCCTATATTGCCGAGCTCAAGGCCGACATCGAGAAGACGCGCCAGCTGCATGCCAACAAGAAGCAGACGCCGCTCGTCACGCTGGCCCAGGCGCGCGCCAACAAGGCGGCCATCGACTTCGGCCGCAAGGCGCCGGCGCCCAAGTTCACCGGCCGCCGCATCCTGAAGAACCTCGACCTGGCCGAGCTGGCGAAGTACATCGACTGGGGGCCCTTCTTCCAGACCTGGGACCTGGCCGGCCCCTATCCGGCCATCCTCGACGACGCGGTCGTCGGTTCGGAAGCGCGCAAGGTGTACGCCGATGCCCAGGCCATGCTGAAGAAGATCATCGACGGCCGCTGGTTGCAGGCGCACGCGGTCTTCGGCCTCTACCCGGCGGCTCGCGTCAATGACGACGACATCGAGATCCGGAGCGAGCCGCCCATGGTCTGGCACGGCCTGCGCATGCAGTCGGAGCGGCCGGTCGTCGACGGCGTGAAGCGCCCCAACCGCTGCCTGTCCGATTTCGTCGCCGAGCAGGGCGACCATGTCGGCCTGTTCGCCGTCACGGCCGGCCTGGGCGTCGACAGGAAGGAAGCCGACTTCCTGGCCGCCCACGACGACTACTCGGCCATCATGCTCAAGGCCCTGGCCGACCGCCTCGCCGAGGCCGCCGCCGAATGGCTGCACGAGCGCGTGCGCCGCGAGTTCTGGGGCTATGCGCCCGCCGAGGCCTTGTCCAACGAAGAACTCATCGCTGAAAAGTACAGCGGCATCCGCCCCGCGCCCGGCTATCCCGCCTGCCCGGATCACCTCGCCAAGCGCGACCTGTTCAAGGTGCTGGCTCCGGAGGAGATCGGCATGGGCCTGACCGACAGCATGGCCATGACGCCGGCGGCCAGCGTCAGCGGCTTCTACCTGGCCCATCCCGATGCGGCCTACTTCAACGTCGGGCGCATCGGCGACGACCAGCTCGCCGACTGGGCCGCGCGCTGCGGCCTGACCGAGGTCGAGGCGCGCCGCGCCCTCGCGCCGCTGTTGGCCTAGGCCGACAAGCCACGGCCTGAAGCGGCACCGTCCTACAGGGCGGGCCGGGCCACGGCGGCATGCTGCGAGTCATATCAATCAGCCCGCCGGAGGCCCGCATGTCGACCCCCACCCCCACCGTCAAGTCCACGCAGATCGTCGCTGGCGTCGCCATCGTGCTGGCCCTGCTCGGCGGTGCCTATGCGGTGGGCCGCTCCCAGGGCGTCAGTACGCCGCCGCCTGTCGAGGCGACGCAGCCGGCCACCACCTCGACCGAAGCCGCCCGGCTCGCCAGTGCCGATGCGGTGCGCGAAGTCCGCCCTGCGCCCATCGAACGCCAGGCGCAGCCGGCACCGGTGGCCGAGCGCGCGGCGCCCGCCCTGTGCGCGGGCTGCGCTCGCGTGACCGCCGTGCACACCGAGACGCGCCAGGGCAAGGCCAGCGGCGTGGGCGCCGTGGGTGGCGCCGTCGTCGGCGGCCTGCTGGGCAATATGGTGGGCGGCGGCAACGGCAAGAAGCTGGCCACCGTGGCCGGTGCGGTCGGCGGCGGCTATGCCGGCAACGAGATCGAGAAGAGCCAGAAGAGCTACACGGTCTGGATCGTCCAGGTGAAGGACGCCGATGGCCGCGCGCGCCGCTTCGAGCGCAGCGCCGACCCGGGCCTGCGTGTCGGCGATGAAGTGCGGCTGACGGACAACGGTTTCGTGCGCAGCTGAGTTCAGCGCGCCGTGGGCAAGCCGCGGCGCAGCTGGATGGCCTCGGCCATGTGGGGCAGGCCGATGACGTCGACGCCGGCCAGGTCGGCGACGGTGCGGGCCACGCGCAGCACGCGATGGAAGCTGCGCGCCGACCAGCCGAGCTTCTCCGCCGAGCGGTCCAGCAGGCTCTTGGCTGCCGCGTCGAGCACGGCATGGACGTTCAGGTCCTGGGCCTGCAGCAGCGCATTCGCCATCCCCTGCCTCGCCATCGCGCGCGCCCGCGCCGCGGCGACCCGTTCGGCCACCTGGGCGCTGTTCTCGCCGGTGGCCAGATCCTGCAGCTCGCGCGGCGGGATGACCGGCACCTCGATCAGCATGTCCAGCCGGTCGAGGAAGGGGCCGCTGAGCCGGCTCTGGTAGCGGGCCACCTGGTCGGGCGTGCAGCGGCAGGCCTTGAGCGGATTGCCGAGGTGGCCGCAGGGGCAGGGGTTCATGGCCGCGACGAGCTGGAAGCGCGCCGGGAACTCGGCCTGGCGCGCCGCGCGCGAGATCAGGATGCGCCCGGTCTCCAGCGGCTCGCGCAGCGCCTCCAGGGCAGCGCGCGGGAACTCCGGCATTAGGTGTCGAAATATGTCTGTCCGTACGGCAGTGACCGACGTCCTTGTTACCGTGCTGAAGCGCTACGGGAAAAGGCAAGGGCGAAGTGACACAGAACGGCAAGCATCGGCTGATCATTCTCAGACCAAGTGAGGTCTTCGCGTCCCCAATCGACGCGCTCAAAGCCACTGGAATCCGAGACTTCACAGGAATCGAGCTCACTCATTTTGAGTTGCCGACGGTGGCCGCCATTGTGGGAAAGGACGGTTTGCCGCTTGCCGAGGCCAGCGGCTTCTTGTTTGAGAAGGCCATTCTCAGCAAAGGAATAACCGGCGACACCCCCCGAACCTATGGAGAAGCGCTCCTCGACTGGCTGAACTACTTGGACGCATGCGGGTGCAGATGCATTGATGCGTCGGAGGAAAGGCTAGGGCTCTACCGGCTCCATCAACTTGGACCCAAGCCAAGGGGCCGTGGGCATTCCTCCAGTACCGCCGCGCTCCGCATCATCGTGGCGCAGGAGTTTCATCGTTGGGGTCAGAGGACCCAGCGCATGACTTCACCGCTTGGAGAATTCCTCGAGGCGTCCCGCCAAGACGGCGGTGGTCGCCGTTCCCACAATCGCCGAAGCCGCAATCCAAACAGCCTTTTGCCGCCACCGGACAAAAGGCTTCCAAGGGTCCTGACTCAGGAAGAGGTTGTCCGGCTGTTCAACGTGGCGCCCCGACCTTTCATCTTAATGTTTAGGTGGGCAGTCGCCACTGGCATGCGAAGGGTTGAGGTCTGCGATCTCCGTCTCAAACAGTTGCCGTCACCGACTGTGGTGTCGCGGCAGGACGGCGGCCTCTTAATGATCGATGTCCGACGGAAGGGTGGGGCCACCAAGTCAGTGGCCGTGCCTTCCCGGCTGGTGGAAGAGACCAACTGGTACGTCTTAGCCGAGCGCCCCGGCCAGAGCCAGGATGAAGACGCACATGTCTTTATCGTCAGTCCGGGACAAAGCGTCTCGCGGCAACGTCTGTCCAGAGTTTTCAGGGAGTGCGCCGATGCCATAGGCAGCAAGGCCACTCTGCACCATCTGCGTCACACGTTCGCAGTCAACGTGTTGCATTCCCTCAACCACTACGAGGGTGCCGGTCAGGCAATGAATCCACTCAAGACTCTGCAGGTCCTTCTCGGGCATTCATCGCTTGAAACGACTCAGATCTACCTGCAGGCGCTGTCGATGAGCAGCGATGCGGTGCGGCAAGCGCTCGACTATCTCTATGGAGGGACCGTTGAGAGAGGTTCCTAACGTGGAGTGCCATGGCGGGCTAATCTCCTTGCGCGACGCAAAGGGGGTGGTACGCCGCACCTTCGATTTCTCAGAGCTTCGCTTTGGTCGCCGCTTGGCAGAGGCCCTCGCCCGCTTCTTCTCTTCAAAGTACGGCAGCCTGGCGATCGAGACCCAATCGATAGCGTGGCGATCCTGCAGGAACTTTGCTAAGGCTATCGCGACGCCGGATGGCCGCGCGATCCAACGGTTGCCGAAGGATGGCATTCTCAAGTTGAGCGATTCACTGCGCGAGCTTGGTCTTAAGCCAAAGGTGGCTCAGGCTCGAGTCAATATCTGTGTGCAGCTTGTTGAGTGGTGTTTAAGGAACGAGCCTTTGGTGGTCGCGAAAGGTGCGATAACGATGGTTCCTACGCTGTACGAGCGCCTGCCGCAGCAATCACGGCCCGCAGTGCCGGAGAAGGTCGTAAAAGGCGTGCTTGCGGCTTGCTACAAGGACATCGAAGAGACCGAGGCTAGGCTGGGTTTGGGGCGGCGGCTTCTCAAGGATGGGGTGCAGCCCGGCGATGATGATCAAGCGCTGGCTCTCGACCAGTTGTTCAAGGCGACGCGCGGCAAGATACCGCGTCGCACAGGACTGAGCCATCATTTGGCATCCTTGGTGGACGCAGCTGGAGGGCTTAGGGAGATAACGACGTACCTGCGCATAACGGCGTCGCAGGTCTTTCCCTTTTACCTGGCCATCCTCGCGCAGACCGGCGCCAATCCCATGTCGCTTCGGAAATTGGAGCGAAGCTGTGTGAGCCGGCATCCTCTAGTTTCTCATCTCGAACGAATCATCTGGGACAAGCCCAGAGCTGGGAAAGAGCAATACGTCGACTTCCCTACCGGCAAGGCATGGTCAGCGCCCAGTCTCGTTCGGCGGTTAATAGACTTGAACGATGCACTGAAGAAGTCGGCTCATCGAAGCGATCGCGAATACCTGTTTCTGTTTCAGAAGGCTGGAGTGTCGACAGCCTCTATTCCGTCGTGGGGCACCATTCACGATTTGCTAAACAAGTTCATCGTCAAGCACGGGCTTGCGAATTTCGATCTGGCCGGCTTCCGAACTCACGTGGGAAAGGCTCATCACCTCGCTGCCGGATCAATCGAGGCAGCCAAAGAAAGACTCAACCATGTCGAGGTGCGCACCACGGCGGGCTATACACCGCTTGATGACAGAGCCGCTGCGCACGACCGCAAGATCATTGCGTTTCAAGGGCGCTTGCTGCGCGAAGCGCGAGGGGAGCAGCCTCGGTGGAAAACAGGCGGTGAGTCAAAGAAGGGGACCGGGCATGAGACGCTATTTGGCTTCCGGTGTGGCGACCCGTACGAGGGGCGCGCCCCCGGCAGCATTGCGGGGAAGCTTTGCCTTCAGTTCAGTCAGTGCGCGACTTGCCCAGGGGCCATTATTCCTCTGGACAACGTCCGCGTTGTGGCAAAGCTCCTGGCGACCGCCAAGTACCTTGAAGCGACGGGCGTGCGCGCAAAAAAGGAAGGATGGTGGGCGCGCTACTGCGAGGTCTACGAGCCGACCCGCCGCATCCTTGGAGAGGAATTGCTGCCTGCGGTCTCAGACGCTGTTCTAGCCAAGGCCGAGAAGTTCATATCGCTGGAAATCCTCCCACACCTGGAGTAGGTATGGCGCCCCCGAAGTATGTAGTCGGCAAATCGCTGCAGGTCTGGGAATTGGCAACAGGCCCTCTTCACAACCACGTCCCCATCAAGCTTCATTGGCTCAGAGCGATACCGCCCGACCGTGGCACGAAGTACCAGCGTGAGCGGCTCATTCAGAGCATGAAGGGGCTGATGCAAGCCGTGATCGAGCAAGGAGGGGACTCTGGACCACTCGCTGCGAGCAGCATCGGTAACTACTTTGGGGAGATTCGTCGCATCGTGGCGTGGATGACTGAGCGGAACATGTGGGCGTTCCGCGATCTCGGCCCCGGCGACCTTCTCGACTTCCTTGCCGCCCGACAGGGCACACGAGAGCGCCCTCTGTGTGAGCACACGTTATGGGCGATTGAAAGCACGTTCAAGCGAATGTGGCAACTGCGGGCCAAATACCTGATGCCGCTTCGATTTGATCCGCTTCTCGTCGAGTCCGAGATCAAACTTAGCATTCGGACGCGCCCCACGGAGCCATGGCGTCCCCTGGACGAGGAGTACGCGCTGCCGCTCGTGAAGGATGCGCAGGACTGGATCCGGTCGCACGGTCGCACCGTCATCTGCATGGTGCGGAGCTTGTGGGCCGAACGACGAAGCCACGTTGGACTGAGCAAACACAAAAGCGTCCGTCGTGTGCGAGCGCAGTACCTTGGATTCCTTGAAGAGCCGGACATCCGAAAGATCGTCCGGCAGCTTCAGGTGGACGCCTCGATGCCAGACGCCGCAATCAACCAGATCATGACAACAACCGAAGGTGCCTGCATTGTGGCGTTGCTCTTTCTGGTGGGGATGCGCGCCAGTGAACTCCTTCGCTTGGAGGCTGACTGCCTGACGGTCGTCGGTGAGCCGGGGCTCGACCAACGAGCAGTTCTGAAAGGAATCGCGGCAAAGCGAAGGGGGATGCCTCGCACCTGGGCTGCCTCTGATGACGTCGTGGAGGTGGTTCAGTTTCTGACTGAGCTCTATGCAGAAATCAGGGTGCACACGGGACAAACCGCACTCTTTCTGGGGAAGACCTCGGGCGCGCCAATTCCATTGCCAGGCCGCAGAAACGTTCGGCTTGGAAGCGAATCCCTCAGGCCTCGATTGCTCGCTTTCGCAAACTCGCCTCACCGAGGCGTCGGCACAGAGCTTCGGATACATGCGCACATGGCGCGCAAGACCTTCGCTCGGTTTGTCGTGACAAGAGACAAATCGGCGCTGGAGTCGCTGGCGTACCACTACGGACACGTGCACAGCGCCATCACGGACGGTGCATACGTCGGCACCGACATCAGCATGGCCAGGCTATTAAGCGAGCAGGATAGAGCCGACTTGGCCGAGGCGCTCATGGACTTGCTCTCGAGCGGCGTGGTGGGTGGCAAAGCAGGGAAGAACATCACGCAGTTTGCCGAGGAAGCGTCGGGCGGCAAGGCCTCGTTCCGAGGTAAGCGAAGCCTCGACGTCGCTGTCGACAAGCTGATCGAGGGAGGTATCCGCTTGGCACCATGTGATTGGGGATATTGCGTCTATTCGAAGGCGATGTCAGCTTGCGGCGGGAACGACATGGGACCGAATGCGGTGCAGCGCGCGCCCGACGTTTGCGCAACCTGCCAAAACTTTTCGGTAACGGAGCGGCACAGGCCGTTTTGGAACCAGCGGGCGACTCGCGACGAAGAGTTCTTAAAACGACAGAACCTTTCTGATCAGACCAAACAGGTAGTGTTGGCGCGAGTCGCGCGTTCGCGAGATGTTCTTCTCAGCATCATGCCTATCGCCGGCAGGCGCAAGGAGCAGAACAAGACATGAGCAAGCGGGACACCGACCTGAATCCGAGAGAGCGTGTCGAGGCCGCGCTAAAACTTCATCAGATGGAGTCACCAGGAACTTCCCTATCTGTGGCGAAGGTCTGCGCTCAAGCTTCAGTCAGCAGAGCCAACCTGTACGCACACCATCCTGACCTTGTGAAGAAAATTCTTGGGCTGGGCAAGGCGGCGGCGAAACGCGCGAAGCCCAGCACCACCTTGGTAGATTTGAAGAAGAGCCTCGCGGCGGAGAGGAGAAAGGCGAAGGCACTCTTGCTCGTCTGTCTAGAGCTGCAGGCGGAGGTCCGCCGGCTACAGGGGCGTGAGGCGCTGAATTCCGACGTGCCCTCGAAGAAGCCCAGTAGAAAGGCGAAGGCATGAAGGCTCGGTCTTCCGGCGCTACTTAGATGAAGCCGTGGAGCGGCTGCGTCGGCAGCCGCTCCAGCACGTCGCACAGGTAGGCATACGGGTCAAGCCCGTTTAGCTTGGCCGAATGGGTCACGCTCATCACCGCCGCGGCTCGTTTACGCGCGCGCAAGCTGCCGGCGAACAGCCAGTTCTGCCGCCCCAGCGCAATGGGACGGATGCGGTTCTCCACCCAGTTGTTGTCGATGGGCAGTTCACCGTCTTCAAGATAGAGGGTCAGTCCAGAGGTACCCAGGGGCCCATGCCTTTGTTCTTCGGCCCGCGCTCGACAGGAAGATCGGGAAATGGATCAACGCTTACCGGTAGGGATAGCTTGTTGGCGGCCATGGACAGCGGATCGTAGAGCGAAGCCGGCGCGTCGCCAGAGCCCAACCTTGCTAGTGCAGCGAATAGCCGGTGAGGTTGGCCACGAGTAACCCCTTCGCAGTCGTCGCTGCATCAATGCCTGAGTCAGAAAGCCGGCATCACGAGGTGCGCCGAGTCGGCACGCGCCGGCGGGCAAGACGCAGGGACGTGCGGCGCGGCATTGTGGACGGATCAACGCTTTTGAGGCTAGCCGACACTACTCGCCGCCGCATAACGTAGCCATCATGCGGGTTGCGCCGGCTTTCATCACCGGCTCGTCCAGTTCCGCCCGATGACCACCCCAAACCTGGCCGTGCAGCCAAACGGCGCCGCGGCCCGCCTGGCGGCCGACGCCACCCATGAGCATTGGAGCCGCATGCGCCGGCTGCTCGGCCTGTCGCTGGCGTCCGATCCGATCGACAAGGACGGCGTTGCCAGGGTTGTCGAGCTGGCGCAGGCGGTGCGTCAGGCCGTCCGAGAGGATCCCGATGCCGCGCTGTACCTGCTGCTGCAATGGGCTGGCGAGGACCTGCGCGGCTATAGCGCCTCCCACGGCCTGGCCTGCGCCGCCATCGCCGACCTTGCCGCTCGCCACCTCGGTGCGGGCGAAGAGGCTTGCGAATCGCTGGTGAGCGCAGCGCTGACGATGAATGTCAGCATCGGTCCGCTGCAGGACCGGCTGGCCGTGCAGGCGTCCCCGCCGTGCGCCGAGCAGCGACAGCGGCTGGCCGACCATCCGGCGCGCAGCGCCGACATACTGGCTGCGGCCGGCGTCACAGACGCGCTCTGGCTTGAGATCGTGCGCCGGCACCATGACGCCACGCCAGTCGACGCTTCGGCGCCGGGGGCGTGGCTGGCCGACCTGCTGCGCCGCATTGACATCTACGCCGCCAAGCTCGGCCGGCGCGTTTCGCGACACGCCACCACCACCACCGCGGCCGCCAAGGGTGCCTGCCTCGATGTAGACGGTGCGCCGGATGCGATCGGCGCAACGCTGCTGCGCGTCGTCGGCCTTTACCCGCCGGGAACCTGGGTGCAGTTGAGAAGCGGCGAGGTGGCCGTCGTACGCCGGCGCGGCGCGAAGGCGCACACGCCGATGGTGCTCTCGGTCCGCCGTGACGACGGCTCACTGCTGCACCAGCCTTCCGGCCGCGACACCGCAGCTGCGCCCGATGCCATCGTCCGAGCGATGCGGACCGTAGACTGCAATGTGCGCCTCGATCACACGCGGATGCTGTCGCTATGAAAGAACAACCCTCCGTGCCCAACCCATCCCGCGGCTGGGTCGAAGCCCCGTTGCCACCCACGGAAGCAGACCGCCTGGCACTGCTGAGGGCGCTCGACCTTCTGGACTCGCCGCCGGATGTCGGTCTGGACGCGGTGACCCGGCTGGTCGCCAAGCTGCTCGAGGTGCCGATCGCACTGGTTTCGCTGATCGACGAGCGCCGGCAGTGGTTCAAATCGCGGGCGGGACTGGCGGCGACCGAGACGCCACGGGAGATGGCCTTCTGCGCCCACGCCATCCTTGACAACGCGCCGTTCATCGTCGAGGACGCCCATACTGATGCGCGCTTCTATGGCAATCCGCTGGTGCTTGGCGAGCCGCATGTTCGCGCCTATGCCGGCATCCCGCTGACCACGGCCGACGGGCTGGCGATGGGCACGCTGTGCGCCATCGACAGGCAGCCGCGGCGCTTTAGCGCGGAGCAACTGCAGGCTCTACAGGACCTGGCCGTGGTGGTGCGCCGCGACCTGCTGCACCGGGAGGCAGCTCTGCGCGCCCGCGAGTTGGCTGAACGCAGCCTGCGGGCGGTGTCGGACAGCGAGGCGCTGTACCACGCAACCTTCGAGCGCGCGGCCATCGGCATCGCGATCGTGTCACTGGACGGCGGCTGGCTGCGCATCAATCCCGCCGTGGCAGAGATGCTCGGCCGGACTCGGGAGCAGCTGGACGGCATGACGTTCCAGGACGTCACGCACCCTGACGACCTCGACCTTGACCTGGGCCACATGCGCCAGCTGCTTGCAGGCACGGCCCGGCATTACACGCTCGA
>Ga0164290_1002764_pt1 | contig 10529 bp, 9 predicted proteins | sample Micstemetagenome_FD_108782 | JGI IMG/M metagenome (GOLD analysis project Ga0164290, IMG submission 108782) | Contaminated culture microbial community from soil near Moab, Utah, USA - Microcoleus steenstrupii SON62 (Illumina Assembly) | ecosystem: Environmental > Terrestrial > Soil > Soil crust...
AGCAGATCCTCGAGATCTACATGAACCAGATCTACCTCGGCAACCGCGCCTATGGCTTCGCGGCTGCGGCCGAGCGCTACTTCGGCAAGACCCTGGACCAGCTGGACACCGCCGAGACCGCCCTACTGGTGGGCCTGCCCAAGGACCCCAACCGCCTCAACCCGGCCGTCTATCCCGAGCGCGCACGGCGCCGCCAGGCCGTCGTGCTGCAGCGCCTGGCCGCCGTCGGCCAGCTCAGCGCCGAGCAGGCGCAGGCGGCGCGCGAGCAGCCGCTGCGCATCCAGCGCCCCAAGCGCGTGGCCGGCGTGGCCGATCATGCCGCCGAACAGGTGCGCCAGGAGATGCTGACCCGCTTCGGCGAGGACGCTTACACCCGCGGCCTGACGGTGACGACGACCCTGCTCTATGCCGAGCAGTCGGCCGCCCAGCAGGCGCTGCGCCATGCCCTGTTCGAGCTGGAGCGCCGCCAGCCTTTCCGCGGCGCCGAGGCCCAGGTCGAGCTGCCCGCCGAGGGCGATGTCGACGATGCGCTGGACGAGGCCTTCGACGCCCATCCCGACCTTGGCGAGCTGCGCACCGCCGTGCTGCTGGAGGTCGACCGGAATGCGGCCCGTCTGGTGCTGGCCGATGGCGAGCGCATCATGCTGAAGGGCCAGGCCGTGCGGCCGCTGCAGAGCCTCAAGCGCGGCGCGGTGGTGCGCGTGCTGGAGTCGGGCAAGCAGTGGGTGCTGAGCCAGACGCCGCAGGCCGAGGGCGCGGTCGTCACGCTGGACCCGGCCACCGGCGCCATCCGCGCCCTGGTCGGCGGCTTCGACTTCACGCGCAACCAGTTCAACTCCGCCACCCAGGCCTGGCGCCAGCCGGGCTCGGCCTTCAAGCCCTTCATCTATTCGGCCCTGATCGAGCAGGGCGGCTGGGCCGGAACGCTGGTCAGCGACGAGTCCTTCGTGCTCGGTGACTGGGCGCCGCGCAACTACGACGGCCAGTACGAGGAGGCGCTGACGCTGCGCCAGGGCCTGGCGCGCTCCAAGAACATGGTCACCATCCGCGTCACCCAGGCGCTGGGCCCGCAGCGCGCCCGCGCCTGGGCGGCGCGCTTCGGCCTGGACGAGGACAAGCAGCCGTTGAACCTGACCATCGCCCTGGGCACCGGCTCGGTCACGCCGCTGCAGATGGCCCAGGCCTATGCCGCCTTCGCCAACGAGGGCCAGCTGCACACGGCCTGGCTGATCCAGCGCGTGCAGGACGCCCAGGGCGAGACGATCTGGCAGGCCGAGGCGCCCAGGCCGCGCCAGGCCATCAGCGCGCGCAATGCCTTCATGACCTCGCAGCTGCTGGCCGCCGTGGCGCGCGAGGGCACCGGCGCGCGCGCCAGCGCGCTGCTGGGCCGCTGGGACCTCTATGGCAAGACCGGCACCACCAACGATGCGGTGGACGCCTGGTTCTGCGGCTTCCAGGCCGCGCGGGCCGGCGCGGTGTGGATCGGCTACCCCCAGCCCAAGTCGCTGGGCGAGCGCGAGAGCGGCGGCGGCCTGGCCCTGCCGGTCTGGGCCGCGACCATGGCGGTCGCGCTGAAGGGCCAGCCCAACACCCAGCTGGCGCCACCGGCCGAGGGCCTGGTGCAGCAGGACGGCAACTGGTTCTACAGCGAGTACTCGGGCGAGCTGGCCATCGCCCGCATCGGCCTGCCGCCGCCGCTGCCGGTCGACGAGATCGTGGCCGAGCCGCCGCCGACGGCACCACCGCCGATCACTCAGTAGGTCCAGCCCTGCTCACTGCCCGGCGGGCGGTTCCCACAGCTCCAGCTTGTTGCCGTCGGGGTCCATGACCCAGCCGAACTTGCCGTACTCCGAGTCCTGCGGTTCGCCGACGACCTCGCAGCCCTCCTCGCGCAGCACGGCCAGCAGGCCGTGTAGGTCGGCGACGCGGAAATTGATCATGAAGGGCGCCGTGCTGGGCGCGAAATAGCCGGTGTCGGCCTTGAAGGGCGTCCAGATCGTCGTGCCGACGCCGCCGGGGTTGTCGGCCGACGCCCAGCTGAAGGCCGCGCCGCCCCAGTCCAGCACGTCGATGCCGAGATGACGGCGGTACCACTCGCCCAGGGCCTGAGGGTCGGGCGATTTGAAGAAGATGCCGCCGATGCCGGTGACGCGTTTCATGGCTGCTCCTGGATGCGGGGTGGGCCGGATTTCAGCATGCCGTGCGTCGCCAGCCACAGCGCGAAGGCCAGCTCGCCGACGAGGACGGGCAGCATGACGGCCGGGAACAGCAGGCGGGCGAAATCGGGCACCAGCAGCAGCGCGAAGCTGTTGAGCAGATAGGCCAGGCCTGCCGCCGCAAGCAGGCCGCCGAGCAGGCGCGGTGCGACGCCGCTCCTGGCGATCAGCGCGCCGCGGATGACGCAGGCAGCGCCGAAGAAGATCAGGCCGATGCCGAAGCCCTGGGCATGCAGCTGCACGGCCAGCAGGGCCGTCGCCTCGCGCTGGCCGGGCGGCAGGCTGGCGACGGCGGCCGGCGCGGTCAACAGGTCCAGGGCCGCCAGCAGCTGCACGCGGTTGGCGACGAGGACGGCCGTCTGCACGAGGTTGAGGCCCGTGGCCGTCAGCGCCAGGGTCTCGTTGACCGGCCGCAGCAGCCGCCACAGCACGACGATGACGGGCAGGTCCAGCAGCTGCATCAGCAGGTCGGCAGCGAGACCGAGGCGCCACAGCTGCGGGTTGGCCGTGATGTTCTGCGCCGTCGCCGCGGCATCGCCGGCGACGACGAGGCTGCCGCGCACGAAGACCTCGGTCCAGAGGCCCAGGGCGATGATGGCCAGGTAGCACAGGCCGGCCAGGCGCAGTTCGCGCGTGCCGACGCCGCTCATGCGGGCCTCACCGCCTGCCAGGCCCGGCGCGCCGCGCCGCGGACGGCCCAGGACAGGCCGGCGATGACGCCGCCGATCAACAAGGGGAGGACGGCGCCGAAGGTCCAGCTCATGCCGAGCACGAAGCCGAGCAGGCTCTCCGGCCGGTGGGCCGGCAGCAGCACGGCAAGCAGCAGCAGGCTGAAGAACAGCGTCTCGGTCAGGGCCTGAAGCTGGAGGTGAAAGGCCAGCGACAGCGCGGCGCCCAGCAGCAGCGGCAGGCCCAGGCCCAGGGCGAAGGGCAGCCAGCTGCGCATCGGCGGGCGCGGCAGCCGGCCCGCGGCCCAGGCGGCCAGGGCCGGCAGGATCAGCAGACCCCAGGCGTTGGACAGGCCCGGCAGGTCGGCGCGCTGCATCAGGTGGTGGGTGACGATGCCGCCGTGCCAGGCCTCCCAGCCCAGATGCAGGGATTCGGCGAGCAGGACGAGGGCGATGAGCAGGATGCGGTGCGAGGTTGTCGGCGATGGCATGGGGGCGGAGTGTGACCGGAGAAGCGGGCAGCCTGCCGCAGCGGCGGCGCGCCCGCGATGCGGCTGCGACCGGCGGCGCGACGGGCGCGACCAGCTGCGCCCGCGCCCGATGGCCGGCGCGGTTAACGCAAGCAACGCCGGGTAACAGCTGCTGAACGCCAGCGGCCCTAGAGTGCAGCTGTTGCCACTCTGCCCCTTGCAGCCCATGCGCCATGCCCTGATCGCCGCCGTGTCCATCCTGCTGCTGCTGGCCGGCTGCGCCGGTGTGCGCCCCGCGGGCCGCGAGGCGCGCATGGCCCAGGCACCTTCGGTGGCGGGGGTGGCCGAGGAGAGCTTCGGCAAGCCGGCCTGGGGGCGCTCGGGCGAGTTCATGCTCGGCGGCCAGCGCGTTCGCTATGAGCGCGGCGCCCAGCGGCTGGCGCTGTTCGAGGCCCTGCCCAGCCATGCCGGCGCGCCGCTGCGCTTCAGCTGGGCCGCGCCGACCGGTGACAGTGCGACCGTCTGCGAGGCCTGGACGCCGAATGCCAGCGCCAACGGCCATCTGGGCGGCGCCAAGCCCTGGGTGCTGAGCTGCCGCTGGGGCAGCGCGCCTTCAGCCATGCTGCAGATCGGCGAGGGTCAGGTGCGGGGCGGCAAGCTCAGCCGCGAGGGCGCCTACCGCCGCGGCGAGCTGACGGTGGGGCTGCGCTCGGCGCATCTGCTCGAAGGCGGCAGCCCGCCGCGCGCGGCAGCCGTCGGCTACGAGATGCTGCACCAGGGCACGGTGGTCGGCAGCCTGGACCTGAGCGGCCCGCTGCCTCGGTTGCGCCGGCCCGACCCGGCGACGCCGCTGGGTCGCGCCGTCACCGAGGCGGCCCTGGCCCTGGCCCTGGTGTCCGAGGCCAGCTGAGCGCTCAGGGCTTCTCGGCGAGGGCCTTGAGATTCGCCAGTCCGGCGTCGAAGTCCGGGCCCACCATGCTGTCCATGAACAGGCCCATCCAGCGGTAGACGGGGTTGGCGCCCATGTCGCCGTTCATCGTCCACGTGACCTGGGTCGCGCCGCCGTTGGCGTCGAGGCGGAACTCGCCGGTCGACGTGGTACCGAAGTCGGGGAAGTAGAGGTCGTAGCCCAGGCGCTTGGGCGGCTCGGCGGTGGTGAAGCTCATGCGGCCGTCGCCCTGGCTGGGGCTCTTCCAGGCCCAGACCGCGCCGGCGCCCGAGGCTGGGCCGCTGTACTCGATGGCCATCGCGGGGTCGCGCTGGTTCCAGGCGCTCCACTGCTTCCAGCCGCGCGGGTCGGCGATGAGGGCATAGATCTTGTCGGGTGCGGCGTTGACCGTGACGCTGCGGGACACCATGAACTTGGGCGACAGCAGCAGACCGCCGCCGATCAGCAGGGCGAGCAGCACGATGGCGACGACCAGCAGGGCCTTGAGGGCTTTCATCGGGGCTCTCCCGGAATTGAGGTGGGCGGACTGTGGGCGCACGCCCGAGGCCACACAATCCGCACAACTTCGGACGCATCCTCATGACTGTTGACGCCAAGCGCTATGCCGACCAGGGCTTTCTGGTCATTCCCGGCTTCAAGGCCGCCGCCGAGATCGCCGCCCTGCGCGAGCGCGCGCTGCAGATCGTCGACGCCTTCGACCCTGGCGAGCAGCGCCCGGTCTTCACGACCGAGGAGCAGCAGCGCCATGTCGACGACTACTTCCTCGACAGTGGCGACCAGGTGCGCTGCTTCTTCGAGGAAGAGGCCTTCGATGCCGAGGGCCGGCTGCGCGTGCCCAAGGAGCTGGCCATCAACAAGATCGGCCATGCCATGCACGACCTCGATCCCGTCTTCAGCGCCTTCTCCAAGGGCGAGGCGCTGCGCGGCGTGGCGGCCGCCTTGGGCCTGAGCCAGCCCCAGGTCTGGCAGAGCATGTTCATCTTCAAGCAACCCGGCATCGGCGGCGAGGTCCGCTGGCACCAGGACGCCAGCTTCTTCGAAAGCGACCCCATCACGGTGACGACCTTCTGGTTCGCGCTGGAGGACGCGACGCTGCAGAACGGCTGCCTGTGGACCGAACCCGGCGGCCATCGCGGCCCGCGCGGCGTGCTGCGCGAACGCTTTGTGCGCGAGGGTCGCAAGGCCTGGATGGAGCAGGTCGACGCGACGCCCTGGCCGGCGGCGGACTCCAGGCAGGCCATCCCGCTGGAGGTCGAGGCCGGCTCCCTGGTCGTCTTCCATGGCCTGCTGCCGCATTACTCGGCGGCCAACCGCTCCGACAAATCCCGCCACGCCTACACCCTGCACGTGACCGATGCCGCCAGCCGCTACTCGCCGCGCAACTGGCTGCAGCGTGACGAGGCGTTGCCGGTGCGCGGCTTCTGAGTCATTTCACTCACAGGCCTCACAACTCCTCACGGCTGCCCTCGCTTGTCCTACAAGGCGAGGGTGCCTGCACCGGCAGGGCTAGGGTCCGCCGCGGCCCAAAGTGGTCTCCATCGCAAACGACGTCGACAACGACGACCTGGAGGCCGACATGAAATTCCCGAAATCGCTGCACGCCGACGGCTGGGCCACCCATCTGGACAGCAACCCGGGCGACCGCAAGAACGTCGCCGCCGCGCCCCTGCATGCCGCCAAGCCGGCCCCGAGCCGTGCCACGCCATCCCCGGCCGTGGCGCCGATGGCCGCGCCCCGTGTCGACGTGCCGCCGACCCGCCCGCAGCCGCACGCCGCCGTGCTGCCGCCGCAGCGTGAGAACCGGCTGAGCTGGATGATCGCTGCGGGTGCGGGTGCCGCCGTCATCGCCGCGCTGGCAGTCTGGAGCATGAACCGAGAACCGGCGCAGACGCCGCCGCCGCCGGTACTGACGGGCGCGGCGGAGACCCCTGCCGAGATCGCCGCCGTGACGCCGGCGCCGCCAGCCGACACGGCCGCCTCCGCCGCCGCCGACACGACGACCGTCGCCGAGGCGCCGGCCGACACCGAGCCGGCGCCGTCCCGCCTGGGCCTGCCGGTGACGACCAGCCGCCCGGCCGTCGAAGCCCGGCCGGTCGCTCAGGCGCCGGCCCCGGCACCGGTGCCGGCCGCGCGACCCGACCTGGTCGTGCGCGCAGCGCCGGGCAGCCCGGCGGCTACGCTGCCGCCGCCGGCCACCGTCGCCGCCGCCCCGGTGGCCGAGCCGCCGCTGAGCATTCCGCCCGGCAATGCGCCCATCGTGATGCCGCCGACCGCGGCCGGCCCGACGGCGCTGACCACGCTGCCGGCGGCCGTCCCCGACAGCGCCGCCAGCTCGGCCTCGCCCGGCACGCCGCCGCTGGCCCAGGCCCAGGCCCAGGCCCAGGCCCAGGCCCAGGCCCAGCCCGCGGTTCCGCCCCAGCCGCCGGTGGTCGCCCCGTCGCCGGAGGACAGCGGCATCACGGTCCAGGTGCGCATGGCGCTGGCTGCCGACTCGACCCTCGCGGCCGTCCCCATCGCCGTCAGCACCGACCGCGGTGTCGTGAAGCTGGAAGGCCAGGCGCCCGACGCGCCGACCCGGGAGCGCGCCACGGTCGTCGCCTCCGCGGCGACCGGTGTGAAGGCGGTGGACAACCGACTGACGCTGCCGCCGCCTGCCGTGGTCGGCCAGCTGTCCACCCCGCAGTAAGGGCCGCCCTTCCTTTGGCAAGCCCGCCTCATGGCGGGCTTGCTGCATTATTGGTAACAAAACTACTGAGGTCGCCGCTGGTTGCCTGGCGCGTCCCCTTCGGGTGCGACGGGATAACACCAAGCGTATTCCGGTTGTGAATCCGTTGGTCAAGTAGTACAACTACATCGCCATGTCACCGCGGACGACAGAGCCACGGGCAGGGTGCCGGGACCCGGGAGGGCCCCCGACCATCACATAACCGGAGACAAGATGCGAATTGCATGCCTTGAGCGCGCAGGCCTTGCTGCGCCTATCAAAACCACGGCGGCCGCGGCTGCCACAGCCCTCGCCCTGCTGGCGCCGGCTGCCCAAGCCCAGACCAACGGCGTCATCCTGCAGGCCTTCGAATGGACGACGACGGCCGACGGCACGCACTGGACCACGCTGAAGAACAGCGCCCAGACCTGGGTCAACCGCGGCATCACGGCCTTCTGGCTGCCGCCGGCCTACAAGGGCCAGGCGGGTACCAACGACGTGGGCTACGGGGTCTACGACCTTTTCGACCTCGGCGAATTCAACCAGAAGGGGGCGGTGCGCACCCGGTACGGCACCAAGGGCCAGTACATCGCCGCCATCGACGCCATCCACGCCGCCAATGCCCAGGTCTATGCCGACATCGTGCTCAACCACAGGATGGGCGCCGAGGCCACCGAGCGCGTCACGGCCGTGCGGGTGGACCAGAACAACCGCAACGTCGAGTACGGCGGCGACATCGGCATCGACGCCTGGACGCGCTTCACCTTCCCCGGCCGCGTGCAGAACGGCGCGCTGAAATACAACGGCTTCACCTGGAGCTGGTACCACTTCGACGGCGTCGACTGGGCGCAGAACCTCGGTGCCGACGGCTGCAGCGGCTGCCGCATCTACAAGTTCCGCGGCACCGGCAAGAGCTGGGACGGCGGCGTGTCCAGCGAGAAGGGCAACTACGACTACCTGATGGGCGCCGACGTGGACTTCCAGCATCCCGACGTGCGCCAGCACCTGAAGGACTGGGGCGTCTGGTACACCAACTTCGCCAAGCTCGACGGCTTCCGCATCGACGCCACCAAGCACATCACCAACACCTACTTCAACGAGTGGCTGTCGCATGTGCGCTCGAGTACCGGCAAGCCCAATGCCTTCGCGGTGTCGGAGTACTGGAGTTCGGACATCAACGAGCTCAACGGCTATGTGAACTCGGTCAACGGCAACGGCAACAACATGTCGGCCTTCGACGTGCCGCTGCACAGCAACTTCCAGGCGGCGGGCAACGGCAACGGCTTCTACGACATGCGCAACATGTTCGCCAACACGCTGGTGTCCTGGCAGCCGGCCAAGGCCGTCACCTTCGTCGACAACCACGACACGCTGGATGGCCGGGGCCTGGCGTCCAAGGTGCAGGACTGGTTCAAGCCCTCGGCCTATGCCGCCATCCTGCTGCGCGCCCAGGGCTATCCGACCGTCTTCCTCGGCGACTACGACGGCGTGTCCGGCAATGTGGCCAGCCATGGCTGGGTGCTCGACCAGCTGCTCAAGGCGCGCAAGTTCCACGCCTGGGGCAAGCAGAACGACTACTTCGACGACCCCGACGTCGTCGGCTTCACGCGCGAGGGCGATGCCCAGCACTGGTACGGCGTGGCCGTGCTGATGACGGACAACCGCAGCAACTGGGGCAACAAGTGGATGTTCGTCGGCTCGGCGCACGCGAACCAGTGCTTCACCGACGTGACGGGGGCCAACGCCAGCCAGGTCTGCGCCAACGGCAGCGGCTGGGCCAACTTCAGCGTGCCGCCGGGCAAGGTGACGGTGTGGGTGCGCACCGGCAAGTACGGCCGCAACACGAACTGATGCCCCAGAAAGAAGGCGCCCCGTGGGGCGCCTTTTTCTTGTGGGGTGTCGGCCTCAGTGGCAGAGCTGGCTGCGCGCCGGCGCCAGCTCGGCCTCGATCAGCGCCTCCTCGGCCGTCTCGCGGGCCGCTTCGAGCTGCAGACAGAGTTCGGTGATGCCGTCTTCGCGGCCGCCGACCACTTCGGGCAGGGGTGCGGTGGCGATGTCGGTGGGCAGGTCGGCCAGGGCGCCGATGAGCTGGAACAGCAGCTCCAGGCTGGCTTCGCCGTTCTGCGGCATGTCGCGCGCGGCGCCGAGGCTGCGCGCCAGATACCAGCAGGCGTCGGCGGCGTTGTCGCAGGCCTGGGCCTTCAGCTCCAGCGCGCGGTTGCGGGCGTCGGCCTCGCTTTGTGCCTGGACGATCTCGTAGGCGCCGAGGTCGGCCGGGACGGCATCGTCAAGCGAGAGCGCGGCAAGGTCGAGTTCGTGGGCCATGGGACTGCGGGTGTTCTGGAGTCGGAGCCATCCTAACGGCGGTCCGGTCCGGCGATGGCCCCCCGAGCATGGGCGGCGTGAAGCAATCGCCGGAACTAAGTCACTATTCAACGCTTCTTCGTCGGACGGGTCCAGCCAGCAATCGCCACCTGTTTGCCACGTGCAACGGCCAGGTCACCGGGTGCGACTTCCTTGGTGATGGTCGAGCCGCCGCCGATGGTGGCGCCCGCACCCAGGGTCACGGGGGCGACCAGCACGCAGTTGGAGCCGACGTGGACGTCGTCGCCGATGGTGGTGCGGTGCTTGTTGGCGCCGTCGTAGTTGGCCGTGATGGAACCGGCGCCGTAGTTGACGCGCTCGCCCACGGTCGCGTCGCCGAGATAGGCCAGGTGGTTGGCCTTGGCGCCCTTGGCCAGCGTCGAGTTCTTGACCTCGACGAAGTTGCCGATGTGGACTTCGGCGCCCAGCTGGGCGCCGGGGCGCAGGCGGGCGAAGGGGCCGATCAGCGCGCCTTCGCCGACGCTGGCGCCGCCCGGCTTCTCGCCGTCGATGTGGGTGAACTCGTGGATGCGCGCGCCGGCGGCGATGCTGGCGTTGCGGATCACGCAGTTGGCGCCGATGCGCACGCCGTCGCCCAGGCTGACCTCGCCCTCGAAGACGCAATTGACATCGATCTCGACATCCTGGCCATGGCTGAGCGTGCCGCGCAGGTCGAAGCGGGACGGGTCGGCCAGGCGCACGCCGGCATGCATCAGCGCCGTCGCCTGGCGCAGCTGGAAGGCGCGTTCCAGCTGGGCCAGCTGTACCGGGTCGTTGACGCCCAGCACCTCGATCTCGCTGTGGGCCTTGATGCCCAGCACCGGCAGGCCCTCGGCGACGGCCATGGCGACGATGTCGGTCAGGTAGTACTCGCCCTGCGCGTTGTTGTTGCTCAGCTGGCCGACCCAGCGCTTCAGGGCCGCGGTGGGCGCGGCCATCATGCCGCTGTAGCCCTCGTGGATGAGGCGCTGGGCGGGCGTGGCGTCCTTGTGCTCGACGATGGCCAGCACGCCGCCGTCGTCGGGGTCGCGGAGGATGCGGCCGTAGCCGGTCGGGTCGGCGAGGTCGACGGTCAGCAGCACCAGGGCATGGCCGGCGCAGGCCTCGATGAGGGCCTTGGCCGTGCTGGTCTCGATGAGGGGCACGTCGCCGTTGAGG
>Ga0164290_1002765_pt1 | contig 10519 bp, 10 predicted proteins | sample Micstemetagenome_FD_108782 | JGI IMG/M metagenome (GOLD analysis project Ga0164290, IMG submission 108782) | Contaminated culture microbial community from soil near Moab, Utah, USA - Microcoleus steenstrupii SON62 (Illumina Assembly) | ecosystem: Environmental > Terrestrial > Soil > Soil crust...
CCCCGGCAAATTGCGGCGGCCGTCACAGCGCGCTTCGGCCCCGATGCCCGACCATTGGCGGATTGGCTGCACCGGCTGGAAGCGCAGCGCTACTCGCGCGCCCCCCTGGCCACCCTGCCCGCGCTCCGTCGCGAACTGAACCACCTGCCCTGGCCTGCCCCCTGATGTACCGCGCGTTCCTTATTGCTCTTGTTTTGATAGCGGCAGGCGCCCACCCCATGCGGGCTGAGGCCACTTCCAAGCCCAAGAAGACCCAGGTCTCGGCGCCCGTGCGCCAGGGCATCCCTTATGCCACCCGCGAAGAGGCGATGCAGTTCGCCGACGACCTGGCGCAGCGCCGCGGCCTGGAGGCGGAGTGGACGCGCCGCATCATCGGGCAGGCGCAGTTCCTCCCCGTGGTGTCGCGGCTGATGCAGCCCGCGCCTGCCGGCACGCCCAAGAACTGGGCGGTGTACCGCAGCCGCTTCATCGACCCGGTGCGCATCCAGGCCGGCGTGCGCTTCTGGCAGGAGCACCGCGAGGCGCTCGAGCGCGCCGAGAAGGAATACGGCGTGCCGGCCGAGATCATCGTCGGCATCATCGGCGTGGAGACCATCTACGGCCAGCAGACCGGCAACTTCCGCGTGCTGGATGCGCTGGCCACGTTGTCCTTCAACTTCCCCGAGAGCCATCCGCGCGCCGCCGAACGCATCGCCTTCTTCCGCGGGGAGCTGGAGCAGTTCCTGGCGCTGCACCACCGCGCCGGCACCGATCCGCGCGGCGCGCTGGGCAGCTATGCCGGCGCGATGGGCCTGCCGCAGTTCATGCCGAGCAGCTGGGCCAAGTGGGCCGTCGATTTCGATGGTGACGGCCGCATCGACCTGTGGCGCAGCCCCGCCGACGCCATCGGCTCGGTGGCCAACTACTTCAAGGCCTTCGGCTGGCAGCCCGGCATGCCCACGCACTATCCGGTGAGCTTCGATGCGGCACGCCTGGACAAGGAGGCGCTGCTGGCGCCCGACATCCTGCCCACCTTCAGCGTGGGCAGCTTCACGGCCAAGGGCGCGGTGCTCGAAGGCGCGGCGCTGGAACACGCCGGCCCGCTCGCCTTGGTGGAACTGCAGAACGGCCAGGAGGCCCCCAGCTACGTGGCGGGCACCGAGAACTTCTACGTCATCACCCGCTACAACTGGTCCAGCTACTACGCCATGGCGGTGATCGAGCTTGGGCGCGAAGTCCGGCAGGCCCGGGGCGGATGATGGTCACCTCGCTGCACGCCTGGCTGCGCACCTGGCACGAGCTGGGCGCCAGCGCTGCCGACGAAGCGCTGCACCGGCAGCTGCTGGACTGCTGGAGCGAGCCGCACCGCCATTACCACACGACCCAGCACCTGGGCGAGTGCCTGCAGCACCTGCAGGACGCGCGGGACGATGCGCAGCGGCCCGCCGAAATCGAGCTGGCCCTGTGGTTCCACGACGCGTACTACGACGTGCGCCGCGACGACAACGAGGCCCGCAGCGCCGACTGGGCCCGCGCCGCCGTGCTGCAGGCCGGCCTGCCCGCCGAAGTGGCAGGCCGCATCCACGCCATGGTGATGGCCACCGAGCACGAAGCCGTGCCGGAAGACGCCGATGCCCAGCTGCTGGTGGACATCGACCTGGCCATCCTGGGCGCCGACGTGCCGCGCTTCGAGGAATCGGACCTGCAGGTGCGCGCCGAATATGCGCACCTCGGTCCGGAGGAATGGCGCACCGGCCGCCGCGAGGTGCTGGCCAGCTTCCTGGGCCGGCCGCGCCTGTACAGCACAGAGCGCTTCTTCGCCGCTTACGAACGCCAGGCCCGGGAGAACCTGCAGCGGGCGATGGACCGGCTTTAAACGCCGTCGTTCCCGCGCAGGCGGGAACCCAGGGCTTCCATCACCCTGTGCACCTGCGGTGCCCTCCCCTCGCCGAACCCGCGCCTGAACAACCGCATCCCGGAATACCAGGGCGAGTCTTCCCGCTGCAGCAGCCAGCGCCAATCCGGGTTCGGCGGCAGCATCACCCACACCGGCCGCCCGAGCGCCCCCGCCAGGTGCGCGATCGCGGTATCGACCGTGATCACCAGATCGAGGTGCTGCAGCATCGCGGCGCTGTCATTGAAGTCGCGCCACTCGGGGGTGAGATCCACCAGTTGTTCGGGTGGAAGCCGGACGTCGGTCCATGCCCCTGCATCCCCTTTTTGCAGGCTGAAGCACTGCACGCCGTTCGACTGCACCAGCGGCATCAGCTCGCTTAGCAAGAAGGCGCGGTTGCGGTTGTTCACCTGCCCCTGGTAACCCGACCACGCGATGCCGATGCGGAACTTGCCCCGCCAAGGCGCGAGGCGCTCCCCCCAGCGGGCGATGGCTTCGGCGGGCGGCTGCAGATAGGGCGTGTGGGAAGGGATCGTGTCCAGCGTGGTCCCGAAGTGCAGCGGCAGGTCCAGCAAGGCCGCATGCAGGTCGACTTCGAAGCGGCGCTCGGGCGTGAGGCACTGCAAGCCGGGGAAGCTGTGCTCCAGCAGCGGCACCAGCGCCGGCGGCATCACGCCCACCACCTGCGCGCCCTGCTGCTGCAGCAGCGGCACATAGCGCGCGAACTGGATCGCGTCGCCCAACCCCTGCTCGGCATAAACGGCGATGCGCCGGCCGGCCAGCGGCTGCGCCTGCGGGCCTTGCCACTCCAGCGCAGCTTGGAAGAACGGCGGGCGCTGCAAGCGGTCGGTGTCGTTCCAGCGCCGCTGGTACCAGCGCCAGCCCTCCTCAAGCCTGCCGCCCAGCAGCAAGGTGAAGGCCAGGTCCAGTTCGCCCAGCACGAAGCCGGGCTGCAGCTGCAGCGCCTGCCGCAAGGCCGCCTCGGCTTCGGGCAGTCGATTCAGGTTCAACAGCGCCGTACCCAGGACGCGCACGGCATAGGGGTGCTGCGGCGCGAGATGGACTGCAGCCTGCGCATGCCGCAAGGCGCGCTCGAACTCGCCCACGCGCCACAGCACGCCAGCCATGTCCACGTGCGCCTCCAGGAAGCCCGCATCCGCCGCCAGCGCCTCGTCGTACAGCCGCACCGCGCCATCCAGGTCGCCGGTCTGCTCCAGGCAGAAGCCGTAGTGCAGCAGCGTGGCGCGGTCACGCGCGCCTTGTGTTTCGTACAGGTACCGGTAGGACGCCAGCGCCTGGGGGTAGCGCTTGCGCTGGAGGAGGAGGTCGGCGAGCTGGTGGTAGGTGGCGAGGGGCACGGGGGGATGCTAGCGGGTCGGTCGGGCGTGCCGCTTCATTGGCGATTTCTAGCTTGAGATGATCAACTAGGAAGCGCGAAAAGTAGAGGCGCTCAGTCACCCACAGCTTCGGCTAATCGGCGGGAAGAGGAAAGAGGATGCGATCAAGGGCGCGTGTGCACGTGAACGTTCCTGCGGTCGAACGTTCAAGACAAGGCGTGAGGCTTGGCTGACCGTTAAGCCGCTTTACTAGCGGCAGCTTTCCGCCTGAAGCTCATGACCTCGGTCAAGAAAAGGCCCAAGGCACGCAAAACATGGCGGGGATCATCAGAAAGCCTGCGGGCACACCAGAGCCCGCCTTCAGCGCAATACTGAGAATCAGGGCGAGAACACCGACCGAGACGGACCCAAACCCGACATAGCCAATTGCCTGCTGAAACCCAACGAAAGAATCGGCGTTCTCTCTTTCCTTGCGACGTATAGCCATATCCGTCGCAGCACCAAAAAGAACATCAAAAAACCCAAGGCCATCCCGATCGCGCGCGGCACAAGTGGCGCGAACATTGGGGGAACCAACGAACCGAATGAGAGAACTATGGAGAGAAGGGAGTTGTACGGAACTTGTACTTTCACAAGCGATAGCAAAAGCACCGCCAACCAATGAAAGGTCGGCAGTGCGACCAGCACAGCGCACGAAAAGTAGGCAACTGCTCTCATGTGACTCCTCTACCAGATTTAACGTCGGAGTTGACCAGCACGCAGCGGCATTGGGCTGCTGGGCGTACGCTCGCCGACACGCCTCGCGGCGCAATGCCGCTGGGTGTCCGTGTCGAACGACCTGTTAGGTCTCATACAGCCTCCTCCGAACCCAATCCTCTACAAATCTTCCGTCTTTCGCCTCAAGACGGTACTTGTCACTCTGCACCCACTCTATGGCGCCGCCGGTAAGTGAACTGGTCGTCACAACAATGCCTTTCGTGACCCTGTGCTTGTCGACCACAGCAGATAGTTCCCGCAAGTGGTTCAGCGTCACCTTGGTCCCGGGCCCGTACTTCTTCGCCTGCCAAATCGCGCGAATCGTCCCAAGCACCTCGTCTTCTCGTTCAGACAGCACATCGATGCCGCCATCCTTGGTGCCGCGCATCACTGTAACGGTCCATCCATGCGACTCAAGGAGCTCTCCAATGAGCTTCTCGAACTCGCGCCAGCCCATTTCCGACAGGAGCCGGCCTTCACGCAACAGCTTCTCTGCTAGCAAGAGGTGGTTTGGCGCATGAGAAAAGACGGCCAGATCAAAGACATCAGGAGGAGTCCAGATAGTCCGCTCAGGCTGTGGGGCCTCAACCTGCGTGAGGACGTGGTAGTAGATGAGGTCCGCGGCCTTCCACTCCTTTGTACTGGCCCATTCAGCAACGTGCTGATGGAACTCCGCGAGCCACTCTTGCGTGGCGTTCGCCGTGCTCAGGTGGAAACCGAGTAAGCCTGGATCGGTGAGCTGCGCGACTGTCTCGCCATCCAGCATCGGGTTTGACAAAAGGAAGACATCAATTTCCTCCTCAGTTGGCTCGCCTGTCGGTCGCACATAGCTATCGTCCGAATACTCTCGGGATCCGCGGTGCAGCTCTATGGAGCGGGTGAGCAGCTTTCCCACGAGGTCTCGCAGTGATTGAGCAGTAACCGTCGGCATCGTGAGGTCTACCGTGAAAGCGACCGGCACGTTTCGGCGAGAGGCCGCGCGGTGCACGACTTCCAGCGGCGCCGTGCGGCCCCTCGCTGCAACGTGTCCAAGTCGACCGACCAGTTAGATCTAAAGCACCCTGTGCACAAACAAGCCACAGTAACGTCTCTTAATCAAGGTGCGGACGTCATCCAAGCTAGTGATCGCGCGAATGTCGTCAATTGTGATCACGATCACTCGTATGCCTTCTTGCAGTGCACTTCGGATGATTCCCACAGCTCCGGGCTCATCGCCATCACCGTTGAGAAACCCCCCTGTAACCCCGTGCGCCGCCACAAAGATGCCTGTCCTCAGACCTCTTCGACGCATCTTTCCAATGAAGTTGTCAAGAGCCGGCGCGCCCACGGCTGCGGACCAATTCTTGCATTCCACGAGGATAACCGCCTCCCAAGGCCCAAGAACTTCTTCTCTTTGCGCGTTCCAAAGTACGAGGTCGATTTCTTCAGACGGCATACGTGCATCGTGATCGGTTACCTCCACCCCGTCGAGGTGCTCGAAGAGGTAGATCGCCAGCGCCTCGAAGCTGGCTCCTTTGTCCTGCGCATTCGCTGCAGCATCGACCGCCGCGATGCGGTTTCCGAACTCCACAAGGTCGAACATCAGACCTCCCCTTCATAGAGGAGTTCTCTGGCCTTCTGCCTAAAGGCGCTGAGGAGGTCATCCGGGCTAACTACACCGATCAAGTCATCCCTATCCAGCGCAATCGCACGAATTCCCTCTTCGGACCGCATGCGAGCCAGCAGACGCTTGGTGCGAGGGGGATTCACGCCCGTTGTCGCCAGGAGAAGACCCTTAAGACCACTGCGGCGCGCACGATGCAGAAAGCTCGATAGCCCCTCTGCTGTCATACCGCCAATCGCCTTCATTTCGACTGCGATTGGGTTGCCAAGCGCTTGAAGTTCGGATTCCTCACGCGAGTTCCAGATCACCAAGTCGAATCCTGCGTCCGGTCCTCTACGCCGATCCGCTTCGATGACCTCCCAGCCAGGAACGCTCCGCGCCATCTCGGTAAACCACCGCTCAAATCTGAGACCCCTGGCGGGGCCTTCATAGGCAAACAGCGAGCGAAAGTCGCCTACATTCGTTTGCGGATGAGTGCTGCTGTAGGAGCTCGACGAGGCACTGGGGCTTCGCGGCCCTGAATATGGTCTTCGGCGAGTGAGCGCTTCGTCCAGCGCTTGTTTGAGCCGGAACGTCAGTGTTTCAACCGTATCGATCCGGCCCGAGATTCGAATGATCCGCTGGGACGCCAGCAATGGCGGGGGCTCTGGGGAGTCCTCCTGAGCCACTACGATCACTGGTTTTCCCAAGCCGTGAGCCAATCCAATCTCGTAGTAGAGGTTCGCGGATCCCTTCTCAAGACTCGCAACAACGACGTCCACAAGATTGATGAGCGACCAAATTGCTTGGTCCATCGAATCCACAGTACGGAAGTCGTCGATAGTCTCAAGCTCGTAGGTGCCACGCGGACGCAGGTTCTCTAACGCGTCTCGTACGACGTTGCGACCCCAATGGTCGGAGAGCAAGCCAATGCGCATATATGTGTGATCCGAGTATGAGGCGTATTCTGACCGTCGCGCTGCGATGACCCTGAGACCTAACGTGAAGGTGACCGGCACGTTGCGGCAAGGCGCCGCGAGGAACAGGACATCCAACGGCGCCTCGCGGCGCCTTGCCACAACGTGTCCGAGTCGACCGACCTGTTAGGCACTTGCACCCTCTTTTCGCTTCAATGGCTTGCCAGGTGCTTTCAGTTCACGAACGACCTCTGCGCGCCCCTCTCGGAGTTCAGTGAACCTATCCCAAAAGTCCTTTTGATCTGGGTCCTTCGGATCAGGGTTTTCGAAGCGATGGGCCAGCCGCTCGAACAGATCAACCTCACTGTTGTAGTAGTGAAGAAGTGCCGTAAGCCTCAAGGCTTCAGCTTGGCGCGCCAGTTGGTCCTCGTTCTCGTCTTCCCGACGGTTGAGCCGCCTAATCTGCTCGTTCTGGAGTGAAATATTGATGGCCAGTCCGGCAAGAGCTAGGCCCGCAAAGAGCGTATTGAGCGCACCAAAGGAATCACCGATGACCCCTCGTCGTCCCCAGTTCGACTCCGGAAAGAGTGCCTTCGCCCAGTCACTAGTTATGGCGAACGGGTACGCAATCCAGAGTATGAGGACCACGACAGGCAACGCAAACAGAAGGTGGCGACGATTCATGCGGCTGATGCCTAACGCAATGTAGTCCGCACAACCTGCGGAATAACGCTGCATCGGTGCTGATGCTGACTCTTGAAATCGCGGCCAAGTCGTTGTCTGGCTTGCCTGTTATTCATATATGGCTCCTTCTCTGTCCCGATAAAAAATCCGCGAAACGCGCAAGCTGACGCGTGCCGAATAACACTGCGGGATAACACCGCATTCGAGGCTTTGTGCGGAACAACGTCGGCCGGCGTTTTCAAGCCAAGTGGTTGTCGGGCCTGCGGTTTCTGCCATTTGTGTCCTCCCTGCCGGTGTCATTCGGGTCTGTTCAACAAGGCATTGCGCCGTTGCTTGGACCGGTTGCAGTCATCGTAGCGCTGCGCGTGGATGAGCTCAAGAGGAACGCGCGCGGGCGGTGTCCATGTGGAGGAGGACGGGACGGGCGTGCGGACCATGGATTGCGGGTCCAGCCCGCAATGACAGGGGTGGGTGGCAGTGGCGATGCGGAGCGCCGGTGAGGGCCCAGCTGCCGCCGCATGGATTGCGGGTCAAGCCCGCAAAGACAGCCCCTCTGCGGGCCGGCGCTACACCGTCGCCGGCACCAGGAAGTCTCGGCTGATCCGCGCGCCTAGCTCGTTCACGCGATCCAGGAACTGCGTCAAGAACGCATGCAGCCCCGTCGCCAGGATCTCGTCGATGTTGCCGTACTGCAGCTCGGCCCTGAGCTTGCCGGCGCGGCGCTGGGTTTCGGAGGACTGGTCGTTGGCGATCATGGCGAGGTTGGCCACGACCTCGTTCATGCTGGCGTGCAGCGAGCGCGGCATGTCGGGGCGCAGGATCAGGAGGTCGGCCACGCGTTCGGGCTTGATCACGTCGCGGTACACCTTGCGGTAGATCTCGAAGCCGGAGACCGAGCGCAGGATCGCGCTCCAGTGGTAGAAGTCGTACTCCTGGTCCTTCTCGCTGGCGGCGCCGAAGAAGTCGCTCTGCACCGCGTGGAACTTCACGTCGACCAGGCGCGCGGTGTTGTCGGCGCGCTCGAGGAAGGTGCCCAGCCGCATGAAATGCAGGGCCTCGTCCATTAGCATGGTGCCGACGGTCACGCCGCGGGAGAGGTGCGAGCGGAACTTCACCCACTCGAAGAACTGGCCCGGGTCGCGCTCGAAGCTGCCGCTGCGCAGCATGCGGTTGACTTCCAGCCAGGTCTGGTTCTGGGTTTCCCAGGCTTCCGTGGTGAGCGAGCCGCGCACGGCCCGCGCGTTCTCGCGCGCGGCCTTCAGGCAGGAGACGATGGAGGACGGGTTGTTCTCGTCCTTGACCATGAACTCCATGACGCTCTGCGGCGTGATCTCGCCGTGCTTGGCGGTGTAGGCCGGGACCAGCTCGCTGATGGACAGCAGGCCCTGCCAGCCGACCTGCGCCACGGCGGCGGACTGCGGCAGCAGCGAGGTCTGGTAGTTGACGTCCAGCATGCGGGCGGTGTTCTCCGCGCGCTCGGTGTAGCGGGACATCCAGAAGAGGTGGTCGGCGGTTCTCGACAGCATTCTTGTTCTCCAGCGGGGGCTTCGACAGGCTCAGCCCGAACGGTTTCGGCTCAGCCCGAACGCCCCCTTCACACTTCCAAAACCCAGGTGTCCTTGGTGCCGCCACCCTGGGACGAGTTGACCACCAGCGAGCCTTCCTTCAGCGCCACGCGCGTGAGGCCGCCCGGCACCATCTGCACCTCCTTGCCCGAGAGCACGAAGGGCCGCAGGTCGATGTGGCGCGGCGCGACGCCGCTTTCCACGAAAGTGGGGCAGCTCGACAGGCTGAGCGTCGGCTGCGCGATGTAGCCCTCGGGCTTGGCCTCGATGGCATTGCGGAAATCCTCGATCTCCTGCTTCGTCGACGCGGGGCCGACCAGCATGCCGTAGCCGCCGGCGCCATGCACTTCCTTGACCACCAGGTCCTTGAGGTTGGCCAGCACGTAGCCCAGGTCGTCCTTGTTGCGGCACATGTAGGTGGGCACGTTCGACAGGATCGGCTTCTCGCCCAGGTAGAACTCGATCATCTTGGGTACGTAGGGATAGATCGACTTGTCGTCGGCCACGCCGGTGCCGATGGCATTGCAGATGGTCACGTTGCCGGCGCTGTAGGCATCGACCAGGCCGCGGGTGCCCAGGGTGGAGTTGGGGCGGAAGACATCCGGGTCCAGGAAGTCGTCGTCCACGCGGCGGTAGATCACGTCCACGCGCTTGGGCCCTCGCGTTGTGCGCATGTAGACGTACCGGTCCTTCACGAACAGGTCCTGGCCTTCGACAAGTTCCACGCCCATCTGCTGCGCCAGGAAGGCGTGCTCGAAGTAGGCGCTGTTGTACATGCCGGGCGTTAGGACCACCACGGTCGGGTCCGGCGCGCCGGGCTGGGCGGAGGCGCGCAACGTTTCGAGCAGCAGGTCGGGGTAGTGCGCGACCGGCGCCACGCGGTACTGGCTGAACAGGTCGGGGAACAGCCGCATCATCATCTTGCGGTCTTCCAGCATGTAGCTCACGCCGCTGGGCACGCGCAGGTTGTCTTCCAGCACGTAGTACTCGCCCTCGCCTTGCGCATTGGGCGCGCGCACGATGTCGACCCCGGCAATGTGCGAATACACGCGGTGCGGCGTGTACACGCCCATCATTTCCTTGCGGAACTGCGCGTTGTTGAGCACCTGCTCGGACGGGATGACGCCGGCCTTGAGAATTTCCTGGTCGTGGTAGACGTCGTGCAGGAACCGGTTGAGCGCCGTGACGCGCTGGACCAGGCCCTTTTCCATGGAAGCCCATTCCTGCGCCGGGATGATCCGCGGGATGAGGTCGAAAGGAATCAGGCGCTCGGTGCCCGAGCCGTCCTCATCCTTGGCGCCGTACACCGCAAAGGTGATGCCGACGCGCCGGAAGATCATCTCGGCTTCGTCGCGCCGGGCTCGCATCACCTCCTGCGGCTGGCGCGACAGCCACTGGGCGTAGCGCTGGTAGTGGTCGCGCACGCCCTGGGACTGGCTTTGCGACATGCCGTTGAGGGACTGGCTTTGCGACTGCCAGCTCCCACTGCCCGGCAGTTGGGCATACATCTCGTCGAATTTTTGCATTGCGGCTGTTCTCCAGCCACAGGATAGCAATAACGGTGCCCAGCTTAGGGCGAGTCCAAGGGTATTCGATGGTGCCAGTAGCGCACAGCGGCGTGTCGCTCGCAGCGCAAGTCGGCCGCCACGGCCGAAGACCACCAGGCGGCGCCGCAGGCAGCGGAGGCGACCAGGCGCACGCCGCGCTCCTCGTAGCGCGCGACCACGGCCTGCGCCGGATGGCCGAACCGGTTGCGGTAGCCGGCCTGGACCAGCGCCCAGCGGGGCTGCACGGCCTCGAGGAAG
>Ga0164290_1002766_pt1 | contig 10513 bp, 12 predicted proteins | sample Micstemetagenome_FD_108782 | JGI IMG/M metagenome (GOLD analysis project Ga0164290, IMG submission 108782) | Contaminated culture microbial community from soil near Moab, Utah, USA - Microcoleus steenstrupii SON62 (Illumina Assembly) | ecosystem: Environmental > Terrestrial > Soil > Soil crust...
CCGATAAGCCTCGCGCCGAACGACATTACCTGCAACATGGCTGCTCTCTCCGCGGGATTCTTTGCGTGCTCACGGAATAGATCGCCTGCCGCAACGTTTGACGGGAGCGCATGCCTCTAACGCCTGAATTGAATGTAAGATGATCAATTGCCGGAAACTTTGGAATAGCACGATCGCAATACTGGCCGTGCTCGCCGTCATGATTGCCGATGTCGATGACACAGGCACGGTCACCTCGATTTCTCTCGCTTATGCCGACGACGATGGCGGCGGTCGCGGCAGGGGCGGTGGACGCGGCCGGGGTCGCGGCGGAAGTATCGACGACGATCGCCCCGCAATCTTCCAGGTCTTCCGCAATCGCCGCCCGCGTCAACGCCGCGCAGTGCGCGCCGCACCTCCTGCACAGCATGAGCGTGCCATGCTGATTGCAAGCGGCCTTGGCGACGATACGATCATGACGCTTACCGCAGACGGCTATCGCGTGATCGAGCGCCATCGCCTGGCACTGGCTGGAACCGATATCGTCAAACTCCAGATCCCGAAGCGGCTGACCCTTGAGGCGGCGCGACGGGCAGTGCGCGCAGCCGCGCCCGCCGCATTGGTCGATTTCAATCACTACTATCGCCCCGACGCCGAGGAATGCACGGGCAATCGCTGTCTCGCGCGTCATATCGCCGGGTGGCCGGCAGACAGCACGCCCCTGGGATGCAGCCCAACCCAGCCGATCGGTCTCATCGACACGCAGATCAACACCGCCCACCCTTCTCTCGCAGCGAGCCGCATAACGTCTATTCCGCTGATAGAAGGGCAAGCGGAGCGCTCCGGCGCCAAGCATGGTACGGCGGTGGCGGCGCTCCTCGTCGGCAAGGGCGTAGTCACCGGTCTGCTGCCCAGCGCGGAACTGATTGCCGTGGATGCCTTCCGCAAGGGCGATGTCGCGACGGGTCTTGATCTCGTCCGTGCGATCGATATCCTGGCAGGACGGCGCATCGGCGTCATCAATATGAGCCTGTCGGGTCCGGACAACGCGATTTTGCGCAAGGTGATCGCGGATGCCCTGGCGCGCGATATTGTCCTTGTCGCAGCGGCCGGCAATGACGGTCCCCGCGCCAAACCGGTCTATCCGGCTGCCTATCCTGATGTGATCGCCGTGACCGCCGTTGATCGCAACAAGCGGATCTATCGTCGCGCGGCGCATGGCGACCATATCGATATAGCCGCCCCTGGCGTCAACGTCTGGACTGCGGCCTCTGTCAGCGGCCAACGCCCGCGCAACGGCACATCGTTCGCCGCACCCTTCGTTTCTGCCGCCGCAGCACTCGTCAAGGCCAGCAATCCCGGCTTCTCCAGCGAAGAGGTTCGCATCGTGCTGGAAAATCAGACCGGCGATCTCGGCGCTCCGGGCCGTGACGATATCTTCGGTTGGGGATTGCTCGATATCAGGGGCCTGTGCCGGAACTGAGCTCTCAGGGCGCATGCTGGATCAATCCGAATTCTTCGAGCTCGGCAAATATCTCCTCCACGTCCCTGGCGATGCGCCTGGCCGGTACGGATGGAAACGCCTGTTTCAAGATCCGCTCGGTCTCGGTAACAGAGGCTGGAGACTGCAGCAGGGACCATATCCCCGCGCCGATCGTGGTCAGTGCGTGGATCGCCTTGCCATCCTGATCGATGAGGAAGAGAACATCATCCACGCGTTCCTCCCTGACGGGGCGAAAACGGACAAATCGCCTTCTAGGCGCTGGCATGTTCTTGCTCCCTCACATCTCCGCGGGCATTGCCAAACGTCTGGCCGAGAAGAGCCACCGCCGCCTCGGGATCGGAATAGGTCAGCAACCGGCAATCGCTGTTGCCGACCACTGCCCTGAAACAATCGAATATGCGGCCGGGGTCATGAAGCACGCCGAAATTGCGGTCGATCAGGGCCTTCAGTGCAGAACTGACCGGAGCCGTGGAAATGGAAGCCTTGGCGTCTTCGTGCCGGTCGAGAATCACCACGCCGCCGATCGGCAGACGTTCGCCATAAAGCGCGATCTGCGGTTCGACGAGCGAAACATAACGCCAACGCGTATCGGAAAGGCCGGCATGGCGGTCAATGAAATCAACGAAGCAGTGCCTGAAGGATGGATGGAACGGCAGCCGCATGCGCGGCAACAGGCCCAAGGCTACAGCCTCGCCCGTATTGCCATCGACCGCCACGACATCGTCGCCCAGCAACCGGAAGCCGGCTTGCACGCAGTGAAGTGCCAGCGTGCTTTTCCCGGTCTTGTGAATGGCGGGAAAGAGCACCGCTTTGCCGCCGAACTCCACCGCCGCCATATGGACGCAGAAATGCTCCGGGTTCCTGTCGGCAAACCAGTCGATGAACTCGTAGTGAAAATCGCACACCGCCTCCATCAGGTCGAGGCTTGGTTCGTCCTCGCGTGGATTGCGGCCCTGAAGCCAGGGCGTGTTCCAGCCATAGATGCCGCGCTGACGCTGGAATGTAACATAAGCCGGTACACACGCATCGTGGGGCACCTCTTTTACATCCCACCCGCGAAGGATCGATGCAAAGCCGTCTGCCACCTCGCGACAGTCGATGAAATCGACAGGCTCACCATAAATCTCGAAACGATGGATGCTCATGTGTCAAACTCGTCTTGACGAAGAAATCGCGGCCGGCTTGCGACCGGCCGCGTCTGCTCTACGCGAAGCAGCTATCAGCTGCGGCGGCTGCGGCGGGAACGCCGGCTACGCCGAGACCGCCTGGACTTCTTGGACTTCTTCGATCGCCTGCTGCGACGGCCCTTGCCGGTGTTCTTGCTCGACTTCTTGCCGGATCCGCCGCGCTTGCCGGCCTCCGCCTCGCTCAGTGTCAGCAATGCCGGCGCCACATAGACCGCGACGGTCGCAAGTCCGAGCTTCAGCAGGGCCGAACGGCGGGTAAGCGAAATCGGCTCACCCTCAGTCTGTTCGATATCCGGGTTCTTCTTGTCAGTCATGTTCTGTCCTTCCAGTCCAATTCGGCGCATCTGGATGCACCCAGTTGTGTTTGGCGCTGGCTACCAGCCAACCGTTGACGAGAAGCAGTCTGGAAACCCCCGGGGTTCGCGTTTCCACGCTGCTTTCGGGGGGAAGAACGGAAGATGGCGTGCCTTATTCCCGGATGGACCAAAAATTGTTTCAGGCTTGTCGAGAACTCAGCCGGATTTCAGCAGAGGGCTGATTGTAATGGCGGCACATGCCGCCGATAGTAGAGCAAGCACCGCTGCACCAGCCATGACGACAGCATAGGCCGATTGCAGTGTTGCCGCGTCGATCGTCGTGAGATCGGCGCCACCGAATGCCAGTCCGATGGCGGCCACGGCCAGAAGGCCACCGCCACGCGCGGCCGCGTTGTTGATCCCGGAACTGGTGCCGCTCGCCTCTTCGGGCGTGCCATCGAAGATCGCTGCGGTCAGCGGCGGAATGCTGATCGTCATGCCGAGGCCGGCGAGAACCAGGCCGGGAAAGGCACCGGTCCAGTAGGATTCGATGGTGCCTGTGATGGCAAGAACGCCGAACCCCGCCGCCGCCAGCGCGGGCCCTACGATCAGCGGTATGCGCTTGCCAAGCTTGCCTGACAGACCACCGGCCCAACGTGACCCGAAGCCGATAATTATGGAAAAAGGCAGAAGCGCGGTCCCCGCCGCCGCAGCGCTGAATCCATGTGCCTTGACGAGCAGAAAGGGCAGGATGAAGAGCGCGCCGCTGAGTGCCGCATAAAGCAGTACTGTGACCGCATTTGCGCCGGCGAAACTCGGATTGCGGAAAAGCCAAACCGGTATCATCGGCTCTTTCGATCGGCTCTCCACAACGACAAGCAGGACGCCCGCGACGATCGACGCCGCAAGTGTCGCAGTCCCTATCTCGGATCTACCCTCTCCAAGCGCCACCAACCCATAGCTGAGCAGCCCCAAAGTCAGCACGGCCAGCGCCGACCCCACCCAGTCGAGGCGCTTGGATGTTTCTGGCAGGCGGTCGGCGGGCAGTTTCAAGGCAAGCACCAGCGCAAGCATCGCGATCGGCGGATTGATGAAGAATATCGAGCGCCAGCCGGTTAAATCCACCAGCCAGCCGCCGAGCGGCGGACCAAGAGCCGTCAGCAAACCGGCCGACGCGGCCCATGTGCCGATTGCGCGGTCACGCTCCGCTTCCGGATAGGCGGCGCCGATGATCGCCAGGCTGGTCGGCATCAGCAGGGCCGCACCCGCACCCTGCGCCAGGCGCGCCCAGACGAGCATGCCGGCACTTGATGCCACGCCACACCAGAACGACGCGGCGGCAAACAGGACGAGCCCGAGGATGAAAATCCGCCGGCGTCCATAGCGGTCGCCGAGCGATCCACCGAGAAGGATAAGGCTGGCGAGTGTGAGCATATAGCCGTTGACCACCCACTGCATGGTCGCGAGGTCGGATCGGAGGGATGTTTGCATGGCCGGCAGCGCGACATTCACCACAGAGCCATCGATGAAGCCCATGCTGGAGCCGAGGATCGTGACGGGCAGCACCCAGCGGAGAGCGGCAGGCGGCACTGTAAGCGGCTGGACGAGAGCCGGTGCGTCGTGGGACGTAGGTGCGGACTTGTTCATGAATGTCTTTCAAGCGGGCCGAGTCCCGATAAGACTCGACAAATGGCTAGCATCCTGACTGATGAGCCTGCAAGTGCGCCTGCTTCCGTAGCGCGCCACTTGTCGCTCCCGCGCAGCATGGATCAAAATTCCTCCCTCAAACCTGACTCAAACCAGGATCAACATTAATTGAGTGTTCCCAGCCCGATTGCCGCCTTAGAGTTCGGGCAACCGTATCGAAACGGAGAACGAAACCCGGATGAAGCTTTGCGCATTGCTGTTTGCAGCCGTCATGGCGACCGCACTTATACTCCCGCCGGCCCACGCCGAGAACGCGCGGGGTGGCACGTCGGCACACGCTGTGACGGTGGGGGACAGTAGTGCACCAGCGCAGGCCGATACGGCGCGGGACACCGCGACGGCAGAGGGTATCCTCAAGCTGCTGCCAGCCAATGCCCACACCACCCATGTCCTGAAGACGGCAAAGCGTGAGATCGCCTACACCGCGACGGCGGGCACGCTCGATCTCTTCGGCCAGGACGGCAAGGTCTCAGCCAAAGTTTTCTACACGGCCTATGTGGCAAAGGATTCCCTCGGCAAACGCCCCCTCACCTTCGCCTTCAACGGCGGGCCGGGCGCGGCCTCCGCCTATCTGCATCTCGGCCTTGTCGGCCCGAGAATTCTCGATTTCGGCCCCGGCAACGACAATGGCGCCACGCCCGAATTGAAGGATAACCCCGAGAGCTGGCTCGATTTTACCGATCTCGTGCTGATCGACCCCGTCGGCACCGGCTGGAGCCGCGCCGCCAACAATTCCGACAGTTTTTACAGCGTCAAGCAGGATGCCGAAACGATTGCCAAGGTCGTCGCGCTCTATACCCAGCACAACAACCGCACATCGGCGCCAAAATACCTGCTCGGCGAGAGCTATGGCGGCTTCCGCGCCGCCAAGGTCGCCATGGCGCTGAAGAACAGCCAGAGCATGCTCGTCTCCGGGATCATCATGGTCTCACCGCTGATCGAATCAAAACTTATCTTCGGCGCGACCGACTATCCTCTGGGCGCTGCACTTCAGTTTCCATCTATCGTCGCTGCGGAACTCGAACGCAGGAACACGTTCAACCCTGAAGCCGTGGCCGAAGCCGAGCGCTATGCAATGACGGATTACATCATCGCGCTGGCCGGCGCGACGCCGTCCGGACCGGAGGGTGAAACGTTCTATTCGAAACTCGCCGACATGACGGGCATTGAGCGCGACAAGATCGTCCGGACCGGCGGTTTTGTCGGCGATGTATTCTCCAAAACGGAAGGTGGCCGCATCGCCAGTCCTTACGATGCCGCCTATACGGCGCCCGATGCATACCCGGAAACGCCACACGACCGTTCCGACGATCCGGTGCTCGATGGATTTACGCGCGCTTACGGGTCCGCCTTCGCGGGCTACGCGCGCAACGAACTCGGTTATGCCTGCGACATGACCTACAACCTGCTCTCGCTCGACGTGAACCGTCGTTGGAAATGGGACGACGGGCGCAACGAAACCCGCGCCAATGCAGGGGCTTCAACGGACATTCGCGACCTTCTGTCGACCATCCCAAGCTTCCGTCTGATGATCATGCACGGCTACAGTGACGTGCTGACACCCTATGGCGCCAGCCGCTACGTACTGGACCACCTGCCCTCGACACTCGCCGAGGGCAGGACAGAACTGACCAAATATCGCGGCGGCCACATGTTCTACACCCGAACGGATTCACGGGTCGAGGCCAGCCGCGATGCCCGGCGATTTTACGCAGGGGGAAGTGGAACGGAATAAATCTACCCGGCAGCCACCCGTTCGGCCACTACTTTCCAGTTCACGATATTATTCATCACTGCCTTGATGTGCTCGGGCTTGCGGTTCTCGTAGTCGAGATAATAGGCGTGCTCCCAGATATCGATGCCGAGATAGCCAGGGTGACCAACGGCGATCGGGTTATTGCCGTCTTCGTATCCGACGAGCGCCAGCTTGCCCGCATCGTCGCGCGTCAGCCAGACCCAGCCCGTGCCGAAGACGGTATCGGAAACTGAGACAACCTTGTCCACAAAGGCATCATAGTCGCCGAATGTCTCGTCGATCATCTGGGCGAGGTCGCCGTCGGGCTTCTTCGGCCCGCCCGGCACGAACTGATCCCAGTAGGCCACATGATTCCAGGCCTGTGCGGCATTGTTGAAAATCTTTTTGTCGGCTTGCTTGCCCGCCGATGCCTTCACGATTTCGATAAGGTCCATGTCCGCGTAGGACGTGCCCTTGGCGGCGTCGTTCAACGTGTCGAAATATTTCTTGTGGTGCTTGCCATAATGCAGGCCGACAGTGCGCGCGGAGATGTGCGGTGCCAGCGCATCTTCGGCGAAAGGCAGAGCCGGCTGCTTCAGCGGCAATGCGGCGCGCGCGATGTGCGGCGCCCCGACCATGGCTGCCGTGGCGGTGAAGGTTGCAGCGGCAAGAACGTCGCGACGGGTTAAATGCATGGTTGATCTCCTTTGTTGAATGACCCGCAACTGTCAAACACCGAAATGTTTCCATCAAAACTGCTTGATAGCAGACGCCACTCTCCCCTATCCATTGTTCGAACAGGGAGATCGATTGTGGCAACAGGCTTCTGGTGGGACGAGACATGTTTCTGGCATTCGGGCGGCTCATACGCCTTCATCATGCCGGTAGGCGGACTGGTGCAGCCGCTGGCGGCAGGCGGATTGCCGGAAAACCCCGAGACGAAGCGCCGTCTCAAGAACCTCATGGAAGTCACCGGATTGATTCGCGAATTGCAGGTCTCTTCGGCACCTGTCGCCACCGAGGAAGAACTGCGCCGCGTCCATCCGGCTCACTATCTCGACGCCTTCAAACAGCTCTCATCCGGCAAAGGCGGCGAACTCGGCGAACGTACCCCGTTCGGCCCTGGCGGCTACGACATAGCCGCCCTGTCGGCTGGCCTCGCCACGGAGGCGCTGCGGACGGTATTGAGAGGCGAGCAGCGCAATGCTTATGCGCTGTCGCGACCGCCGGGCCATCATTGCCTGCCGGATAAGCCGATGGGCTTCTGCTTGCTCGCCAATATCGCCATTGCGATCGAGGCAGCCTATGCGGAGAAGCGCGCGGCGCGTGTCGCTGTCATCGACTGGGATGTCCATCACGGCAACGGCACTGAAGGCATTTTCTACGCGCGCGACGATGTGCTGACGATCTCGCTACACCAGGAGAACAATTACCCGCGTGAATCAGGCAAGGTCGAGGATCGCGGCTCGGGGCGCGGCGAAGGCTACAATATCAACATCCCCATGGTGCCCGGCACCGGCCATCTCGGCTATCTCCATGCCTTCGAGCGGATCGTCCTGCCGGCACTTCATGCCTATCGGCCAGATGCGATCGTCGTGGCCTGCGGCTTCGATGCCTCGGGCGTCGATCCGCTGTCACGCATGCTCGCCTCGTCAGGGACATTCAGGGATATGACCCGCCTGACCATGCAGGCAGCAGATGAACTCTGCGGCGGTAAGCTGCTGCTCGTCCACGAGGGCGGCTATTCGGAGTCCCATGTCCCCTTCTGCGGCCACGCCGTGATTGCTACACTTGCGGGTTCGTCCATAGAGGCACCCGATCCGTTGGAAGTGCGGCTCGATTTCCAGCAGCCGAATGCCGATTTCGTTGCCTATCAGAAGGCGCAGATCGACAGTATGGCGGATTTCCTTGCCATCGGGAGGGCCTGACCGATGCGCTTCAAGGACAGGATCGTTCTGGTGACCGGCGGAAACTCGGGTATCGGCCGCGGCATCGTCCACCGCTTCGTCAAGGACGGCGCGCGCGTCACCTTTGCAGGGCGCAATCGCGACAAGGGCGCTGCGGTCGAGGCCGAAGTTTTGGCGCTTGGCGGGCGTGCCACCTTCTTTCCTTGCGATCTCGCGAATGAAGACGCGGTGCGCGACCTGATCTCTCAAGTTGCCGAATCGGGCGGCCTACACATCGTGGTCAACAATGCGGGCGTGGGCTCGCGCCGCTCCGGCATAGAGGACAGCGATGGGCCGGGCGCACGTTGGGACAAGATGCGCGGACCGAACCTCGATTCCAGCTACTTGGTCTCGTCGCATGCCTTGCCCGCCATGCGCGACAGCGGCGGTGGCGCGATCGTCAACATATCTTCGACGGCAGCGTTACACGGCAATTGGGGACTTTACTGCGTGGCGAAGGCCGCAGTGGAAGCGCTGACCCGCTCGCTCGCCGTCGAAGGCGCCCCCTTCGGCATCAGGACCAATTGCGTAAGTCCCGGCTGGATTGCCACCGACCTGGACGCCAGCGAAAATCCGGCCGGTACTGCAACCGGACAATGGGAACTCCCGCCCGGCGTGCTGAACCGGATGGGCACGCCGGCAGAGATCGCCAACGCCGTGGCATTTCTCGCAAGCGATGAAGCTGCCTTCATCACCGGCCAGACCCTGGTGGTCGATGGCGGCCTGTCGATCCTTGATTATACGTCGCTGAAACTGCTGGAGACGCGCGGCGCCATTCTGTTTTCCGGAACAGTACGCAAAGATTGAATGCCGACGCCAACCCAGGGCCGGAACAAAACCACTCCCATCCGGTTGATCTGCCGAAGGAGAATGCTCATGCTGGAGACAGAGAATCCGCTGCAGCCCAAGATCCTGGTGATCCAGAACGAATTCGTGAGCGAAATGCGGCTCGCGTTGGAATATGCGGGCTTCGGACTTAACGACCCATCGGCGATGAAGCAGCAGATCACCGCCATTCTGGAACAGCAATCGATCTCGGCGGCGATCCTCGACACATCTCTGGAACAGCAGGCGGCAACCTCGATCGCCGACATTCTCGTCGAACTCGATATACCTTTCGTCTTCGCCGGCGCCGACAACCAAGCGGAAATTCCCGAACGCGTGGCGGCTTATACGATGGCGCCCGACATGGCGACTCTCACCGTTATCGCGCACTCCCTTCTTGGAGCACCGACCCTGCATTGATCGGAGAGATCCCGCATCAATGCGTGGCGAAACGCTCGCGCGCTGCGGCACGGCCTAGGGTTTTCAATTCGAACGGGTCGGTCAGGCCGTTGCGATATGCCTCCATCAGATAGGCGGCGAATTGCTCGCGGCGCCGGGAGGATGGCGTGAACCACTCCTCCGCCGTGACGGCATCATAAACATTCTTGATGGCGTCGAACTGCTCGGGTCTGATCACGCACGGCGTGGCTTCAACCGGGAAAGTCATCACTTTCTCCTCCATGTCGATAACCTCAAGGCGGCACACATTGCGCGCATTATGTGTCATTTGCAAGACCTCTAATAAAGCGACGCGCGCTAACCCTTCATTTACCATGTTACCGGGGATTCCGCACCGTTTTGGAACAGTTCGCCCGAGCTGGCATTCATGAGCACATCAATCAGGGAAGCCTAAAATGCCCAGCGAAACCCAGCTCGATTTCAATCTGATCTTCGACCCGATCTCGAAGTCAGCCCTCATCCATTCGGGTGGGAGAGTTACATGGCTTGCCGGTCCATTCTCGACTTATGGCGATGCGATGTCGGCTGCCAAAAGTTTGATGGCTGGCGCCGCAACGAAAAGATGATTCCAAGTCAGTCCGCGCCATGCGTGTCGCGGCTTGGAAAGCAATAATTCCCCTGCCATGTAGAAGGGCAATAGATTGAGGGGAGTCGCTTGCAGAATCGCGCCGCGCTTGGAATTGGCTACCTTTGCCTGGGCATTCTGATATTCTCCATTCAGGATGCGATCATCAAGTCCGTATCGGGCGATTATGCCTTAACCCAGGTCGTCTCCATCCGCTGCCTGGTTTCGGCTCCCATTCTTCTTGTCATGGTGCATTTCGAGGGCGGCCTTCGTTCCCTGGCCGGCCGGCAATTCTGGCACCTCGTGGCGC
>Ga0164290_1002767_pt1 | contig 10511 bp, 9 predicted proteins | sample Micstemetagenome_FD_108782 | JGI IMG/M metagenome (GOLD analysis project Ga0164290, IMG submission 108782) | Contaminated culture microbial community from soil near Moab, Utah, USA - Microcoleus steenstrupii SON62 (Illumina Assembly) | ecosystem: Environmental > Terrestrial > Soil > Soil crust...
AAAGCGCTTCCTTATTACCTGTTGAATATAGAGATCTCGAAATCATTTTATCCCTTATTATCTACCGTAGAAATTGTTCTACGCAACGCCATACACAATTCGTGCACGGCGCATTTCGGAACTGACAGATGGTTACTTGAGAGTGGTATCATCAGTATAAACGACCGGGTAGAGAAGGCATCAAAAAAAATCATAAGCCGGCAACAAGCACCAACGCCTGATTTACTGGTAGCTGAATTAACATTTGGTTTCTGAACCTCATTATTTCATAAACGCTATGCAAAATATTTCTGGAAACCACTAATGCATACATTTCCTTATATACCTGCTGAACTAAAACATAGAGATAAAATCAGTTACCAGTTAGAGAAGGTGCGCAAGTTCAGGAACAGGATTTTTCATTATGAACCGATTTGTAATGATTTAAGTGCTCTTGAAAAAAATCATACAACCCTACTGGATATCCTGAGCTGGTTAAACAAGGACCTGACAAACTGGTTACCACAAACAAACAGGTTTCAGGTACTGCATCAGTCAGCCTTCGAACTATTACAGAGTCGGTAAATGGTAATGAATACAGGAGAAAGGTTCATCTCTTCAATAATTTATCCTACGATCTCTTTCTTACCTTTGCTCTATGTTATGCATTCAAATCCTCACCGTTTTACCCGAATTACTGGAAAGCCCTTTCGCCCATAGTATCATGAAAAGGGCACAGGAAAAAGGTTTGCTGGAAGTACATATACACCAGTTACGTAAATGGGCTGTAAATAAATACGGCATGGTAGACGATTACCAGTATGGTGGTGGTGCCGGCATGGTTATGATGTGTGAACCATTGGCCAATGCCATTGATGAATTACAAAAAGACAGGCCATTTGATGAAATTATTTATATGACGCCCGATGGTAAACGTTTTGACCAGCGAATGGCCAATCAGCTTTCATTAAAAGGAAATATACTTATCATCTGTGGTCATTATAAAGGCATTGATGAACGCATCAGGCAGCAATATGTAACCATGGAGATTTCTATTGGCGATTATGTATTGAGTGGAGGAGAACTCGCAGCAGCAGTGGTAGTTGACGCCATTGGCCGTTTGATTCCCGGTGTATTAAATGATGAAACGTCTGCCCTTACAGATTCCTTTCAGGACAATTTATTGGCACCGCCGGTATATACACGCCCTGCAGACTTCAGGGGTATGAAGGTGCCTGATATATTACTACAGGGTGATCCAAAAAAAGTAGATGAGTGGCGGTATGAGCAAGCTGTTCAACGTACCAAAGACAGAAGACCGGATTTGATGTCGGATATCTGATGTAGGATGTAGGATATAAAAAAGCCACAGATTTACTTATTGAATCTGTGGCTTTTACTTTTTTACTACTTATTTAATATTGATTACAGGCACCTGTTTTTCATTGATGAGTTTATTCAGGGCTTTTACATCATTTTCCATCACAGCTTTTAATTTAGTTAGCTGAACATCTGCCTGGCCGGCCATTTCTGCAAATGCTTCCCTGACCTGCCTGCTTGGCGGGTTTTGTCCACTGGAAGCAACACCGTATAAACCTGAAAGTTTATCATTCAGTCGAATAGGGAAATTCAATACATCCTGACTGCTTTTTGCTTTGGTCTGGTAGAGCGCTTCTTCTACTCCAGTAATTTTTTTATTGATACTGTCTGCAAAAGATTTTATTTCTCTGTTACCATCCAGTCGGCCGGTAAATTCATTCATCTGTGTTCTTAAGGCACGGATATTTTTGATGGCTCTTTTTACTTCGCTGAATTTATCGCGGACCTGTAAAAGAAAACTTAGTTGCTCGTCGTATTCTGCTTCTGTAGTGGCATAATTAGGATTGGCTTTAATTTCAAAAGGAACATCTACTGAGTCTTTCCCATAACGAATACGAGCTTTGTATTTTCCTGGGGCAGCTTTGGCGGCGCCAATACCTCCTGTCCACAAAATCAGTCCTTCCAAACGTTCGGCAGGTGGATATAACATATCCCATTCAAACTGGTTGATACCGTTACTGAATTCTATTCTGTCGGTTAATTCTCTTGCGTTTTTACTGAATGTGCGAATGGGTTTCGACTGTTTATCAAAAACAGTGACAGAGACCCTGGAACTATCTGTTACCCCTTTCAGGTAATAGTTAATAACTACACCCGAAGCCGGATTCATTCCCATATTGGCAACTACTCCGCCAAAATTTCTTCTGCCTCTTCCGCCACCTTCCGATCTGTAAACAGTATTAACATCAAATACATGCAGGTTTTTATCAAGCACCGCTGCATTCATCTGTTGAACAACACTCAGGTCGTCCAATACCCAAAATGCACGCCCCTGTGTAGCAACGATCAAATCATTTTCTTTGATGGTAATATCTGTAATAGGTGTCTCAGGTAAATTCAACTGAAATTTTTTCCAGTTGGCACCATCGTCATAACTGATATACATACCATATTCCGTTCCTGCATACAGCAAACCGGGTCTTTTTTTATCAGCACGCATAGCCCTGGTGAAATGCATTTTATCAATTCCATTTACAATCTTCTTCCATGTTTTACCATAATCTTCTGTTTTAAAGATATAAGGTGTAAAATCATCCAGTTTATACTTTGTTCCTACCACATAAGCCGTTCCTTTTTTAAATGGATCTGTTTCAATACAGTTCCACATCATCCATTTACCAGCATCTGCCGGTGTTACATTTTCCCAGTTCTTACCTCCATCTTTACTTACATGTAATAACCCATCATCGCTGCCGGTCCATAATAAATCTTTTTCCAACCCGGATTCAGTTGCGGTGAAAATGGTACAATAATATTCAACTGAAGTATTGTCTTTGGTAATAGGTCCGCCGCTTGATGCCTGACGGGTTTTATCATTGGTAGTTAAATCAGGGCTGATCATTTCCCAGCTCTGTCCTTCATTTTCACTTACGAATAAATGGTTACCTGCCGTATACAATCGTTTCGGATTATGAGGCGAGAAGAAAATGGGGAAATTCCATTGGAAACGATATTTCAAAACATCGGCACCGGCACCCATCGGGTTATCTGGCCAAACGTTGATGGCACGATTTTCGCCTGTTCTGTGATCGAGTCTTGCCAGATAACCACCATAATTACCTCCATATACAATATCCGGATTCAATGGATCGGCTACTACATAACCACTTTCGGAACCTGCTGTTGTTTCCCAATCGCGGTCGGTAATACCGGCACCTGCAGTTCTGCTTCTCATTCGGATAGTAGAGTTATCCTGCTGTGCACCAAGAATACGATAAGGATGTGCGTTATCGGTAGACACACGGTAAAACTGTCCGGTAGGTTGATTATCCATACTGCTCCAGTTCTCTCCTCCGTCGAAACTCACCTGCCCGCCGCCATCATCGGCAACAATCATACGATTTCCATTTTCAGGATCAATCCACAGATCATGATAGTCGCTATGCGGTGTTCTTATACTCTGAAAAGTTCTGCCGCCATCACGACTGCGCATAAAACCTACATTGAGTGCATATACCAGGTTTTCATTTTTCGGATCAACAAATACTTTGCTGTAATACCATGCACGCTGACGAATATTATTATCGCTGCTCGTGAGTGTCCATGTTTCTCCTGCATCATTACTGGTATATAAACCCCCATTTGCATTTTCAATGATAGCGTATACTTTATCAGTATTAGACGGAGCCACAGCCACACCTACAATTCCCCAAACGCCTTTGGGAAATCCTTTAGCAGTACTGATATTGGTCCATGTTTCACCACCATCATTACTTTTATAAATACCGCTTCCTTCACCACCGCTTTCAAGACTATGTGGGGTACGGATTAACCTCCACATACCCGCATACATCACATTAGGATTTACAGGATCAATAACCAGATCTGAGGCACCGGTCTGGTTATTCACGTATAATACTTTCTTCCAGCTCTTGCCACCGTCTGTTGTTTTAAATACACCACGTTCTTCATTCGGACCAAATAAATGTCCTAATGCTGCCACCCATACAGTATTCGGATCACGTGGATGTATGATAATACGAATGATATGACGTCCTTCTTTTAAACCCAGGTTTTTCCAGCTACGTCCTCCATCATCGCTGCGCCAGATGCCGTTTAATCCTTCGGCTACATTTCCACGAACCGTATTCTCCCCTTCACCTGCATAAATAATATTTTCATCAGTGGGGGCCACTGCAATTGAACCGATATTACCACCCAGGTATTTATCACCAATATTTTTCCAGTTGCTGCCTCCATCAGTTGTTTTCCAGAGTCCACCACCTGTGGCTCCAAAGTAAAAAGTGGTTTTATTTTTATAACTACCTGCTACCGCAGCACTACGTCCTCCTTTAAAAGGACCAGCCAGTCGGTATTTCAGTTTGGAAAAAAATTCCGCAGAAGGATCTCCCGCGATAGCAGCATTGGTTGTTTTTTTATTATCCTGTTTCTGTGCCTGTACTGTAGTACCAAGCAGAAGAGCTGCAGAAAGCAGCCAGTAAAGTTTTTTCATATGCAGTATTGAAATTGGATAGGGAATTTACGAAGAAAAATGTAAAACAGCAGAACAGAGAAACAGAGGAATGTCCAACTTCGAAATTGATTATTGGATATTCCGCTGTTTTTCTGTTTATTTCACTTTATACCATACTTCATCCACCGGCTCATTCAGTTTGATATCAAGGTGTTCAATCAGGGTTTCAACAGAGCCCAGGCTGATGAGTTGTTTCATCGGAAATTTGATCCCGGCTATTTCTTTGTACTCGCTGTATTGAATAGACACTTTCATGCTACGTCTGCCTCCACCCATCATTCGCATGATGCTGCCAAAACCTGTCATGGCAGCGGCCATTTCATCTGCTGCGTCAACCTGTTTCACAAGGAAATTATTTTTATTAATGTAAAAAGTGCCGGTAAGACCATCTTTCATGGTCAGTTTTACTTTATAACATTCTTCTTTATTCACTTTCGATGTGCCGAGCAATTCTGCTGTATATCCTTTTTTGTCATAATCCACCAACATGGAAAAAACGCCGGCACAATCCAGTTCATGTTGTTGTTTGCGAAGATCGTCATCAGTCATTTTTGTAACCGTAGCCCCGCTACCCGACGCCCCCTGGTTACTTCCTCCACCTCTCTGTCCGCCTTGTCCACCGCCGGGGCCGCCACCAAAACCTCCCCCACCGCCAAAATTGGGCATGGCGGGTATAAGTATATAACCTGCAGTATCAGTAACCATGGTCCATGAATTACCCATGCCCATTATTCCATCTATCTGTCTGCGGAAAAGTTTACCTCTTTCACGGATACTATTCAGGCTGATATCAAAACTTTGTCCCATCATATTCATCTTCATCACACTTTCCATCTGAAGTGTTTTGATGGCTTTCAGTTTATTTTTTCCACCATTGGCCTCTTCAAATTTGGTCATCACTTCTTCAACTGTTTGTGCAGAAGCAAAAAATACCAACAATAAGAGACCGGCGGTCAGGATTTGTTTTTTCATGTTTATCTTGTTTTCTATCGTCTGTAAACTTACAGACAGTTTCGCTACCATCTCCTGAATAAAAAAAAGATATGATGAACGGGGGAAGACCCGGAATTGCTGGTGCATCAGCAGATCTGTTATCTTCGTATCATGTATCAAAACACCACTTTCAGCGTTTCGGGGCAGCTCGTCGATATACGTAAAAAACAAATCTATCCGGCCACTGTTCAGGTAAAGGACGGACTAATCAGTGCCATTGAAAAACATAAAGACAATAGCGAGGTACCTGATCGGTTTATTTTACCCGGTTTTATAGACAGCCATGTTCATATTGAAAGCAGTATGCTCATCCCCTCTGAATTTGCAAGACTGGCCGTGGTACATGGTACAGTGGGTACTGTAAGTGATCCGCATGAGATTGCCAATGTTTGTGGTGTGGCTGGATTTGATTATATGATTGAAAATGGCAAAAAAGTGCCGTTTAAATTTAATTTCGGTGCGCCCAGTTGTGTTCCTGCCACTGTTTTTGAAACAGCAGGTGCCTCTATTGACAGTTCAGCAGTAGCGGCTCTTTTACAAAGGCCTGAAATTGTTTACCTGAGCGAAATGATGAATTTTCCGGGCGTACTGATGAAGGACCCTGAAGTAATGAAAAAAATTGCTGCTTCACACAAAATGGGTAAACCTGTTGATGGGCATGCTCCTGGCCTGAGGGGCGAACAGGCGAAACAATATATTGAAGCGGGCATTTCTACCGACCACGAATGTTTCACACTGGATGAAGCAATCGACAAATTACAACACGGCATGAAAATCATCATCCGTGAAGGAAGTGCAGCCAGAAATTTTGAGGCATTGATTGAACTGGTGGAAGATCATCCCAATCATACACTTTTCTGTAGTGATGATAAACACCCGGATAGTTTGGTGGCCGGACATATCAATGAACTTTGTGCGAGAGCTGTGGCCAAAGGAATTGATGTATTTCATGTATTGAAAGCAGCATGTGTAAATCCTGTACTTCATTATCGTTTACCTATCGGTTTATTACAGGAAACTGATCCGGCTGATTTTATTGTAGTGAAAGACCTTTCTACTTTTGAAGTACTGGAAACCTATATCAACGGAATACTTGTTGCAAAAAACGGAAAAACATTGATTGAAAAAGTGGATGCCGCTATTATCAATCAATTTGATTGTAAACCCGTATCGACTGACGATCTTATTGTTCCGGAAACCAGCTACCCTTCATCAGACGGGTTTATTCCCGTAATGGAAGCATTGGAAGGACAGCTCATCACCAATAAATTATCACTTCGTGGAACATTGATAAACGGGCAGTGGATAGCAAATGTGAACGATGATATCCTGAAAATGGTAGTTGTAAATCGTTACCATCAGGCCCCAGTAGCTAAATGTTTCATCAAAAATATTGGTTTGAAAAAAGGCGCTATTGCTTCTTCAGTGGCGCATGACAGTCATAATATAGTAGCTGTAGGCGTAGATGATGAAAGCCTTGCAGCAGCCATAAACCTGGTAATAAAAGAACAGGGAGGTGTGAGCTGTTATGCAACAGCAGATGAGCAGCAGGTGTTGGGTTTACCTGTTGCCGGACTGATGAGCAAAGAAGATGGATATAAAGTAGCAGAAGCTTATACCACTATTGACCACATGGCCAAAGAAATGGGTTCAACTTTACAGGCTCCTTTTATGACTTTAAGTTTTATGGCTTTACTCGTAATACCACATTTGAAACTAAGTGATAAGGGATTATTTGATGGAGATCGTTTTGAATTTGTATCAGGTACTATGGCTTAATAAACTATTCTGCTGCAGAAATATCGCCTGTAGCTTTGTTTACACTGATAGCTACACTATCTGTTCCCTTGGGTGCAAAATATTTGGTTTTGAATCTGATGCTTTTGCCTGGGCCGATATTTTCATAAATCGTTTCCAGTCCTTCATCCAGTTTTACACCTGTTTTACTGTAAAAGGAAAGACGCAGTTCCACATCTTTGTACCAGCATACAGTTGCTTTATTTGATATAGACCCTTTTACCACTGTTTGCCCAATCAGGTTCTTGCGATCGCTGTTGCTGACCATTAAAAAACGTTTGGGGTTATTTTTTTCTTTTTCAGCCAAAGATTCTTTTACGGTTTCATAACTGCTGTTATCAAAACTTTTTTCTTTTTTATCATTTTTACAGGCAGTCAACAAAACCACAACCGCCAGACCAAGGGCAATTTTTTGCATAAGGGTTATTAATTTCACCCAAATTAAGTTTTTCCCTGTTTCTATTGCGTTAAAAGAGTAGTAATGAACATGCCCGCAAAAATAGTTTTGGTCACAGATTCACAGATTCAAACATAAATTTCTCATTCCAGCAGATAGATTTTAGTTTTGAAGCCTTTTCCAACCTTTATTCCCGAGTTATGATTGTAAACCTTAGCCAGGAGCATAGTCTTGTCAGCAACTGGGTAGCCGAGTTAAGAGATATCAATATCCAGGGCGACCGTATGCGTTTTCGCCGGAACCTGGAACGTATTGGTGAAATTGCTGCCTATGAAATCAGCAAGCACATGCCTTTCAGCATAGTTGAAGTACCTACCCCGCTGGGTATTCATGAAAGCAAGCGACTGGATCAGCAGCCTGTGCTGGCTACCATTCTGCGTGCCGGCCTACCCATGCACAATGGTATGTTGAATTATTTTGATCGTGCAGATAATGCTTTTGTATCTGCCTACCGCAAACACCATCGCGATGGCTCTTTTGAGATCAGCCTCGAATATATGAGTTGCCCTTCTTTGGATGACAGGATTGTTATAATCAGTGACCCCATGCTGGCAACAGGGGCTTCTATTGTAAAAACCATTCAGTATATGAAAGACGAAGGCACCCCGAAGGAATTTCATGTGGTAGTTGCCATTGCCTGTTCGGTTGGTATTGAACTCATTCACCGCGAATGTGGCGATGATATTCATATCTGGTGCGGGGATATTGATGATGAACTCACAGCCAAAGGATATATTGTTCCCGGATTGGGAGATGCCGGCGATCTGGCTTTTGGCACTAAAAATCAATCCTGACCTGAGCAGCGCTCTGCCTCTTTTTCTGGTCAATCATCTACGTTAAGGACAACCTAATCTTCCTGATAACCGTATTTGATTCAATCAGATTACCCTAAATTAGCCCCTGAGTGAAAAAGCTGTACCAAATAAGCTGTCTGGGATTTTTGTTGATGTTGATGAATACTGCATCGGCACAGGACCCTAATTTCTCACAGTTTTTTTCCTCCCCCCTTACTCTAAACCCTGCTTTTACGGGTAAATTCTTTGGCTCTTACCGCGTTGCCGGTAATTACCGCAATCAGTGGCCCAGTATTGAAAAAGCTTATACCACCGCTACCGCCTCCGCCGATTTCCAGATCATGAAAGGCCAGATTTCGAATAATGATACCTGGGGACTTGGTTTTATGGGCTATACCGACAACAGTGCCAATGGAGCGGTTAAATTCAATTACGGGTCTGTATCCACTGCTTACCATAAAGGATTAGATGAAGATGGATTTCATCAGTTAGGGGCAGGTTTTCAGGTAACCTATGCCAATATGCTGATCAACACCAATATGCTGAAATTTGAGGACCAGTTAACAACAGCTGGTTTTACAGGTGTAACATCAGAAGTATTCAATTCGGGGAATTTAAAAGCCAATTATGTTGACATCAACGCAGGTTTGTTATACAATGGCAGTTCAAATGAGCGAAACAATTTTTATGTTGGCGTGAGTATGTATCATATCAACCGGCCCAAACAACAATTTACGGGCGCCAATTATATTTTGCCAACACGTACTACTGTGCATGCCGGTACTTATTTTCCTGTAGGCGCTACCACTACCTTACACCTGAGTGGCATGCAAATGTTTCAGGGAGCTGCTTCATCCACGATGATTGGTGCTGCTTTACAATTCAATGCCACCCCCGACGATATTAAATCCACCAGTTTATACGTGGGTTCATGGATGCGTTTCAAAGATGCCATTATTCCTTATGTTGGACTGGAGTTTGATGATTTCAGACTGGGTGTCAGTTACGACTATAACTCTTCTTCTTTAAAAACAGCTTCGATGAACCGCGGAGGTATTGAGCTGTCTTTAATTTATATCAGAAGACCTTCTTCAGATAAGATTGTGAACTGCCCAAAGTTTTAATTCTCTCCTCAGCGTAAACTCCGTATCCTCCCGTTCTCTGCGGTGAGCATCCGGGTAAATTCACCGCAGAGAACAAGAGATAGCAGAGGTTACGCAGAGCGGTTAATTAGTTTTTTTATTATTGGGGTGTTTGGTTACATGTGGGTGGTCTTTTATCATAAAACGGTAAGGCAATAAAGCATCTTCTTCCGCATAATCAACGCCTATCCGCGGTGTGGCAATAATGGAAGAATCTTTAGCATGAAAAGCGTCATCTACAATAAATATCGAATCACTACAAAGATCAGTTCCCGAATGTATTACCTGTATACCCAGTGCCTTTGATACATTGCCCGGCCCCCTGCCAACAGCATGATCCATTTTTGTTTTCCGCATCCTGTCCAGCATTATATCAACACCAAGTACAGGTTCAATGCCTCTGATCAGAACAGCATGTGGAATACCCTCCACATTGGTTACCACATTAAACAGGTGATGAATGCCATAACAGAGATATACATAAGCCTGTCCACCGGAACGATACATTACTTCGGTACGGCTGGTATATCGACCACCATATGCATGCGATGCTTTATCAACAACACCATTATAGGCTTCTGTTTCAACAATACGACCTGCAGTTAACTGACCATCAAAACAGGTTATAAGAAGCTTGCCAATCAGGTCTTTTGCTATTTTACACACATTTTTTTGGAGGTAAAATGCTGGAAGTAATTGTAGATGTCTGTATTCTGTTGAAGCTTTCACTGGATAAACATACTGAATACATTAACTTAGTGCATCTAAAATACCCC
>Ga0164290_1002768_pt1 | contig 10500 bp, 14 predicted proteins | sample Micstemetagenome_FD_108782 | JGI IMG/M metagenome (GOLD analysis project Ga0164290, IMG submission 108782) | Contaminated culture microbial community from soil near Moab, Utah, USA - Microcoleus steenstrupii SON62 (Illumina Assembly) | ecosystem: Environmental > Terrestrial > Soil > Soil crust...
GGCCCGGCCAGATGCCACAGGCCGCTGCGATGCCAGCGCCGCGTGTCGTTCCAGTCGGGCCGGTCCAGCAGCGGGTAGAGGCAGACGCCCTGCAGCGGCAGGCCCTGGACGCGGGCACGGCGCGCCTCGGTGGCGATCTCGTGCAGCCACGCCGCCCGGCCGACGCCGATATGGCCGGTCTCGGCCATCACCATGGGCCGCCGGTAGCGCCGCCAGACGTCGGCCAGCAGCGCCGACAGCGGCTGGCGGCGCGGGTCGCGCAGATGCCAGGCCAGGCGCTTCTCGCTCGGCGTCTCCCACTGGCTGCTGTGGTAGTGGTTGAGTCCTATCCAGTCCAGCGCATCGGCATGGCCGCCGAGCTGGGGGTCCATGCGGCCGGCCAGCATGTCCAGGGCCTGCCACTGGTAGGCGCTGATGCGCCGCGCCTGCTCGCACTGCCCGGGGTCGTCGGCGTCGCAGGGCGCCACGTGGACGACGGGCTCGACATGCAGGAAGCGCGCGCCCGGGTCCGCGGCCCTGATGGCGGCCATGCCGGCGAGGGCCGCGCGCACCAGGCGCTGCTTGACGAGGTAGCCGCTGATGCGCGAGTCCTCCAGCGTCGGCGCCTGCTGCACGCCGGCGGGGCCCATGTCCGGTGTCGCGCTGGCAGCCCAGGACAGGAAGCTGATCTCGTTGATGGGCGTGTAGAAGCGCGGCGCCGGCGACAGCGGCGCCAGCGTGCGGGCGACGGCGGCTGCAAAGCGGGCGAAGCGCGGGATCAGCGCATCGTCGAGCAGTGTCAGGTCCGGCGGCACGCCGTAGTGCATCAGCGTCCACAGGATGTGCACGCGCTGGCGGGCGGCGGCCTCGGCCATGCGCCGGGCGCGCGTGAAGTCGAAGCTGCCGTCGGCGCGCTCGGTCAGCCGCCAGCCGATGCTTTCGCGCAGGCAGCGCAGGCCCAGGCGCCGTGCGGCCCGGTAGTCGGCATCCAGGCGTTCGTCATGGCCGGTGGCGGCGACCAGGTCCAGGGCCTCGCCGGCCGCGTTGACGTGGTCGGCGCCTTCATAGCCGCCCATCCAGAAGGAGGGCAGCCGCACGGCCGTCATGGCTGCTCCGCCAGGGACTGCTCGACCAGGGTGCACCAGCTGTGGCCGATGAAGATGTGCGCCTCCTGGATGCGCGCCGTGTCGACATGCGGCACGACGAGGCAGGGGTCGCACAGGTCGCGCATCGCGCCGCCGTCGCGGCCGGTCAGGCCGATGCAGCTCAGGCCCAGCTCGGCGGCCTTCTCGAGTGCGCGCAGCACGTTGGGCGAACGGCCCGAGGTGGAGATGGCGATGACGCAGTCGCCCGGGCGCGCCAGGCCTTAGAGCTGGCGGGCGAAGACCTGCTCGAAGCCGTAGTCGTTGCCGATGCAGGTCAGGGCCGAGGTGTCGGTCGTCAGCGCCAGCGCGGCCAGCGGCCGGCGTTCGCGCTGGAAGCGGCCGGTGAACTCCGCGGCCAGGTGCTGGCAGTCGGCCGCCGAGCCGCCATTGCCCAGCAGCAGCAGCTTGCCGCCGCGCGCCAGGGTCTCGGCCATCAGCTCGGCGGCGCGCTCGACCTCGGGTTGCAGCTCCTGCAGGCGGTCGAACAGGGCGCGGTGGGCGATCAGGCCGGCGGCAAAGGGGTCCAGCTGGATCGGGCGGGGTAGTGCGCTCATGCGGCCTCCAGTTCCTCGGGCGTGACAGCGGCCGTGCCGAACTTGCCGACGACGAGGCCGGCCGCGCGGTTGGCGGCGCGCACGGCGTCCTCCAGCGCGTCGCCGCAGGCGAGGCGGCAGGTCAGGGCGGCCAGCACCGTGTCGCCGGCGCCGCTGACGTCATAGACCTCGCGGGCCTCGGTCGGCACATGCAGGCAGCGACCGCCGCGCGAGTACAGGCTCATGCCGTCCTCGCCGCGGGTCAGCAGCACATGCTCGATGTCGAGCTGGGCCTGCAGCTCGGCCAGGCGCCGGCACAGCTCGGCCTCGCCGCTCCAGGTGCCGACGGCCTCGCGCAGCTCGGCGAGGTTGGGCTTGAGCAGCCAGGCGCCGCGGTAGGCGGACAGGTCACGGCGCTTGGGGTCGACCAGCACCAGGCTGCCGCCGGCCTTGCAATGGGCCACGAGGTCGGGCAGCTCGTCGCCCAGCGCGCCCTTGCCATAGTCGGACAGCAGCACCCAGCGGTGGCGCGGCCCGAGCTCGCGCACGCGCGCCGCGAGGGCGGCGACGCAGTCGGCCGGCGGCGGCACCTCCACGTCCATGCGCAGCAGCTGCTGGCGCTGGCTGACGAGGCGGATCTTCTGCGTCGTCTGCAGATGGGCGCTGCGTACCAGGTCCTGGGTGATGCCGGCCTCGTCCAGCAGCTCGACGAGGCAGGCGCCGGCCGTGTCGGTGCCGGCCAGCCCGGTCAGCGTGCAGGGGCAGCGCAGCCGGGCCAGGTTGAGGGCCACGTTGGCGGCGCCGCCGGCGCGCTGGAACTGGCGGGCCAGGTGCAGGATGGGCACCGGCGCCTCGGGGGAGATGCGCTGCACGGCGCCCTCCAGATAGACGTCCAGCATGCAGTCGCCCACCACCAGCACGGCCGGCGGCGCGCTGATCTTCTCCGACAGGCTGCTCATGCGGCCTCCAGCTGCTGGATGAGCCGCGTGCTGGAGTGGCCGGGCAGTGTGGGGACGATGACGACACGCCCGCCCCAGCCCTGCACCAGGGGCGCCTCGGGCAGGCTCTCCAGCCGGTAGTCGCCGCCCTTCACATAGACGTCGGGACGCAGCTCCAGCAGCAGCCGGGCCGGCGTGGCCTCGTCGAACCAGGTCACCCAGGACACGCAGCCCAGGGCCGCAATGACGGCGCTGCGCTCGCGCAGGCTGCAATAGGGCCGCTCACCAGGCTTGCCCAGGCCGCGCGCCGAGGCGTCGCTGTTGAGGGCGACGACCAGGGTGCCGCCCTCGCGCCGCGCCGCCTCCAGGCAGTGCACGTGGCCGACATGCAGCAGGTCGAAGACGCCGTTGGTGAACACCAGCGGTCGTTCCAGCCACGGCTCGCGTTCGATCAGCTGGCCGGGTGGCAGGCATTTGATGGCGCTGTTCCAGTGCTGGTGCACGTGGCGTCTCCTGAGGCAGGTTGGTCGGGGCAGCCGGTGTTCCCGGCGGCCAGGCAGTGCTCGATGTGGTCGGCCAGGGCCGTCCAGTCGCGAAAGCTCGCATCCGGCTCGCGCAGCGGCGAGCGCCGCCAGACGGTTTCCCCGCCGCTGTCGAAGAACAGGCCGGCGGCGCCGGCGCGGTGGCCGGCCTCGACGTCGTCCAGGGTGTCGCCGACGATCCAGGAGCGCGCCAGGTCCAGGCCCTGCTCACGCGCCGCGCGGATCAACATGCCGGGAGCCGGCTTGCGGCAGGCGCAGGCCGGCAGGCCGTCCTCGCCCGGCCCATGCGGGCACATCTCGATGCCGTCCAGCGTCACGCCATGGTCCTGCTGCAGGCTTTGCCGCAGCGCTTGCTGCAGCGCATCGAACTGCTCGCGCGTGAAGTAGCCGCGCGCCAGCCCGCTCTGGTTGGTGACGATGACCAGGGCCAGGCCGGCCCGCTGCAACCGCGCCAGGGCCGCGCCGGCGCCGGGCATGAAGCGCAGCAGGGCCGGGTCGACGTTGTACGGCACGTTCTGGACCAGGGTGCCGTCCTTGTCGATGAAGAGGCAGGGGCGCAACGGCCGGTCCAGCTTCTGCGGGATCAGCATGCTCAAGGGGTCGAGGGGGATGCTCACGAGGGCAACGCGTTGGCAAGCGCGGTGCCCGGCTTGCAGGCATCGCGCTTGCCGGGGGCGCGCGTCCCGGCTTGCTGCTTTTCGTCCATGTCGCCACCGTCGCGCGCGCCCCTGCATGTGCTGGAGGTGATCGGCAATGCCATCGTCGGTGGCATGGAAAGCTGGGTGGAGCGCTTCATCGAGCGCACGCTGCCCGGGCGCATCCGTTTCACCGCCCTGTGCCCGGCCGACGGCGCCTATGCGCGACGGCTGCGCGAGCTGGGCGTGGACGTGCACATCCTGCCCATGGCCGACGACCCGGCCTGGAGCAGCGTGCAGACGGCTGCGGCCCTGGTGCAGGCGGGCGGGGTGGACCTGCTGCATGCCCACCTGCCGCGCGCCCACGTGCTCGCCGGCCTGGTGGGCCGGCTGACGGGCCGGCCGGTGCTGGCCACCATCCACGGCCGCCAGCTGACCGGCCTGGACCTGGAGGTGCACCGCGCCACCGGCAGCCACCTCAGTGTCGTCTGCCGTGCCAGCTTCCACGGTGCGCTCGGACTCGGCGTCAGCCCGGCGCTGCTGAGCTGCGATCCGAATGGCGTGGACACCGAGCGCTTCGCGCCACGGCGTCCGGCGCCGACGGCCCTGCGCGACAGCTGCGGGCTGGGGGTGTGCGAGCCCCTCGTGGGCTTCGTCGGCCGGCTGTCGCCCGAGAAGGGGCCCGAAGTCTTCGTGCGCCTGCTGCAGCGGCTGCCGGCCCATGGCGTCTTCATCGGGGACGGCCCGCTGCGTGCTGCCCTGCAGGCGGCGTGCGATGCCGCGGGACTGTCTGGCCGCCTGCATTTCGCCGGCCTGCGCGAGGACATGGCGGCCGTCTACAACGAGCTCGACATCCTCGTGTCGACCTCGCATGCCGAAGCCCTGCCGCTGGCGTTGATGGAAGGCATGGCCAGCGGCCTGCCGGTCGTGGCGACGCGGGTCGGCGGCGTGCCCGAGCTGGTCGCCCACGGGGAGACCGGCTGGCTGGCGGGGCCGGGCGATGTCGACGAGCTGGCGGGGCGCTGCGCCGCGCTGCTGGCGGATGCGGCGCTGCGCCGGCGCATGGGCGAGGCCGGGCGAAGGCGGGTGATGGCGCGCTTCGACCTCGGCGCCAATGTCGAGGCCGTCGGCCGGCTGATGGAGCAGCTGGCCGGCGGCGAGCGCGTGGCCCTCAGGGCTTGAGGTTCTCGACGTGGGCCAGGTGCTGGCGCAGGGTCGGCAGGGTCTTCTGCGCAAAGGCCTTCAGCTCGGCATCCCGGCCCTGGGCGGCCTGGCGCTCGAACAGGGCGACCGTCTGGCGGTGGTCGTCCTGCATGGCGCGGATGTATTCGCGGTCGAACTCGGCGCCGGACAGCTTGTCCAGGCGTGCGGCGACGGCGGCGTGCTTCTGGTCCAGCGCCGCCGGCGGCTGCAGGCCCTTGGCGGCGGCGACCTGCTTGAGCTCGTCGTTGGCCTTGCTGTGGTCGGCCACCATCTGGGCGCCGAAGCGCTTGACGGCGTCGCTCGCGCCCTTGCGCTGGGCCATCTCGCCCAGCCTGACCTCGGCCAGGCCGCCGGCGGCGGCCTGCATGACGAAGCTGCGGTCGTCGGCGGCGATGTTGGGCATCGCGGCGGCAGCGGCCGGCGAGGCGGCGGCGCCCGGCGGCGTGGCCTGGGCATGGACGGGAGACTGGGCCAGGGCCAGGGCGGCCGCGGCGGCAAGGGCGAGTCGGTGAAGGGTCATGAAAGGGCTCCAGGTTGGGCCCGTCCCGGGGCAAGGCGCGGGCCCGCCCGCCTCAGCCGCGCTCAGCCCGCGATGTCGTCGGGCAGCCGCGCCGCGTCTTCGTCGTCGCCCTGGGGCGCGCGGGGCTGGGCTTCGTCGGGCCTGTCGTTGGGGGCCTTGGCGGGCTCGACGGGATCGGCCGGGGCCTTGGGTTCGGGGTCGTGCATCGTCGCCTCCTTCGCGTCGGCGGGCCGACCATCGGCCCTGTGCGGTGAGGGCAACGGCGGCGCCCGGGCCGCGGCATTCGCGGCGGCCCTTCAGCCTTTTGAGCGCGTAGGTTTTGCCGAAAAAGCCTCACGCGCCAGCGGCCCGGCAGCTCGCCGGCGGCAGGCGGGCCCGGGCACCGCCCTTGCCACATGGGGGCGTCGGCGCAGTGCCGATCCAACCTCCCGAGGAGTACTTCATGTCGCAGCAAAACCGCAACGAAGCCAACCAGCAAGGCAACAACAACCAGGAGCAGCAACGCGGCCAGCAGGGCCAGCGCCAGGAAGGTGGCTCGAACCAGCAGGAGCAGCAGCGCGGCAGCCAGGGCCAGCAAGGCGGCCAGCGCCAGGAAAGCGGCTCCAACCAGCAGGAACAGCAGCGCGGCAACCAGGGCCAGCAAGGCGGCTCCAACCGCGATGAGGCTTCCAACCGCAACGAAGGCCAGAACCGCAACGAAGGTTCGAGCCGCGAAGGCCAGCAGCGCTGATCCCGCGACGCAAGGCGGCCCGGCTGGCACCGGGCCGCCTTTTTTCTTGCGTGCGACATGATGAACGAAAAGACCCGTTTCGAACCCGAAGACCTGCTGCTGGAGCAGCGCATCACCGACGTCCACGCCCTGCGGGACGGGCCGCTGGCCATCTGCGCGGTCAAGTCCATCAACCCCGAGACGCAGAACGACGAGTCCTCGCTGTGGTCCTTCTCGCTGAAGACCGGCGAGGCGCGCCGCTTCACCCAGGGCGGCGCGAAGGACCAGTCGCCGCGCTGGTCGCCCGACGGCCGGACGGTGGCCTTCCTGTCCGACCGCGGCGAGGCCGGCACGCCCCAGGTCCATCTGATGCCCTTCGACGGCGGCGAGGCCCGCCAGCTCAGCCGGCTGGCGCGCGGCGCCTCGGCGCTGAGCTGGCATCCGCGCGGCCAGTGGCTGCTGGTCATCGGCAATGTGACCGTCGACCCCGACGAGCGCGCCGCGGGCTGCGAGCGCGGCGACGGCGCCGATGCCGGGACGCCCGACAGCGACGCGCCGCAGTTGTGCTGGCGCCTGCCCTACAAGACGGACGGCGTCGGCTACACCCTGGACACGCGCCAGCATCTCTTCCTCATCGATGTCGACAGCGGCGAGGCCCACCAGCTGACGCAGGGCGACTTCGATGTGCAGTCGGCCTCCTGGGCGCCCGACGGCCAGCGCCTGTGCTTCAGCCGCACCCGCGACGTCGCGGGCGAGGAGCATTGCTCCGACATCTGGACCCTGTCCCTGGACGGCCACCGCCCCAAGGTGGCCAGGCGCATGAGCTACGAGCAGGACAACAGCGCTGCGCCGAGCTGGTCGCCCGATGGGCGCTGGATCGTCTTCAGCGGCGCCATCGAGGGCGGCGACGCGCAGATGCGGCTGTGGCTGATCGAGGTCGAGCCCGCGGTCGTGCAGGGCCTGGGCGATGAGGGCATCGAGGTCCTGCCCGGCGACCTGCAATGGAGCCGCGACTCCCGCGAGGTGGCCTTCATCCAGGTGGCGCGCGGCCTGCAGCGGGTGGCGGCCGTCGCCGTGCCGGGCGGCGAGACGCGCCTGGTCGTCGACGGCGAGCGCCATGTCGCCAAGCTGGCCGCCAACGACCTGCTGATCTACAGCAGCGAGACGGCGGACTCGCCGCTGGAGCTGTACTGCAACGGCTGGCAGGATCGCTCGGAGCGCCAGATCAGCCATTTCAACGACTGGTGGCAGCAGCGCACGGTGCCACGGGTGCAGTACCGCCGCTTCGAGGTGCCCGACGGCTGCGGCGGCAGCGAGAAGATCGACGGCTGGCTGCTGACTCCCGGCGATGCGGAGCCGGCCGAGCCTGGCCCGCTGCTGGTGGACGTGCATGGCGGCCCGGCGGCCTATGCGCAACTGAAGTTCCCGACCCATCCCTACTGGCAGATCCTGTGCTCGCGCGGCTGGTCGGTGCTGGCGCTGAACCCGGTCGGCTCCAGCAGCTATGGCCGCGACTTCTCGGCGCGGCTGCGCGAGCGCTGGGGCGAGCTCGACCTGCCCCAGCACCTCGCCGCCATCGAGCAGCTGCGCCGCGAGGGCCTGGCCGGCGAGCGCGTGGCCGTCACCGGCTCGTCCTACGGCGGCTACCTGAGCGCCTATGCCATCGGCCACACCGACCTGTTCCGCGCCGCCGTCGTCTGCGCGCCAGTCGCCAACATGGAGTCCCATTTCGGCACTTCGGACAGCGGCTACTACGCCGACGCCTACTCCACCGCCGGTGAGCCCGACGAGCAGCGCGAGCTTCTGGCGCGGCTGTCGCCGATGACGACCATCGAAAGGGTGCGTACGCCGACGTTGTTCCTGCAGGGGGCCGACGACGAACGCTGCCCGCGCGGCCAGTCGGAGGAGCTCTTCGTCAAGCTCAAGCGCGCCGGCGGCGCGCCCGCGGAGCTGGTGCTCTATCCCGGCGGCAGCCACCATGTCTTCGGCGAGGGCAAGCCCAGCCACCGGCTGGACATCCAGCACCGCATCGTCGAGTGGCTGGAGCGCTGGATCGGGAAGCCGCTAGCGCCTACGGAGCAGAAGTCCGCCGGCAACCGCCAGCACAAGTCCTGAGGCGAGGAAGGCGAGATCGGCCGGCCAGGTGTCGGCCGCGCCCTCCATCACATGGTGCAGGCCCAGCCACTGGTGGTTGACCAGGCCCTCGGCGAAGTTGAACAGCCCCCAGCCCAGCAGGCCGGCGCCGGCCAGCAGCCGGCCCGACCAGGGCACGTCGTCGCGGCGGCCGGCGCGGAACAGCAGCACCAGGCCGGCGAGCGTCATCAGCCAGACGGCGGCATGGAAGACGCCGTCCCAGAACATGTTGACCTTGGCATCCACCAGGTTGTCCGGCGGCAGTCGGGCCGACAACATGCCGTGCCACTGCAGCAACTGGTGGAAGACGATGCCGTCGACGAAGCCGCCCAGGCCGGCCCCCAGCAGCAGGCCGGCGGCGAGCAGGGGGCCGCGCCGCTTCACGAGGCGCCCCGGGACCACAGCCAAGCCGCGGCGACGGCGGGCACGGCAGCCGTCAGGCCCAGGCCGAGCAACATCGGCCCGAGGCTGTCGGCGACGCGCGCCAGCACGAGCGGCCTGCAGGAAGCGCAGGCCGTGGCGGCCGCCGGAGCCAGTGCGATCAGCCAGGGCAGGCAGGCGCGCATGGCGGGCGGCGCGAGGAACGGTTCGCTCAATGCGGCTCGACGGCCTCGGGGCCCATCAGCTCGGCCTTGCGCGCCTCCAGCTCCTCGCCGATGGCGTCGAGGTCGAGGTCGGACTTGCGCAGCTTGGGGAACATCTCCTTTTCCTCTTCCTTGACGTGGTGGTCGATGTACTCGCCGAGCACCTTGACCTTGGCATCGAACAGGGGGTCGTCGGGGCTGCCGGCCTCGATCTGGGCGATCAGGTCCTTGGCACTGGCGTGCTCGACGGTGGCCTCGTCGACCAGGTCTGCCTCGTCCTCCAGCACGTCGCGGGCGGCGGGGTAGACGACTTCTTCCTCGATGGTCGCGTGCACGGTCAGCATGGCGCAGATCTGCAGGGCGAGGGCCTGCTTCTCGCCGGCGTCGCCGTCGGACTCGACCAGCTCGTCATAGGCCTTGAACAGGCCCTTGACTTCCTTGTGGTCGGCGGTGAGCAGGTCCACGGCGTCGGGTGCCGCGTTCTTCTTGCTCGTGGATGCGCTCTTGGACGACTTGGCTGAGGTCTTCGTTGCGGTGGGCATGAGAGTTCCTACTGGCTGTGATGGGATGCGTCGGCGCCGGTGGCGTCGCGACCCTTCCCAATGGCAAGCCGCGTGCCAGCGCAGCGCCTGGCCTCGCCGAGGAAGGGCAGCACGTTGAACAGCAGGGCGCCCGCGAGCAGGGCCGCCGTGTAGGACGGCGGCGGCAAGGGATCCCGCCAGCGCAGGGCCCAGTCGGGGGCCTCCGGGCCCAGCCCCAGCAGGGACCGCGCTTGGCCGGGCGACAGGGCCAGCAGCCCGGCCACGCCGGCCCAGGGCAGCAGGTGCTGGAAGCCGTGCACCCATTGCTCCAGCGCGGGGATCTCGCGCGCGGCCAGGGCGACGCGCAGGTCCAGGGCATAGCAGAGGTCGTGCAGCACCACGGTGGCGAGCAGCAGGCACAGCAGGCCGGCCGTCGGCCGCAGATACAGGGCCGCCAGCAGGGCCGCGCCGAGCAGGGCCAGCATGGCCAGGTGCAGCAGCGACTCGGCCAGGCCCGACGAATGCTCGATGCGCAGCTGGCGGTGGCAGGCCCAGTCCAGCACGCCGGCGAGCATCAGCAGCGGCACCCAGACATAGGCCAGCAGGGCCTGCACGACGGCGGCGCTCGGGTCCATGTCAGTCGCTCGTTGAGGGCCGGGTGCGGGGCAGCTTCACACCGGCTTGGCAACCATCAGGTAGAACACCGCCACCAAGGCCAGGAAGGCGGGCACGCCCAGCGCCGTCCAGACCTTGAGCATGCGGAAATACTGCGGCGGCAGCGGCAGCCCGGCGCTGGCGGCGGCCTCGGCGATGCCGCGCATGCGGATCTGCAGCCACACCACCGGCAGCCAGCAGGCGCCGGCCAGCAGGTACAGGGCGAAGGACCAGACGATCCATTTGGTGTCCAGCGGCAGGCCGACCAGCCGCGCAAGATAGAGGCCGCTGAGCGGCTGGATGACGATGGTCGTCGTCGTGAACAGCCAGTCCGCCCACACGACCTGGCGCACGACGATGGCCGTGGCCGCCGGATTGCGGCTCAGGCTGGTGAAGAACATGTA
>Ga0164290_1002769_pt1 | contig 10500 bp, 9 predicted proteins | sample Micstemetagenome_FD_108782 | JGI IMG/M metagenome (GOLD analysis project Ga0164290, IMG submission 108782) | Contaminated culture microbial community from soil near Moab, Utah, USA - Microcoleus steenstrupii SON62 (Illumina Assembly) | ecosystem: Environmental > Terrestrial > Soil > Soil crust...
ACCGTGCCCCACGCGAAGATATGATCAAATTCCGCCCGGCAGGCATCCAGCCCGCCCCGGCCAAGTGGAGATGTCCATGCCCACGGACCTGACCACCTTCTTTCCCTGCCGCGATTGTTGGCCGCGCAAGCCAGAATTCGGCGGCGCCCGCCTGCGCCGTCTCCCGGCGCGGCGCAACTGACAGCGCCCGGCAGCCCCCTATCGCCGGCCCCGCACGGGCCAAGACGACCCGCTTTCAAGGATGAGGCCAAAGATGCCCGGAACCATGACACTCGACGCCCTGAAACACGCCGTGGACCGCGGCGAGATCGACACCGTTCTGGTGGCCTCGGTCGACATGCAGGGCCGCCTGATGGGCAAACGTTTCCACGCCGCCTTCTTCGTCAATGGCGGCTACAAGGAAACCCATTGCTGCAACTACCTGCTCGCCGTGGACATGGAGATGACCACCGTCCCCGGCTACAAATCCGCCGGATGGGAACAGGGCTATGGCGATTACGTCATGAAGCCCGACCTCGCCACCCTGCGCCCGCTGCCCTGGCTGCCCGGCACCGCGCTCTGCCTTGCCGACCTTCTCGACCACCACACGCATGAGGAAGTGGCCGTCAGCCCCCGCGCCATCCTGAAGAAACAGGTCGCCCGCGCCCGCGCGATGGGCTTTGACCCGATGATGGCAACGGAGCTGGAATTCTACATCTTCGAAAACGCCTACGAAAACCTGCGCGACCAGGGCTTCGCCAACCTCAAGCCGATCAGCGCCTATAACGAGGATTACCACATCTTCCAGACCACCAAGGAAGAGTCGCTGATGCGCGATGTCCGCAACCACCTCTACGGCGCAGGCATCCCCATCGAAAACACCAAGGGCGAGGCCGACTCTGGCCAGCACGAGGTGAACTACCGCTATTCCGACGCGCTCGACACCGCCGACAACCACGTCATCGTCAAGCAGGGCGTGAAGGAAATCGCGCATCTGAAGGGCAAGTCTGTCACCTTCATGGCCAAGTATGACCACCGCAAGGCCGGCTCCTCCTCCCATGTCCACCAGTCGCTCTGGACGCTGGACGGCAAACCCGCCTTCTACGACCATGACGACGAACACGGCATGTCCGCCACGATGAAGCACTTCCTTGCCGGCCAATTGGCCCATGCCCAGGAAATCACCGCCTTCCTCGCCCCTTACGTCAACAGCTACAAACGCTTCTGCATCGGCCTCTTCGCGCCCACCAAGGCGGTCTGGAGCGCGGACAACCGCACCGCAGGCTTCCGCGTCTGCGGCGTCCATACCAAGGCCGTCCGCGTCGAATGCCGCATCCCCGGCTCTGACGTGAACCCCTATCTCTGCTGCGCGGCCCTTCTTGCCGCCGGTCTGGCGGGGGTGGAGAACAAGCTTGACCTCGAACCCGAAATGAAGGGCGACATGTATGCCGCCCGGAACGCCCGCGAAATTCCGAAAACCCTCCGCGAAGCGGCCGACCTCCTGCTCGGCTCTTCGATGCTGCGCGCGGCCTTCGGCGACGATGTGGTGGAACATTACCACCACGCCGCGCAGTGGGAGATTTCGGAAACCGATCGCGTCGTGACCGATTTCGAACTCCAGCGCCTGCTGGAACGCGCTTAACGTAGGGCGGGGTTCACCCCGCCTTTCCCGAACGAAGGGCGGGCCTGCCCCGCCGCATAAGGTGACAAAATGAAACCCATCCAACTCATCTCGCCGGTCGACGGATCGGTCTGGCTCGAACGCACCCCCCTCACGCCCGAGGCCGCCAAGGCCGCCGTCGCCCGTGCCAAGGCCGCGCAAAAGCCCTGGGCCGCCCGCCCGCTGGAAGACCGCATCGCGCTGGTCAAGGCCGGGGTGAAGAAACTGAACGACATGTCGGCGGTCATCGTCGAGGAAATCGCCTGGCAGATGGGCCGCCCCACCCGCTTTGGCGGCGAATTCGGCGGCGTCAACGCCCGGACGGAGTATATGGCCGATATCGCGGCCCAGACCCTCGCCCCCCACATGGTCGAAGACAGCGACAAGTTCCGCCGCTACCTCGCCCGCGATCCGGTCGGCGTCGTCTTCATCGTGGCGCCCTGGAACTATCCCTACCTGACCACGATCAACACCCTCGTCCCCGCCCTCATCGCCGGGAACACCGTCATCCTGAAACACGCCTCGCAGACCATGAAGGTCGGCGAACGCCTGGCCGAGGCCTTCCACGCCGCAGGCATCCCCGAAGACGTGTTCCAGAACGTCGTCCTCGACCATGCCACGACCGAGGCGCTGATCACCGCCCGCTCCTTCGGCTTCGTCAACTTCACCGGCTCCGTCGCGGGCGGCGTCGCGATGGAAAAGGCCGCCGCCGGCACCTTCACGCCCCTCGGCCTCGAACTGGGCGGCAAGGATCCGGGCTATGTCCGCCACGATGCCAATCTGGACGCGGCGGTGGATACGCTGATGGACGGCGCGATGTATAACGCAGGCCAGTGCTGCTGCGGCATCGAACGCATCTATGTCCACGAAAGCCTCTATGACGCCTTCGTCGAAAAATCCGTGGCCTGGGTCAACGGCCTGAAACTCGGCAATCCCTTCGACGCCGCCACCACGCTCGGCCCGATGGCCAACAAGCGCTTCGCCGCCGTCGTCCGCTCGCAGATCGCCGAGGCCATCGCCGCCGGGGCCAAGCCCCTGATCGACCCCGCCAACTTCCCCGCCGATGACGGCGGCGCCTATCTCGCGCCCCAGATCCTCGTGAACGTGGATCATTCCATGCGCGTGATGACCGAGGAATCCTTCGGTCCCGTCGTCGGCATCATGAAGGTGAAGGACGATGAAGAGGCGATCCGCCTGATGAACGACTCCCCCTATGGCCTGACCGCCTCCGTCTGGACGCAGGATTACGAAACCGCGCAGGCCATCGGCGCGCGCATCGAAACCGGCACCGTCTTCTTGAACCGCGCCGATTACCTCGACCCCGCGCTCTGCTGGACGGGCTGCAAGGATACGGGCCGCGGTGGCAGCCTCTCCTATCTCGGGTTCCATTCGGTGACCCGCCCGAAATCCTATCACCTCAAGAAGGTCTGACCCCCATGTCCCACAACGTTCCCAACCGGAACTGGTCCTACCCCACCGCCATCAAATTCGGCGTGGGCCGCGTCGCCGAACTGGCCGACCATTGCAAATCCGCCGGGATCACCAAACCGCTCTTCGTCACCGACAAGGCCCTCGCCACCCTGCCGATCACGGCCGAGGCCGTGGCGGTGCTGTCCAAGGCGGGGCTGGGATCGGCGGTGTTTTCCGACGTGGACCCGAACCCCAACGAAGGCAACATGGAGGCCGGGATCAAGGTCTACAAGGCAGGCGGCCATGACGGCGTCATCTGCTTTGGCGGCGGCTCCGCCCTCGACCTCGGCAAGATGATCGCCCTCATGGCGCATCAGCGCGCCGATCTTTCGGTCTGGGATCTGGAAGACATCGACGACTGGTTCACCCGCGCCGACAGCGACAAGATCGCCCCCATCCTGGCCGTGCCCACCACCGCCGGCACCGGGTCCGAAGTGGGCCGCGCCGGGGTTCTGACCAATTCCGCCACCCACAAGAAGAAGATCATCTTCCACCCTAAACTGATGCCCGCCGTCACCATCTGTGATCCGGCACTGACCGTCGGGATGCCCAAATTCATCACCGCAGGCACCGGCATGGACGCGCTGGCGCATTGCCTGGAGGCTTTCTGCTCCCCCTTCTACCACCCGATGTCGCAGGGCATCGCGCTGGAAGGGATGCGGCTCGTCTTCGAAAACCTCCCCACCGCCTATAGCGACCCCACCAACCTGGAGGCCCGCGCGCATATGATGTCCGCCGCCGCGATGGGCGCGGTCGCCTTCCAGAAGGGGCTGGGCGCGATCCATTCGCTCTCTCACCCGGTCGGCGCGGTCTACAACACCCATCACGGCACCACCAATGCCGTCGTGATGCCGATGGTGCTGGACTACAACCGCCCCGCCATCGAGGCCCGCATCGAAAAGGCCGCCGCCTATATCGGCATCGCGGGCGGCTTCGACGGCTTCCGCCAGGCGGTGATGAACCTCCGCACGACGCTCAACATCCCCGCCAACCTGACGGCGATGGGGGTGGAGGCCGCGCGTCTGGACGAACTCACCGACATGGCGCTGGAAGATCCGTCCTGCGGCGGCAACCCGATCACCATGACGCGCGAAAGCACCCGCGCGCTCTATCAGGCCTGCATGTGATCCTGCCTCCCCCCTCCCCCGCCCCGCAGCGGGGGAGGGTCGGGGAGGGGGCCACCCCCTGTGCATCCCCGCACCCTTAACCATGTTTCGCCCGGTTACCCTGCGCCGATTTGTATGCACACCTGTCTGCACAGAATGCGGCACAAAAGCCGCACAGACATTATGCCGCCTCCCCCTCTCTTTCCCGACCCGTTATCCCGTTCCTTGATGCCTGACCGGAGCTTTCCGCCATGACCCGCCACATCACCACCGACATCGCCATCATCGGCGCGGGCGTGGTGGGTCTGGCCATCGCCGAACGGCTGATCACCGAAGGGCGCGAGGTCACGCTGATCGACCCGAACCCGCCCGGACAGGCCACAAGCTACGGAAATGCCGGGACAATCGCCGATTACGCCGTCCTCCCCGTCGGCACGCCCGATGTGCTGAAGAACCTCCCCTCCCTCCTCTTCGACCGCAACTCCCCCCTCGCCATCCGCCGCGCCGCCCTGCCGGCGCTGATGCCCTGGCTCCTGCGCTTCGCCCTGCAATCCCTGCCCGGCCCCGCCGAACGCAACGCCCGCACCATCGCCGCCCTCCTCGCCACCGCCTGCCCCGACTGGCTCGATCTCGGCAGCCGCGTGGGCGGCGGCGATATCCTGAAAAAACGTGGCTGCCTCTATGTTTACGAGACGGCCCCGGCCTTCCGCGCCGCCGAAAAGGACATGGCCTTCCGCCGCTCCCTCGGCGTCACCGTCGATCTGATCGGACCCGAGGCCCTGCGCCAGATGGAACCCGCCCTGCCCGAAATGGACGGCGGCGCCGCCTATTTCCCCAAGGCGGTTTTCCTCAACGATCCCGGCCGGATGATGACCCTCCTCGCCGCCCGCGTGCAGGCCGATGCCGAAATCATCGCCACCCGCGCCGAAAGGCTGGATCGCAACGTCTCGGGCGTCACCATCACCGGCCCCGGCCTGCACCTCCACGCCCGCCGCGCCGTCATCGCCGCCGGCGCGCAATCCCGCAAACTCGCCGCCATGGCCGGCGACCGCGTGCCGCTCGATACCGAACGCGGCTACCATGTCGAATGGGACATGGCCGAAACCCCCGTCACCCGCCCCACCTGCCCCACCTCGCGCGGCTTCTACCTCTGCCCGATGCAGGGCCGCCTGCGCGTCGCGGGCACGGTGGAACTGGGCGGCCTCACCGCCCCCCCGTCGCCGCATCGCATCGCGAAACTCGTTGAAGGCGCACGGAAAATCTTCCCCCACCTGCCCGAACCCAGCCGCGACTGGATGGGCTTCCGCCCCTCCATGCCCGACAGCGTGCCCGTCATCGGCCCCTCCCGCGCGGGCGGCGAGGTGCTGCACGCCTATGGCCACGGCCATCTCGGCGTCTCGCTCGCCCCCGTCACCGCCCGCCTGATCGCCGCGCTCATCGCAGGCCGCACGCCGGAAATGGACCTCGCCCCCCTCCTCCCCACGCGCTTCTGATCCCCCGCGCCCGTTCCGGCAACGCTCCCTTAAGCATCGCGCTTGATCCTCCCCACCCGACCGGGCAAAGCTGATGCCCGTATCAAGACCGTATCGAGTGACCGGAGTTGCCCATGCCCAGACATGCCCTCGTCACCGGCTCTGCCGGTTTCATCGGCTTCCACCTCTGCCAACGCCTGCTGTCCGAGGGCTGGACGGTGACCGGCCTTGACGGCATGACACCCTATTACGACGTCACGCTGAAACAGCGCCGCCATGCGATCCTGTCCGATCACCCCGCCTTCCGCCCCGTCGAAGGCCTGCTGGAAACCCCCGGCCTTCTGGCCGACCTTGCCACCGGCTGCGACAGCCTGATCCACCTTGCCGCGCAGGCCGGGGTCCGCCATTCCATCGACGCCCCGCGCAGCTACGTCACCGCCAACCTCATCGGCACGCATGAGGTGCTGGAAGCCGCCCGCCACGCCCGCCCCCGGCATCTGCTGATCGCCTCCACCTCATCGGTCTATGGCGCCAACGAAACCATGCCCTATGCCGAGGATCACCCGACCGACCATCCCCTCAGCTTCTACGCCGCCACCAAGAAGGCGGCCGAGGCGATGGCCCATTCCTATGCCCATCTCTACACCCTCCCCACCACGCTCTTCCGCTTCTTCACCGTCTACGGCCCCTGGGGCCGGCCTGACATGGCGTTGTTCAAATTCACCCGCGCCATCCTCGCGGGGGAGGAAATCGACATCTACAACCACGGCGACATGCGCCGTGACTTCACCTATGTCTCTGACATCGTGGAAGGAATAACCCGCCTGATCGACCTCCCCCCCGGCCCGCAAAGCCCGCTCGGCACCCCGCCCGCCGCGCCCTGGCGGGTGGTCAACCTCGGCAATGGCGCGCCCGTGGGCCTGATGGATTTCGTGCAGGCGGTCGAGGCCGCCACCGGCCTGACCGCCCGCAAACGCCTTCTGCCCATGCAACCCGGCGACGTCCCCGCCACCTGGGCCGATGCCACACGGATCGAGGCCCTGACCGGCTACCCCCTGCCCCGCACCGACATCCGTGACGGCGTCCGCCGCTTCGTCGACTGGTATCGCGCGCATTACGGTGTCTGACCCTCGGCCACCCGCTTCAACCCGGCATTGGCCGCCTCGAAATCCGGCCGGAACCGCGCCACATCCATCACCCACAACAGGATGCCCCGGAAATCCTCCTCAATTACAAAGACCGAACCCCCCCGCCCGTCCGGCTCCACCCGCAGGCTGTGCCGCCCGTCGAAGATCCCCGGCAGCCACAGCCGCCCCAGCCAGACCAGCGCCCGCCCCTCGCGCCGCTCCAGCACGCGCGGGGAAAAGGTCATCGGCCGCGCCCCCGGCGCGCCCAGCGCCATGACGAAACGCGCGCCCACCTCCAACCGCCCCTCCATCCGGCGCAGATTGGGGTTCCAGCGCAGATGCCCCGCCGGATCAGCGATCAAAGGCCAGACGGTTTCAGGCGGCGCGTCGATGGCAATGCGCGTGGACAGCTGCGCCACGGGCAGGCGGAAGATCCGGCTGATCGGGGCAAGGATGCCCGTCAGGCGGAGCAGCGAAGGGGTGGTCATGGCGGAATTCCTTTCCGGTTTGTGAATACCGCGAAGATGCACCCGGATCGGATCATTCGGAATTGCATGAATAGGCATACTCATTATACAACTATGCATGACCCATGACATCGACTGGTCCCTCTGGCGCAGCTTCCTCGCCGTCGCCGAAACCGGCAGCCTCTCCGCCGCCGCCCGCCGCCTTGGCCTGACCCAGCCCACCTTGGGCCGCCAGATCGCCGCGCTGGAAACCGCGCTTGGCCGCAGCCTTTTCGTGAAATCCCAATCCGGCTATGCCCTTGCCGACGACACCGCCGCCCTGATCGACGAGGCCCGCGCGATGCAACTCGCCGCCTCCGCCCTGTCGCGCCTTGCCGCCGCGCCGACGGACCGGGTCGACGGCATCCTCCGCATCGCCGCAAGCCACATGGTCGGGGCCGAGGTCCTGCCCCATGCCCTTGCTCCCCTCCTCGCCGCCCATCCGGGGCTGGAGGTGGAACTCCTCCTCTCCAATGACAGCGCCGATCTCTTGCGGCGCGAGGCCGATCTGGCCCTCCGCATGGTCCGCCCCGCGCAAGGCAGTCTCATCGCCCGCAAACTGGCCGATGTGCCGCTCGCCCTCTATGCCCATCGCGACTACCTCCGCCGCGCGGGCCATCCCGCCCTGCCGCAGGACCTGCAACACCACGTCCTGATCGGCCCCGACCGCGACCCCGCACTGGATGCCATCCTGCAAGGGCTGGACATGGGCCTCACCCGCCGCAGCTTCCGCCTGCGGGTGGATGGCGAGGCAGCGCAACTCGGCGCCCTGCGCGCCGGGCTGGGCATCGGCATCTGCCAGAAAGGCATCGCCGCCCGCGACCCCGCACTGACAGAGATTCTGCCGGGCCTCTTCCCCTACCGCATGGAATGCTGGCTGGTCACCCATGCCGACCTGCGCGACACACCCCGCATCCGGCGTGCCGCCGATCACCTCGCCCTTACCCTGCCCCCGCTTTTTGCGGGTCAGAGCATCGCCGGAACCACCTGATCCGGCGGCCGGTGCCCATCGGCGAAGGTCTTGATATTGATGATGACTTTCTCGCCCATCTCGATCCGCCCCTCGATCGTGGCCGATCCCATATGCGGCAGCAGCACGACATTCCGCAACTCGCGCAGGCGCGGGTTGATCTCCGCCCCCCGCTCATAGACATCCAGCCCCGCCCCCGCGATTTCACCCGCGCGCAGCATCCGGGTCAGGGCGTTTTCGTCGATCACCTCCCCGCGCGAGGTGTTCACGATCACCGCCGACGGTTTCATCAGCTTCAGCCGCCGCGCATTCATCAGGTGATAGGTCGACGGCGTATGCGGACAGTTGACCGAGATGACATCCATCCGCGCGACCATCTGGTCAAGGCTTTCCCACCAGGTCGCCTCCAACTCCTCCTCCACCTCCGGGCGCAGGCGGCGGCGGTTGTGGTAATGGATCTGCATGCCAAAGGCCCGCGCCCGCCGCGCCACCGCCTGCCCGATCCGCCCCATGCCCAGAATGCCCAGCCGCTTGCCCCCGATCCGCCCCCCCAGCAGCGCCATGGGCGACCAGCCGGGCCATTCGCCCGACTGCATCACCGCCAGCCCCTCCGGAATGCGCCGCGTCACGCCAAGGATCAGCGCCAGCGTCATATCCGCCGTATCCTCAGTCACCACGCCGGGCGTGTTGGACACCAGAATACCCCGCTGCCGCGCCGTCGCCACGTCGATATGGTCCACCCCCGACCCGTAATTCGCGATCAGCTTCAGCCGGTCCCCGGCCTGTGCCAGCAACCCCGCATCGATGCTGTCGGTGATGGTCGGCACCAGAACATCCGCCCGCTGCATCGCCAGCCCAAGCTCTTCCCGCGACATCGGCGTGTCGGGGTCGCGCAGGTCCACGTCGAACAGTTCCTTCATCCGGGTTTCCACGGGCTCGGGCAACCGTCGCGTCACGACAACACTCAAGCGGCCAGCGGGCATCGGCATCCTCCCTGCACTTCCCATTCTCATCCCTTGATGGCAAAGTGGCGGGAAGAGGGGGCAGGCACAAGCCCCCGAAGGAAGAGGCCCGCGCAGCGACACGCTCTGCGACACGGGCCCGACGGGCAGCAAAGGCCCCGTCCGGGAAACCGGACCGGGGGGAAAGACAGGCGGTTGTGATGACAGGTCGCATCGGATGGGCGCTGGCGGGCGCTTTTGTCTGGGGGGCATCCTTCGCCTTCGCAGAAGGCACCACGCGCCCCATGCCGCGCCCAGAGGGCCTTGTGGCCGTCGCGGCAACCACCGCCCCCGCGACCGAACCGGGCGACGCGGCATCCCCCGCCCTGGCCGCCCCGGCCGCGGCGGCACCCCTGCCGACCGACACCGCGGATACCATCCCCACCGCAGCCGCAGCCTCCGCCAAGGCCCCCATCCGCGATCCAAATCTTGGCGCCGTCACCAACCTTCCCCTGCCCCGCTATGTCAGCCTCAAGGGCAACGAAGGCAATGCCCGCCGCGGCCCCGGCCTGACGCACCGGATCGACTGGGTCTTCACCCGCTCGGGAATGCCCCTCAAGATCACGGCAGAGTACGAAAACTGGCGCCGGGTCGAAGATGCCGAAGGGGTCGGCGGCTGGGTCCATTATTCGCTTCTCTCCGGCGTTCGCTCTGCGCTCGTCGCCGCCGATCTGGCCGAATTCCACAGCCGCCCGCAGGATGAGGCCGAGGTCGTCTTCAAGGCCGAACGCAATGTCGTCGGCTGGGTCCAGGAATGCGCGCCCGACTGGTGCCGCATCTCGGTCGATGGCGACAAGGGATGGGTGCGGAAATCGGCACTCTGGGGCGTGGCACCCGGCGAAAGCATCGAATAGGCCGATTGCGAGTCGCTCTCGCTTGATCCCCGGCCGGGCCCTTTGGTAGCGCACGGCAGCACCCTGCGCGCCCCGCCCAAGACCCGAGTCCCCCGATGACCCTTCCACCCCAGACCCGGATGACCATTTCCGCAGGGATTGCCTCGGTCGTCGTGGCAGGCACCCTTGTCGGGCTGAAGCTCTGGGCGCTGGGTCAGACCGGGGCGCTCTCCATCGCCGCCTCCCTGGCAGACAGCGCGATGGACCTGATGGTCAGCCTCGGCGCGATGGCCGCGATCATCTATGCGGCCAAACCCGCCGACGAGGACCACGCCTTCGGCCACTCATCGGCCGAAGACCTCGCCGCGCTCGGGCA
>Ga0164290_1002770_pt1 | contig 10496 bp, 9 predicted proteins | sample Micstemetagenome_FD_108782 | JGI IMG/M metagenome (GOLD analysis project Ga0164290, IMG submission 108782) | Contaminated culture microbial community from soil near Moab, Utah, USA - Microcoleus steenstrupii SON62 (Illumina Assembly) | ecosystem: Environmental > Terrestrial > Soil > Soil crust...
GGTTGTAGCTGTTGGACATCACCGCCCCGTATGCGCCGGCGTCGAGGATCGCCATCAGCTCACCAACCTGCGGCTCCGGCAGCTCGCGGACCCGACCGAAGCGATCGCTGCTCTCGCACACCGGTCCTACCACGTCACACGGCACGACCGCGCGGTCGGAGGCGTGCACCGGCACGATCCGGTGAAAAGCACCATACAGCGCCGGGCGCATCAGTTCGGTCATGCCGGCGTCGAGCACGACGAAGCGACCGCCGCCCGCGTGCGGCTTGACGTCGATGACGCGGGCCAGCAGCACACCCGCGGGGCCGACGAGCGTGCGTCCGGGCTCGACGATCAGCGTCAACCCGGTGGGCCGCGCGACGTCGACGAGCGCCTGCGCAAGCGCGTCGTAGCTCGGCACCTCGCCTTCGTCGTACACGATACCGAGGCCGCCACCCAGATCGAGGTGCGACAGCGGAAAGCCCTCGCTCTTCAGGGCCGCCGCCAGCTGCGCGACTGTGCGCGCCGCATCGCACAGCGGACCGAGCGAGGTGATCTGGGAGCCGACGTGCACGTGCAGGCCGATGATCTCGAGACCGGCCGCGTCACGTCGGCTCCGCAGGATGACCGGGGCATCGTCCAGCGCCACGCCGAACTTGCTCGTCTTGAGGCCAGTCGTGATGTGGGCGTGCGTCTGGGCGTCGACGTCGGGATTCACACGCAGGGCGACGCGGGTGCGACGGCCCTGCGCGCGACTGATCGCGTCGATGCGATCGAGCTCACCAGCCGATTCGGCGTTGATCGCCTTCAGGTCGAGGGCGACGGCGCGCTCGAGTTCCTCGAACGACTTGCCGACCCCGGTGAAGACGATCTGATCCGGCCGGAACCCGGCTCGCAGGGCCACTTCGATCTCGCCGACCGAGTTAGCGTCAACGTCGGCGCCCGCCTCACGAATCAGGCGTGCCATGCCGAGCGCCGAATTTGCCTTGAGGGCGTAATGCAGGGCGTACGGGTAGGCGGTCTCGCGGAACGCGCCGTGCAAGGCCGCCACCCGGCTGCGGACCACAGGAGCACTGTAGACGTAACAGGGCGTGCCTTCTGCACGGGCGATGGCGTCGAGGACCGCAGGATCGAGGGCGAAGGTCTGCGCGGGTGTGGTGTCGGTGGCCGCCACAGCCGCGATCATACGCCGGAGGTGGCCCGGCTGACCCTGATATGATGCCAGCCCGTCCTCTGCCGATGACCTCAGACACCAGCCAACCGCCCTCCGAGATCGACGCGCTGATCGAGCGCTGCCTCGCGGGCGACCAGGATGCCTGGGGTCAAATCGTCCGCCAGCACTGGCGGAAGGTCTTCAACGTCTCCTACAAGTTCACCGGCAAGCACGACGAGGCGGAGGACCTGACGCAGGACATCTTCGTCAAGATCTTCAAGTCATTGCACACGTTCGATCGGCGCGCCAACTTCCAGACGTGGCTGATCAGCATCAGCCGCAATCTGTGCATCGATCACTACCGCAGCGTGCGCAAGGAGCGGGAGACGATCTCGCGAGACATCGACTCGCGTGAGATGGGCACGGCCACGAGGGTCGAGCCAGGGCCGCTGGCCGGCATCGAGCGTGAGGACCAGCGGGCGCTGCTGCGGCTCGCCCTCAACCAGCTGGCGCCGACCCTGCGGTCGGCCGTGCTGCTGCGCGACATCAAGGAGATGTCGTACCAGGAAATCGCCGACATGCTGGCATTGCCCGAGGGCACGGTGAAGTCGCGCATCAACCGCGGACGCACGGAGCTGGCCCGACAGATCCGGCGTCTGCAGGACTCGGGTCTCTCGACGCCGCGCCGGGCCAGCGCCGGCCGCCGCGACTAGCGGAACGGAGCCACGCACACGATGAACCTGACCACCGAGCACAAGGGAGACGTCGCCATCGTCCGGGTGCAGGAGGCGCGGATGCTGTACCCGATCCTCTCCGACTTCGCCAGCACCGTGAGCGGCCTCGTGCAGCAAGGGCAGCGCAAGCTGCTGATCGATCTCACGCCGGTGACCTACGTGGACAGCGCGACGATCGGCTGTCTGATGGATCTCTACCGGCAGATCAGCACCGCCGGCGGTGAGGTCAAGCTGTCGGGCGTGCAGAAGCGCGTCGAGACGATGCTGACGATGACCGGCACGCAGAACTTCATCGACGTGCACCCCGACGCGGACGCCGCGTTGGCAAGCTTCGGAGCCTAGCCATGCGCGTCATCCGGACCAGCACGGGGGTCGAGATTCCGCTCGACGGCGACCTGCTTGCCGTGGTCGAGACCCTGTTCCAGGAAGTGACGGTGCGCCACGAGCTGGCCCGCACCTTCGAGGACATGATGCGCGAGATCCAGCATCTGGCCGACCAACTCACGCCCGAGGAACTGCGCGCCTACTTCATCGAGAGTCTGTTCCTGAACACCGTCACCTACGAGAACGAGCGCCTCGGTGCGGTGTTGAAGAAGCTGCCGGCGGACGAATAGGCAGCACAGGGCTCAGGGCTCAGAGAGCGTGCTGATGCTCCAGACGTTCTGCGCCGTGTACCGTGAGAAGCCGCACCGGAACTCGGCATCTGGCATCCGTGTGCGACGTGCGCCCTTCGGCGCTCTCGTTCTGCGTTCGGCGTTCGGCGTTCGGCGTTCGGCGTTTGAGGCGTTAAGCGTTAGGCGTTATGTCCGAGAACTACCTCGCCACCCGCTTCACCTGCTCCTGGCCGTGGAGCACCGCGGTGCTGCTCTGTGATGGCCGCGTCGTGTGCGGCTGCGCCGACCCGTACGCGAAGCGGGTGCTCGGCGACGCGCGGACCAGCGCGCTGCAGGACATCTGGACCGGCCCCACCGCCTCCTTGCTGCGGCAGGACCTGAATGGGGGCGGTTCGTCGTTTTGCGGCGACTGTCCGTTGAAGCTGCCTCTCGACGCCGAGCAGGCGCCTCCGCAGCGCTCCCTTGCCGTGTCGCCACTGCCCTCGCGGCTGTACGTGGAATGCACGGCAGCGTGCAACGTGTCGTGTCTCGACGCGTGCTGTGCGCCGGAAACGGGCATCACCAAAACCCGCCAGGCCGGCATGCTCGACGTCGACCTCTTCCGCCGGGTGCTCGCGGAAGCCGGGCCGACCTTGCAGCGCATCGACTTCTTCAACTACGGCGAGGCGTTCCTCCACAAGCGCGCGGTCGAGATGTGCGAACTCGTCAAGCGCGAGTATCCGCACATCTACCTGTACACGTCGACCAATGGCGGCGCGTTGAACACCGACTCGGCCCGGCGGCTCATACGGTCCGGCATCGACGAGGTGACGTTCTCGATCGACGGTGCGTCGCCCGACGTGTACGCGCAGTACCGACAGCGCGGCAAGTTCGACCTGGTCATCGCGAACCTGCGCGCCGCCCTCGACGAGAAGCGCCGGCTCGGGCTCGACGTGCCGTTCGTCAACTGGCGGTACATCCTCTTCCGCTGGAACGACAACGACGCGGAGATGCAGCGCGCGCGCGCGATGGCCGCCGACCTTGGCGTCGATCGCCTGTGTTGGGAGATCACCGACCATCCCGAGCACGCGTTCTCGCGCCGCTTCGCGCCGGGCACCGAGGACTGGTCGCGCATCAGGCACGAGATCTGGGACGACAACAATCTCGGGAATGCCATTCCGGGTGCCACACCACGAGCACGCATCGACGTCCGGGCACCCTCACGCACCGAGTCGCTGACACATGCCACGGGTGCACCGCTCGCCCTCGACCTGCGGGTGCGCAACCTCAGTCGGCGACCCTTCCCCCATACGGCCTCGTACGGTCGGCGCCTGGTGCGTGTCGGCGCCCAGCTGCTGGACGCCGATCGCACCCTGCGCGACATGGACTTCGTCCGCGCCACCCTGCCTCGGACGATCCCCGGCGGGGAGTGGCAGGACGTGCGCCTCGACGTACCTCCCCTCCCGCCCGGCGATTACCACCTGAAGCTCGATCTCGTGAGCGAAGGTATCGACTGGTTCGAAGCGTGCGGGTCGGAGATCACGCTGAAAGCACTGCACATACGGTGACGGTTTGGTGACGGACCGCTCGGAGAGCGGTCCCTTCCTCACCTGCGCGATCTCCGATCCGCGATCCGCGATCCGCGGTCCCCGGTCCGCGATCCCCGCCCCCGGTTGTCGTTCCGCATTTCGCGGTGAGAGTCAGTTCGTCAGATGCGACGCGACGTTGCGTGCGACGAGCGTGTCCGTTCGGCCTGCGGCCCGGGCCTTCTCCACGTGCGCGGCGTGCAGGTGGCGACGTTCGGGCGTGCTCGTCATCAGTGCCGCTGCCAGGTGCATGGCCGCGTCGCCTGGGCGCCGCTCCATCACCGTCCGCAGCATGGCATAGCCATCGGCGCCCCTGGTGAGGGTGTCCAGCCCGGCGCCGTGGCCCTTCATCTGCTGGTAGGCATCGATCAGATACGCCGCATCGAACAGGGCGAGCGCTTCGGCATCAGTGTTGGGCGCCTTCACGGCGCGACCGCGGATCGCCGCGAGCAGCGCGTCGGCGCGCGCCCGGTCGTCGCTGACGTAGGCCACCGCCCGCCGCAGCGTTTCCATCCGTACGACGACCGGCGTCTTGGGCGTCAACAGCGAGAGTGTGTCTGCGACAAGCCGTGCACGGTCATAGGTGGGATCAACAGCACGCCAGTTTCGGCTCGCATCGCCGAACGGGAGTGACGCCGCGGTGCCGATATCGAATGGATGGCAGATGAGCGGCGGTCCCGCCAGCACGACGGCAGCAGTCGAGGCGAGCAACACGGATGCAGCGAGAACGTGACGAGCACAGATCGCGTAGCGCATGGGTCCCTCCTGTAAGGACACGTGAACGGATACAGGAAGGACGTCATCGAGTCGGCACCGTTAACGCAGCGGGCACGCGGTGCGGGGCTGAGCGCTGAGGGCCTCAAAGAGGCGTGCCGCAGCCATGCGCGTCAGACTCTCGGCTGTGCATCAGGCATCACGCATGAGGCATGAGGCATGAGGCATGAGGCATGACAACAATCACCTGTTCCACTCCTGTCGCCACATCCGCCACCACGACGCACTTCGCAATCCGAGCGCTTCCCACCAGGCGTCGCGCATCCCGCGGTCGCCAGCGAGCAGCCCTTCCCGTGTCACACCGGAGGGCATCGGCGCCAACGCATGCAGACGCGTGATGACGTCACCGCGCAGTGACGGGTCGGTTCGGTCGAGCAGGTGCCACAGCGTGAGTGCATCCTCGCGACGCGCTTCACGCAGCACGGTCGCCAGTGGCTGCCGCTGTGCCTCCAGATCGTCTGCCTGGTCGAGCCGCGCAATCGCCTCGAGCAGCGCCGCCGGTGCATCGTCGTAGGCGGGCGTACCCGGGCCGCGGCCTGGGTAGGTTCTCCCGGACGCGCCTGCCGGTATGAATGATTCCCGTCCCTCGTGTTCGAAGCCGACCCAGCCGCCCTGCACGGTGATGCGCCCCATCCCTGCCTCGTCCACGGTGAGCGTGTACGCGCAGCCGAGATCGACGGCCGTGGACGCTGGCGTGTCGACGACGAACTGGCCCGGCGGAGCCCAGATCTGTGCCTCGATCGTGCCGCGCACCATGTCGGCACGATGTTGACCCTGGCGGGCCGTCGTCAACCGGAGGCGCGACCCCGGAGCGACCTCCAGCCGACCGATGCGTCCGACGAAGACAACGGCCGATGACGTGCCGTCGGTGTCGAGCCAGCGTCCAGGCGCGAGCTGCATGCGACTCGTGAGCGGTGCCGCGGCCAGGGTCGGTCGTCCCTCCACGCGCGCGACACGCCACGGGTCCTCGTTGACAGGCGGCGTGCGATGCGTGAGGAACGCGCCACCAATCGCCAGGACGGCGACAGCCGCGGCGGCGAGTGCCACCCGCACGATGCTTGCCGCCCGCGACGACGGCTCCACATCGATCGGCAGCGGCCGACGCCCCGAGACGTCGTCCAGCCTGAAGGGTCGCAGCAGCCCTTCGAGACGCGCCACGTCCGGGTCCACCTCACCGGACCCATCCCACAGGTACTCGTCGTTCATCGTCACGTCAGGCCTCGTCCACGGGACGCCGCGTCGAGCTCGTCGCGCAGCAGCTTCATGCCGCGACACAGGTTCACGCGCACCGACGCCGCCGTGAGGCCCGTCCGCAGCGCAATCTCCGGACCGGTGAGTCCCTCGACCAGGCGCAACAGCAAGGGCTCCCGGTACGCCTCCGGCAGGCGACGAATCGCCGCGAGCGCCCGGGACGCTTCGAGCCGATCACTGCCGACCGGCGCGATGGCGCCTGCGCGCTGCTCGTCGAGGTCTTCGTAGGTACGGAAGCGGCGCGCGTGGTCGATGCGCACGTGGCGCGCAATGGTCAGGAGCCAGCCACTGAACGCGGCCGGATCGCGCAGCGTGCGCAACTGCCGCCACGCCGCCATGAATACCTCCTGCACCAGATCTTCGATGTCGTCGCGCGTGGTTCGCCCCAGCAGCACCGCGTGGACGATGCGCGCGTGACGCCGATAGAGGGCGTCAAACGGCGAGGGGTCACCGGCCTGCGCCGCCAGCACGAGGGGCGCATCGTCTTGCGGCGACCAGGTAGGCGTTCGGCCGGCGCCGCGCGCAGCGGGCAGGGAAGACACGAGCTACAGGGTAGGACGGTCGCGGAGCCTGCGCGTTAACACGGACAACGAGGCCCCGGTCGAGGGATGGCCCGTGCGGGTTGCGCTGGTGGGGCACACAAAAAAAGCCGGTCCTTGCGGACCGGCGACACGGATGCGCTCGCGCACCCGGGCGGGGGATGAACCTAGGTGGTGACCGTAACCGGCATGCCCACCATGTCGGTAGCGGCCTGCGGCGCCTCGACGAACGTCCAGGCGTCTCGCTGCTCGAGCAGCGCCGTGCCGAGGGCGGTGTGCAGCGCGTGGCCACCGCGATGCGCAACGACGTGCCCGATGATGGGGGCGCCAATCAGCGCGAGGTCGCCGATGGCATCCAGGATTTTGTGCCGGACGAACTCGTCCTCGAAGCGCAGCGTGTTGTTCAGGACGCCGGTCTCGCCGAGCACCACCGCATTATCGAGCGAGCCCCCAAGCGTGAGGCCCCGCTGACGCAACATCTCCAGGTCCTTGAGGAACCCGAAGGTGCGGGCCGGCGCGAGCTCTTCCGCGAAGGCATCCGCGGTGACCACGATAGAGCGGCTCTGGTGGCGCAGCAGCGGGTGATCGAAGCTGATGGTGTAGCTGATGCGGAACTCGTCGGCCGGGTAGATTGCGATGTGCTTGTCGCCTCGGGCGATGCTGACGGGGCGCAGCACCTTCACATAGCGACGGGGCGCGCTCAGCTTCTTAATGCCCGCCTCCTGCAGGAGGTACACGAACGGCGCGGCGCTGCCGTCCATGATCGGGACTTCAGGGGTATTGAGCTCGATGGCGACGTTGTCGACGCCCTGGCTGACCAGCGCGGCGAGCAGGTGCTCGACGGTCTCGACGCTGGCACCTGCGAAGGACAGCCCCGTCGCGTAATTGAGACTGGCCACATGCTCCACGCGGGCGGGGATCTCCAGCCCCCCGAGGTCGGCCCGGCGAAACCGGATGCCGTAGTCGGCAGGGGCGGGACGGAGCGTGAGTGTGACGCGATGCCCCGAATGCAGGCCAATCCCTGCACAGGTAATCGAACGACGAAGAGTACGCTGCGATGTCATTCAGCTCTCAGATCATGGGCGTCGACTTCCGCCGGCTGCCTAGAAGCAAGACTGATACCGCTGTGCTGCACTTCGCCATCAGTCACGGAAACCCTTATAGCTTGTGGGTTTATAGGGAAACGACGGGTCAAGGGTCGCTTTTGTGTACTTCCTACTGTTGCGCTCGTGACACGCTCATCCCGGCGAGACTGTGGCTACGCTACCACACTGACGTCTCGGCTCCGGCGCGCCCCGCCTGTAGGCCCCGGCGTGGATTCTGCCAAAAATACTCCCGTGTGCGAGCCTCTCACGCGAGCTACCTGCTCGGGCGTGCCCTGCGCGACGATGCGGCCACCACCACGTCCGCCCTCGGGTCCGAGGTCGATCACGTGGTCGGCCGACCGGATCACGTCGAGGTTGTGCTCGATGACCACGATGGTGTTCCCCTGATCAACCAGTTGGTGCAACACGTCGAGGAGCTTGGCGACGTCCTCGAAATGCAGTCCCGTGGTCGGCTCGTCCAGGATGTAGAGCGTGCGCCCGGTGCCGCGGCGTGACAGCTCCTTGGCGAGCTTCACGCGCTGCGCCTCCCCACCGCTCAGGGTCGTGGCCGACTGTCCGAGTTCGAGGTAGCCCAGGCCGACCTGCTGCAACGTGCGCAGCTTGTTGGCGATGGACGGGAAACTCTCCAGCAGCGGCAATGCCTGGTCGACCGTGAGTTCCAGCAAGTCGGCGATCGACTTACCGCGGTAGCGCACCTCGAGCGTCTCGCGATTGTAGCGACGCCCCTTGCACTGCTCGCACGTCACGTAGACGTCTGGCAGGAAGTGCATCTCGATGGCCATCACGCCATCGCCCTGACACGCCTCGCAGCGGCCGCCCTTGACGTTGAACGAGAACCGGCCCGGCTTGTAGCCCCGCTGCCGCGACTCGGGAAGCATCGCGAAGAGATCGCGGATGAACGTGAACAGGCCGATGTAGGTGGCCGGGTTGCTGCGCGGCGTGCGGCCGATCGGCGACTGGTCGATCTGGATGACCTTGTCGATGTGCTCCAAGCCGTCGATGCGATCGTGGGCGCCGGGCGGATCGCCAGCGCGATACAGCTCCTGCGCCAGCTTCTTGTAGAGAATCTCGTTCACCAGCGTGCTCTTGCCGGAGCCACTCACGCCCGTTACGGCGATGAACAGCCCGAGCGGGAAGCTGACGTCGACGTCCTGGAGATTGTGCTCCCGTGCCCCGGTGATGCGCAGCGCGGCCTTGCCGGCGGTGCGGCGGGCCCGAGGCTGCACGATCGTCTTCTCGCCACGCAGGTACTGGCCGGTGACACTGGTCGGCGCAGCGCGCCCTTCGAGCAACGCCTCCGGCGTCCCCTGGAACAACAGCTCGCCGCCATGCTCACCAGCGCCGGGGCCGAGGTCGACCAGATAGTCGGCCGTGCGGATCGTCTCTTCGTCGTGCTCCACCACCAGCACGGTGTTTCCAAGGTCGCGCAAGCGTTCGAGGGTCTGGAGCAGGCGCCGGTTGTCGCGCTGATGCAGGCCGATCGAGGGCTCGTCGAGCACGTACAGCACACCGCTCAGGCTCGAGCCGATCTGCGTGGCCAACCGGATGCGCTGCCCTTCACCACCAGACAGGGTCACCGCCGATCTGGCCAGCGTCAGGTAGCCGACCCCAACGTCGTTCAGGAAGCGCAGGCGCTCGCGGATCTCCTTGAGGATGCGGCCCGCGACCAGTTCCTCACGAGGCGCGAGCGCGAGGCCGTCGAACACCGCCGACGCTTCACTCACCGGCAGCGCCGTGAGCTCGACGATGGTGTGCCCCTTGACGCGCACCGCGCGACTCTCCGCCTTGAGGCGGGCGCCGTCGCACGCCGGGCAGGTGGCCAGGGCCCGGTAGACTTCGAGCGCCTCGCGCTCCGTCCACGTACCCTCCTCGTAGCGCCGGCGCAGATTCGGCACGAGCCCTTCGAAGTCGGCGCCGAAAGGATCGGTTAGCGGCTTCTTCCGCTTTCCGGAGGTCACCGTCGCGGCGCCCGTGCCGAACAACAGCACGTCACGCTGCTTCTTCGTCAGCTTGCGCACCGGCACCGAGGGGTCGATGCCGTGCACCTCGTGCAGCCTCGCCAGCGCTTCGGCAATGGACTTCTTGTCGCCGCGTCCCCAGGCCTCGATCGCGCCATCGGCCAGCGACAGCGAGGCGTCGGGGATGAGCCGAGCGGGGTCGAAGTCGAAGACCGCGCCCAGCCCCTGGCACTGCGGACACGCGCCGTGGGGCGAGTTGAACGAGAACGCGCGAGGCGTCAGTTCCGGCACGCTGATGCCGCAGTCCGCGCAGGCCAGCTTGCGCGAGAACAGCCGGTCGCCGCCGTCCCACGTGTTGATGATGACGAGATCGTTGGCCAGCGCCAGCGCCGTCTCGATCGACTCGCCGAGCCGGCGCTCCATGCCGGGCTTGACGATCAGGCGATCGACCACGACGTCGAGCGAATGGTTGCGGCGCTTGTCGAGGACGATGTCCTCGTCGAGGAGCGGAGTTCGCCGTCGACGCGCACGCGTGTGAAGCCGCGCTGGCGCCAGGCCTGCAGCTCCTTCTTGAACTCGCCCTTGCGCCCGCGCACGACGGGGGCGAGCACGTTGATGCGCTCGTCGCCCGGGAACTGCCGCGCCAGGTCGAGGATGCGGTCCACCGACTGGCTGGCGATCGGTTGCCCGCACTTCGGACAATGCGGCTGCCCCAGGTTGGCAAAGAGCAGACGCAGGTAGTCGTAGATCTCCGTGACCGTCCCGACAGTCGAACGCGGGTTGGACGCCGTCGTCTTCTGCTCGATCGAGATGGCCGGCGACA
>Ga0164290_1002771_pt1 | contig 10493 bp, 9 predicted proteins | sample Micstemetagenome_FD_108782 | JGI IMG/M metagenome (GOLD analysis project Ga0164290, IMG submission 108782) | Contaminated culture microbial community from soil near Moab, Utah, USA - Microcoleus steenstrupii SON62 (Illumina Assembly) | ecosystem: Environmental > Terrestrial > Soil > Soil crust...
CGCCTGCACGATGCGATCCTGTCCCGCTGGGAATCCGAGGCGGACCAGCGTCAGGCCGCCTAGGATCACGCCATTCCGCCCATTTCCGCGCAGTATCCCGCCATCCGGCCCCGCCCGCCCTTGCGAAGCCCCCGCGAAGCAGGCTAAGCGCCGCCGAACCCCGGACAGGTCCGGCAATTCGGTGATCCATGCCCGCCCCATCCGCCGCCAGAACCCCCTCCAGCCGCGACCCGCGCCTTGACGTGTTCCGGGGCCTCTGCCTCGTGATGATCTTCATCAACCACGTCCCCGGCAATGCCTACGAAGATTGGACCAGCCGCAACTTCGGCTTCTCCGACGCGGCCGAGGGCTTTGTCATGATGTCGGGCATCGCGGCGGGCCTTGCCTATTCCCCCGATTTCCGCGACCGCAGCGCAAGGCTCTGGACCGGGCTCGCCCGCGTCTGGCGCAGGGTCTGGACGCTCTACCTCGTCCATATCCTCACCACGCTGGCCGCCCTGGCCATTGCCGCCGCCGTCACGCTGTGGTTCGACGACTCCCGCATCCTGTTCAAGAACCAGATGAAATGGCTCTGGTCCGATCCGCTCGAAACGGTGATCGGGCTTGTCCTGCTGTCGCACCAGTTCGGCTATATCAACATCCTGCCGCTCTATCTCGCGCTGCTGGCCGTCTCGCCGCTGATGTTCTACGCGGCATGGCGCTGGCCTGCGCGGCTCATGGCCGTTTCTGTCGCACTCTGGTTCGCGACCGGCCTCTTCCGCCTCGGCCCGCCCAACTTCCCCTCCGAAGGCGTGTGGTTCTTCAACCCGATGGCCTGGCAGGTGATCTTCGTTGCCGGCCTCATCACCGGGGTCTGCATCCGCGACGGCCGCCGCTTCATCCCGGTCATCCGCTGGCTCCAGATCGCCACCGGCGTCTTCCTGTTCTACGCCGCCCTCTCGGCCCAGATCCCCGCGATCGGCAAGATCACCGGCACGACGCTCTGGCTGGCCAAGGAATACCTCCACCTGCCCTGGCATCTGACCGCCTTCGACAAGACCTTCGTCACCGCCCCGCGCCTGCTGCACATCTTCGCGCTGGCCTATTTCCTGTCCACCTTCCCCGCCATCCGCCGCGCCTGCGCCCATGCCCTCGCCGCGCCATTCGAGTTGCTGGGGCGTCAGGCCCTGCCCGTCTTCGCGCTCGGCTCCGTCCTCTGCATCGGCCTGCAGGGCATCAAGCTCACCACGGGCAAAGACCTGCTGACCGATACCCTGCTCATCGGGGGGGGCCTCGCGCTGCAATTCGCGCTGGCCGCCGCCCGTCAATACTGGCCGAAACCGCCGAAGGTCAGTTGAACTCGGCCGGGTCTGGCCCCGTCCGCTCGCCCGCCTCCAGCGTGGACATCGCCGCCATCTCGGCCTCGGTCAGGCTGAAATCGAAGATGTCCAGGTTTTCCGCCAGCCCCGCCGCCCGGGTCGACCGCGGGATCACCGAACAGCCCAGTTGCAGATGCCAACGCAGGATCACCTGCGCCGGGCTTTTCCCTGCCCGCGCCGCCACCGCCCGGACCGGCGCCGCCTCGAAACACCGCCCCTGCCCCAGCGGCGTCCAGCTTTGCGTCACGATGCCCTGCGCCGCGTGAAAGGCGCGCAATTCCGCCTGCTGCAGGCGCGGATGCAATTCGATCTGGTTCAATACCGGCACCACGCCCGTCTCGCCGATGATCACCTCCAGATCCGCCACCCGGAAATTCGACACCCCGATGGAGGCGACCTTTCCCTCCTCCCGCAGCGCGATCAGCGTTTTCCAGGTCTCCAGAAACATCCCCCGCTCCGGGCAGGGCCAGTGGATCAGCATCAGATCAACCGAAGGCAACCCGATCCGCGCAAGGCTTTCCTCCACCGCCTTGCGGGTGCTGGCCGTCCCCTGCCGGTCATTCCACACCTTCGTCGTCACGAAAACCTCGTCCCGCGCGACCGGGGACGACCGCAGCCCCTCGCCCAGCCCGGCCTCGTTGCCATAGATCGCCGCCCCGTCGATCAGCCGGTATCCCGCCGCCAACCCCTCGCGCACCACCCGCGCGGTCTGGTCCTCGGGCACCTGCCACAGGCCAAAGCCCAGTTGCGGAAGGGTCTTCCCGTCATTCAGGGCAAGTCCTGCGGTGGCCATCTCATCTCTCCTGCGTTGGGCAGGCGCATAAGATACGCTCGGCGCGGCAATTTCCACCCCGCCCCGATCACCCTGCCGCGATCCGCGCCACGTGGGTTTGCCGTCAGGCCAGGCTGCCGATGATCGCCCGCGCCAGATGGGCCGAAGCCGCCACCCCGTCGATCAGCGGCCGCCCCGTCCGCAGCATCAAGGCGGCCCGCAACGGCGCCATCCCGGCACAGCCCAGGGCCACGGCCCCACCCGCCTCCTCCGAGGTCGCCCCGATCACCTCTGCCAGCCGCGCCAGCACGGCCTCGCCGCCCTGCTCCACCGCCAGCACCGGCAACCCGCTTGCATGGACCGACCGGCACGCCCCGGCCAGCCCATAGTGCGCGATGTTCTCTTCCAGCACCGGCACCGATACCGGCAGCGTCGTCACCACCGAAAACCGGCCAAAACCCAAGGCCGCCATCACATAGGCCGACTGCCCGATCCCGATCACCGGGCAATGCGCCGCCGCCCGCAACGCCTCCAGCCCGGTATCGTCGAAACAGGCGATGATGATCAGGTCCGCCCCGATCTCCGCCGCGCCCGGCAGCATGGCCAGCAACCCCGCCACCGCCGCTGCCCCGTCCTCCGGCCCCTGAATCGCGGGCGGGCCGGAATGGTTGGTCCAGCCCAGAACCTCGGCTTCGGGCAAGGCGGCACGCGCCACCTCCACGACGGCATCGGTCATCGACACGGTCGCATTGGGGTTCAGATACAGCAGCCGCACCCTAGACCCCCTTGCCCGCATCAGACCCCAGCCGCGCCCGCCGCCGCGCCATCCCCCAGACCGTCAGCAGGAAGATCCCGATGATGGCAAAGGAAAACAGCGTGGTCAGCGTGCCCAGCGCATAGATCACCGGCGTCGTGACATTCGTCGTCATGCCAAAGATCTCAAGCGGCAATGTGTTGTAGCTTCCCGCCGTCAACAGCGTGCGCGCAAACTCGTCATAGCTCAGGGTGAACCCGAACAGCCCCACCCCGATCAGCGATGGCGCGATGATCGGCAACACCACGAACCGGATCGTCTGCCAGGGTGACGCCCCCTGATCCCGCGCCGCCTCTTCATAGCTGCGGTCAAAGCGGTTGAAGACCGCGAACATGATCAGCAGCCCGAAGGGCAAGGTCCAGGTCAGCTGCGCGCCAAAGCCCGAGGTCGCCCAATGCACCGTCAGCCCCGCCTGCCCGAAGATCAGCCCCACCCCGAGCGAGATCAGGATGGACGGGATCACCAGCGACGCGATGGTCAGGTAGAACAGCACCCCCGCCCCCGCGAACCGCTTGCGGAAGGCCAGCCCGGCCATGACCGACACCACCACCGTCGTCACCATCACCATCAGGCCCAGCGCGAAGGACCGCCGGAACGCCCCCCAGATATCCCCCACCGCCTGCTGCTGGAACAATTCGCGAAACCAGTGCAGCGACACCCCCCGCATCGGAAAGGTCAGCCCGCCCCCCTCGCCCTGAAAGCTCAGGATGCCGATGGTCACGGTCGGACCATAGAGGAACAGCACGAACAGGCAGAAAAAGGCCGTCAGCCACCAGAACCCCGCCGGGCGCTTTTCCATCCTACAGCTCCTTCCGGATATTCACGAACCGCAACAGGATCGCGATCATGATCAGCACCGTGCACAGCAGCACCACCGCCGTGGCCGAGGCCGAGGGGTATTGCAGCAGCCCGATATCGTTAGAAATCAGCCGCCCCACATTCGCGCTCTGGCTGCCCGACATGAACCGCACGGTGATGAAATCCCCCATCACCAGCGTCAGCACGAAGATCGTCCCGATCATGATCCCCGGCTTGGTCAGCGGCAGGATCACATGCCGCAGGGTCTGGAACCCCGACGCCCCATTGTCCCGCGCCGCCTCCAGCAGGTTGCGGTCGATCCGCATCATCGTGTTGAAGATCGGCACCACCATGAACAGCGTGTAAAGATGCACGAAGGCCAGGATCACCGAGAAATCGGAATAGAGCAGCCATTCCATCGGTGCATCGATCACCCCCCAATCCAGCAGCGTCTGATTGGCCAGCCCGTTGCGACCCAGGAACGGAATCCAGGAAATCATCCGGATGATGTTCGACGTCCAGAACGGGATCGTGCACAGCAGGAACAGCGCGATCTGCACATTCTGGCTGCGGATGTGGAAGGCAAGGTAATAGGCCACCGTGAACCCGATACCCAGCGTCAGCGCCCAGGTCAGGACGGCATAGCGGAAGGTGGCGGCAAAGACCTTCCAGGTCACCGCCGACCCGAACAGGAATTCGTAATTCTCGAAACTGAAGGCCGGGACGATGGAAAACTCCGTCGCGTGCCAGAAACTCACGACCAGGATGGTCAGAATCGGCAGCACCAGAAACCCGGCCAGCACCACCACCAGCGGCGCCGCCAGCAGCCAACCCGTCACCGTATCGCGCGATAAGCCGTTCACGTGGAATGTCTCCCGTCCGAAATGCCGGAAACAGGCCGGGGGGACATGCCCCCCGGCCCGCCACTCGTCACCACATCACGCGGCGATGAACTCGTTCCACTTGCGAACCATGTACTGGTTTTCGTCCATCACGGCGTTCCAGCAGGCCACATGGCCCATCCGGTCGTAGAAGGAACCACCATCCCGGCTGTCGCCCGCCCCGGCCAGCTTGTCGCCCGTCGGGCTGGTGATGTCGCCCGTCGCGGGCTTGCCCTCGAACCAGTAGCCCCATTCGTCGGCCGTCATGAATTCCTTCGACGTTTCCGGCACGGCGGAATAATAGCCCTGCCGCATCAGATAGCCGCCGACCCAGCCGGACAGGTACCAGTTGATGTATTCATAGGCCGCATCCAGCGCCATGCCCGACAGCCCGGCCGACAGGCCGATGCCGCCGCCCCAGCTGCGATAGCCTTCCTTCAAGGGCTGGTAGACGCAGGGGATGCCGCGCGACTTGACGGCGGTGATGGCCGGCGACCACATCGACTGGATCACCACCTCGCCACTGGCCATCAGGTTCACCGACTCGTCGAAGGTCTTCCAGAAGGCGCGGAACTGCCCTGCCTTCTTCGCCTCCGTGAAGATGCCGATGGTCTTGTCGATCTCTTCCTGGGTCATGTTGCCCTTGTCGGCATACTGGATCTCGCCCATCGCCTCGCAAACCATGGCCATGTCCATGATCCCGATGGACGAGATGTCGAGGATCGACGCCTTCCCCTTGAATTCCGGGTTCAGAAGCTCGGTCCAGCTTTCGATCGGCCGCCCGATCAGGTCAGGCCGGATGCCCAGCGTATCGGCGTTGTAGATGGTCGGGATCAGCGTCATCCACCCCGTCTCTTCGGTGGCAAAGCTGGTGGCGCCGGGACCTTCCACAAACCCAACCGTATGCGGCGCCGTGCCCTGCGCGATCACGCTTTCGGGGGTCAGCTTGCCGGACCGGAAGATCCCCACGATCTTTTCGTAATTCTTGATCTTGCTCGTATCCATCGCCTGAAGGTTGCCGGTCGGCCAGACCTTCTTGCAAATCCAGTATTCGATATCGGCAATGTCAAAGCTGTCCGGCTGCGTTGCCGCCCGCTGCGTCACCGCATCGGAATCCAGCGCCGTCATCTCCAGCGTGAAGCCAAGGTCTTCCTTCACCTTCATCGCCACGTCATTCAGGTTGGAAACCCCCGTCCCGAACTGCCGCAGTGTGATGTCCTTGATCTCCTGCGCCCAGATCATCGGCGCGGGCAGTGCCGTCGCCGCCATGGCCGCAGCCCCCCCCTTGAGAAGCGAACGGCGGGTATATCTCATCTTCGACATGTCTTTTCCCTCTGTTGGTTCTGTCGTTCTGTCAGGCCTGAAGGCGGTGCAGCCGCCCCTCGTCCCAGGTCAGGCGCACCTGGTCCCCGGGTTTGATCTCGTTGCGGAAGAAGGCCGCCTCCGGCAGCAGCGCCACCAGGGCCTCACCCGCCTCCGTCTGGGCACTGACCGCCACGCGGTCGCCCTGATATTCGATCGCCTGCACCGTGGCGGGCAGCCCGGCATCGCCGATCCGCACCTCGTCCTGCCGGATCGAATGGCGCGCCCCGTCCAGCGTCACGACATTGTGCCCGCCCATGAACCGCGCCACGAATTCCGTCCGCGGTGCGTTGAACACCTCGCGCGCAGTGCCGGCCTGTTCGATGACCGCGTTGTTCATCACCACCACCTCATCGGCCAGCGCCAGCGCCTCGTCCTGCCCATGGGTGACGTGGATGAAGGTGATCCCCAACTCGCGCTGCAACCGCTTCAGCTCGGCCCGCATCCGGATCCGCAGGAACGGGTCCAGCGCCGACAACGGTTCATCCAGCAACAGCACCTCCGGGTCGGAAATCAGGGCTCGCGCCAGCGCCACCCGCTGCTGCTGCCCGCCCGAAAGCTGCGCCGGCAACCGCTCGGCCAGCGCGACCATGTCCACCAGCTCCAGCATTTCCATCGCCCGGGCATGGCGTGCCGCCTTCTCCACACCCTTCATCCGCAGCGAGAAGGCCACGTTGTCCTTCACCGACAGATGCGGAAACAGGGCATAGTTCTGAAACATCATCGCCGTGCCGCGACGGGCCGGCGGCAGGGTCGAAATATCCCGCCCCGAAAGCAGGATCGCCCCATCCGAAACGCTTTCATGCCCCGCGATCATCCGCAGCGTGGACGACTTCCCGCACCCCGACGGCCCAAGAAGGCAGACATAGCTTCCCGGCGCAAAGACATGGTTCAGGTCATTCACCGCGACCGTGCTGCCATAACGCTTGGTCAGATGTGCCAGTTCCAGATCATGCGCCGTCCGCATCGCCATGGTCCCCCGTTTTGGGAACCCTGGCCCCGGCCCGGCACGAATCGGCAGCGCTTTCCTGCATCCAAAAGGCAGGAATCCCGCATTGCCGCATTTTTTTGCGCTCGCAGAATTTCCGTGCCCAATTATCAACACATAATTGTATACAATACTGTCAAATCTTTCCCCCCCTTGCCCCCGCCATGGCCCTCCCCCACCTTTCCTGCCCAGGAGGAGGCATGGATCAGGCCGTTAAGGAACCCGCATCCGACATGATCGCCGCGCAGCTTGCGCTGGCGGTGCATGAACATCGGCTGGCTCCGGGCACCAAGCTCAGCGAGGATGAGGTGGCCGATATCTACGGCGTCTCGCGCACCGTGATCCGCGCCGCGCTGCAGCGGCTCGCGCATGAAGGGCTGGTCGAACTGCGCCGCAATCGCGGGGCCTTCATCGCCCAGCCCAGCATCCGCGAGGCGCGGGAAGTGTTCGAGGCCCGCGCCCTGCTGGAACCGCGCACCGCCCACTCCGCCGCCGAACGCATGACAGAGGCCGACCGCGCCGCCCTGCAACGCCATATCGACGAAGAACACGCCGCCCTTGCCGCAGGCGAGGCGGGCCGCGCCCTCTACCTCTCGGGGTTGTTCCACATCGAAATCGCCCGCATCGCCGACCAGACCACCATCGCGGCCTTCATCGAACAACTCATCGCGCGCTCCTCGCTCATCATCGCGCTCTATTGGAAGCGCCGCGCCGCGCTCTGCGAAAGCCACGCGCATCACGCGCTGCTCGACGCAATGTCCGCCCGCAACGGCCCGCTGGCCGAAGAACTGATGCGCGGGCATCTCCTCGACCTGCTCACCTCGCTCGACCTGCGAAACACCCCCACCGCCCCCCGCAGCCTGCGCGAGGCGCTGGGGCCATGATGCGGACCGCCCGGCCGGAGGACCTGGAAACCCTCCTCGACTGGGCCGCCGCCGAAGGCTGGAATCCCGGTCTCGACGATGCCGCCGCCTTCCATTCCGCCGATCCCGCAGGGTTCTTCCTTGCCCTGCGCGACGGCGCACCCGTCGCCGCCATCTCCGTCGTCAACCATGACGACCGCAACGCCTTTCTCGGCCTCTATCTCTGCCGCCCGGACTGGCGCGGCCAGGGCATCGGCTTTGCGCTCTGGCAGCACGCCTTGGCCCATGCCGGAACCCGCAGCATCGGGCTCGATGGCGTCGCGGCCCAGCAAGAAAACTATGCGAAATCCGGCTTCGCCCGGCACGGCGCGACCCAGCGCTTCACCGGCAGCCTCGCGCCCCGCATCCACCCCGGCATCCGCCCCGTCACCGCGCCGGACATCCCCGCCCTGATCGCCCTCGACCATGCCGCAGGCGGCGTCCACCGCCCCGCGTTCCTCTCCTCATGGCTTGCCCCCACCCCCACCCGCCAGGCCGTCATGCGCGAGGATGGCACAGGCTTCGCCGTCATCCGCCATTGCCGCAGTGGCAGCAAGATCGGCCCGATCCTCGCGCCCGACACGGCCGCCGCCCTTGCCCTTGCCGAAACCGCCCAGGCCCTGCTCCCCACGCCAGTCACCGCCATCGACCTGCCCCAGCGCAACACCGCCCTGCGCGACGCCCTCACCGCCCGCGGCTTCACCCTCGGTTTCGAAACCGCCCGCATGTATCGCGGCCCCGCCCCGGCCAGCGATACCCGCCTCGCGGCCATCGCCACGATGGAACTGGGCTGACCCCGCAACACCCACCGACCGGCACGGCACAGCCATCGCCCGGCGCGGCGCCAGGATCAGCGTATCAAGAGAGAGGGAAAGTGGTGGCGAGGGGGGGACTCGAACCCCCGACCCCATGATTATGAGTCATGTGCTCTACCCAACTGAGCTACCTAGCCACTGGCGCGGTGCCTACAGACTCGCAGGGATGGCGTCAAGCCACGATCCGCCGCGACGTTGCGCCCTAGCCATGCGCCACCCGCGGCCGGCCCGAGGCGGTGACCGTCACGGTGGCCTCGATGAACATCGACCGCCCCTCGACCTCGGCCTCGCGCACATCGCGCGCCACGCGCAACTGCACCTCTTCGGCCCCGGCTGCACGCGCCCGCGCCTCCGCCTCGGCCACCAGCGCCACCTCCATCGCCCCCAGCGCCGCCTCCCGGTCGCCAAAGGCCTTCAGCCCCTCGGCCAGATGCGCCACGAACCGCCCTTCCGCCGGACTGCTCACCAGGCCGCTCACCCGCTGGCTCACCTGCCCCACCACGGCCCCGATGGCATTGGCCACCCCGGCATGGTCCGGCAGCACCATCCGTGCCCCCAGCCGCTCCCCCACCGCGCCATAATAGGACGGCGCCGAAGCGCCCAGCCCGATCACCGGCACCCCCAGCCGCGCCGAAAGCTCCACGATCCCGCGATGCTGCGACAGCCCGGCCGCCACCAGCCGATGCCGCGCCAATCCTTCCGGCGACTCTCCCGCAAAGGCCGGATCCTCGCCAAAGGCAGCCTCCAGCAGGCAATCCACCGTCTGCGCCGTCAACTGATCGATGATCCCCTGCGCCAGCACCGCCGCATCCGGCGCGAACCTCTCGCCCCGCCCGTTCCGCCGCCGGGCCAGCAGGCGCACCGCCTTTTCCGCCGCCACCCCATCCCAGGCCGCCAGCCGCCCAAGCACATGGCTCGCATCCGACGGCGTCACCCCGGAAATCATCACCAGCCCCCGCGCCACCAGCCGCTCCAGCGCCGCCACTTCCAGCCGCGAGGTCAGCACCTGCCCAACCGGCACCGGCGCCACCAACCGCTCCAGCACCGCCTTTTCGCGCGGGCCCAGCCCCCCGGCATTGCCACCCATCGGGATGGCGAAACGCCCGTCGAACTCGCCCACCGCTTCGGCCGACAACCACCGATCCAGCGCCGCATGGACCATCGCCCCATGATCGACAGCCAGCAAGGACACCGGCACCAACCGCCGCGGCCCCAGCCGCAACCCGCCCTCCAGCCCTTCGGTGATCAGATGCACCTCGCTGTCGCCGCCCAGCCCCGTGGTCCGCATCGCCACCGCCTCGACCATCGTGCGGAAGCCCCCGACGCGCGCCCCCTGCGGATCAATCTCCGGCAACCCATCCCGCAGCAGCGCCACATCCGTCGTCGTCCCGCCGATATCGCTGACCAGCGCGTCCTTCTCCCCGGTCAGCCACCGCGCCCCCACGATGCTGGCGGCCGGCCCGCTCAGGATCGTCTCGATCGGCCGCTCCCGCACCATCGCGGCGGAAATCAGCGCCCCGTCCCCCCGCACCACCATCAGCGGCGCGGCAATCCCCACCGCCGACAGATGCCGCTCACAGGCCGCCACCAACCGGTCGATCATCCCGATCAACCGCGCATTCAGAACCGCCGTCAGCGCGCGCTTCGGCCCGTTCAGATTGGCCGACAGCTCATGCGAACAGGTGACAGGCCGCCCCGTCACGCGCCGGATCACATCCCGCGCCGCCACCTCATGCGCCGGGTTCCGGGTGGCGAAACTCGACGCCACGGCAAAGCCCATCACCTGATCCGCCAGCCCCGCCA
>Ga0164290_1002772_pt1 | contig 10488 bp, 7 predicted proteins | sample Micstemetagenome_FD_108782 | JGI IMG/M metagenome (GOLD analysis project Ga0164290, IMG submission 108782) | Contaminated culture microbial community from soil near Moab, Utah, USA - Microcoleus steenstrupii SON62 (Illumina Assembly) | ecosystem: Environmental > Terrestrial > Soil > Soil crust...
CAAGCGGATCGGCGCCCCGCTGCTGGCCACCAACGACAGCCACTACACCCACGCCGCGGACGCCGAGGGCCACGACGCCCTGCTCTGCGTCCAGACCGGCGCCCTCATCAGCCAGGGCGAGCACGAGCGGTTCAAGTTCAAGGGCGAGGGCCACTACCTCAAGTCGGCGGCCGAGATGCGGTACCTGTTCCGCGACCTCGAGGTGGCCTGCGACAACACGCTGTGGGTGGCCGAGCGGGCCCGGGTCGACATCGAGTTCGGCGACTCCAAGCTGCCCAGCTTCCCGCTGCCGGAGGGCTTCGCCACCGACACCGAGTACCTGGAGCACCTCACCATGGAGGGGGCTCGCCAGCGGTGGGGTCGCGACCTGCCCGACCGGGTCGTCGAGCGGCTGGCCTACGAGCTCACCGTGATCGAGAACATGGGCTACTCCGCCTACTTCCTCATCACCTGGGACCTGATCAAGCACGCCCGCGACATGGACATCAGGGTCGGCCCTGGACGTGGGTCGGCGGCCGGCTGCGCGGTGGCCTACTGCCTGCGCATCACCGACATCGACCCGATCAAGTACGACCTGCTGTTCGAGCGGTTCCTCAACCCGAGCCGCATCTCGATGCCCGACATCGACATGGACTTCGACTCCCGCTACCGGGACGAGATGATCCGCTACGCGGCCGAGCGCTACGGCCGCGACCACGTCGCCCAGATCGTCACCTTCTCCACCATCAAGGCGCGCGCCGCGGTGCGCGACGCGGCCCGGGTGCTGGGGCTGCCCTACGCCGTCGGCGACAAGGTGGCCAAGGCCATGCCCCCGCTGGTGATGGGTCGCGACACGCCGCTGTACGCCTGCCTCGAGCAGCACGAGAAGTTCGTCGACGGCTACCAGCGGGCGGCCGAGCTGCGGAAGATGTACGAGGAGGACCCGGAGGTCCACCGCGTGGTCGACGTGGCCAAGAGCCTCGAGGGCCTGCGCCGCCAGGACGGCATCCACGCCGCCGCCGTGGTCATCACCGACCAGCCCCTCACCGAGTACCTCCCGATCCAGCGCAAGCCCGGCCCCGGCCAGACGCTGGACGAGGCGCCGGTCGTCACCCAGTACGAGATGAACAACGTCGAGGAGCTGGGGCTCCTCAAGATGGACTTCCTCGGCCTGCGGAACCTCGACGTCATCACCGACACCCTGGCGCTGATCAAGGACTTCCGGGGCGTCGACGTCGACATCGACGCACCGCCGCTCGACGACGAGGCCACCTACGAGATGCTCCGCCGGGGCGACTCGATCGGCGTGTTCCAGTTCGAGGGCGGCGGCCTGCGGCTGCTGCTGCGCCGCATGGCCCCCACCACCTTCGAGGACGTCGCCGCCCTCGTGGCCCTGTACCGCCCGGGGCCCATGGGGGTGAACATGCACAACGACTACGCCGACATCAAGAACGGCCGCAAGGAGATCTCCTACGTCCACCCCGACGCCAAGGAGATCCTCGAGGACACCTTCGGGCTCATGATCTACCAGGAGCTCATGATGCGGATGTCGCAGCAGTTCGCCGGGTACTCCCTGGCCGACGCCGACAACCTGCGCAAGGCCTGCGGCAAGAAGAAGCGCGAGGTCATGGCGGCCGAGAAGGCCAAGTTCGTCGACGGCTGCGAGACCACCGGCTACGGGCGCGAGCTGGGCGAGCACCTGTTCGGCATCATCGAGAACTTCGCCGACTACGCCTTCAACAAGTCCCACGCCTACGGCTACGGCTTCGTCTCGTACCAGACCGCCTACCTGAAGGCGAACTACCGGATCGAGTACCTCGCCGCCCTCCTGACCAGCGTCAAGGCCAACCTCGACAAGGCCGCGATCTACCTCAACGAGTGCCGCATCTCGGGGATCCCGGTGCTGGTGCCCGACGTCAACCGGTCGCAGGCCGACTTCGTCCCCGCCCGCCTCGACGACGGCACCGAGGTCATCCCCTTCGGCCTCTCGGCGGTGCGCAACGTCGGCGCCGCCCTGGTCGAGCAGCTGGTCGCCGAGCGCGACGCCCACGGCCCCTTCGCCGACTTCTACGACTTCTGCGACCGGGTGCCGCTCACCGTGCTCAACAAGCGCACCATCGAGTCGCTGATCAAGGCCGGCGGCTTCGACTCGATGGGCCACCCCCGCCAGGGGCTCCTCGACGTCTACGAGCAGATCATCGACATGACCGTCTCGCGACGCCGGACCGAGGACCAGGGCGTGATGTCGCTGTTCGACGACCTCGGGGGCGGCGGGGGAGCGACCTTCGACGACCGCCCGCCGATCGACCCCACCCGCGAGTTCGACAAGACCCTCAAGCTCCGGTTCGAGAAGGAGATGCTCGGCCTCTACGTCTCCGACCACCCGATCATGGGGTTGGAGGACGCCCTGCGGCGCCGGACCGAGGTCACCCTCCGGGAGCTGATCGAGCAGGCCGAGGCGGCCGAGGCGGGCGAGGGCGAGCTGGCGGTGCCGGTGCCGCCGCCCACCCGCGGCCGGGACGGGCGCGAGCGGGAGCGGGTGGTCAACGTCGGCGGCGTCATCACCTCGCTACAGCACAAGTTCACCCGGGCCAACGACCGCATGGCCGTGTTCGTGCTCGAGGACCTGGAGGCCAGCCTCGAGGTCACCGTGTTCCCGCGCACCTTCGAGACCATCGGCCACCTGCTCCAGGACGACCTCGTCGTGACCATGAAGGCCCGGCTCGACACCCGCGACGACCAGCCCAAGCTGATCGCCATGGAGGTCAGCCCCTGCGAGGACCTCTCCGACTCGCCGCCGCTGCGGCTCCGCTGCGCCCCGCACACCCTCTCCGACGCCAAGGTCAAGGGGCTCAAGGACATCCTGGTGAAGTTCCCGGGCGACTCGAAGGTGTACCTCCACGTCGGCGAGCAGGTCGTCATGCTCCCGCCGGCCTGGTCGGTCGAGCGCAGCGGCAGCCTGGTGAGCGAGCTGCGAGCCCTCTTCGGGGCCGAGTGCATCGTGAGCGACCGCCCGCTCCAGCCGGCCTGAGCGTGCCGCGGCGGCTCCAGCTGCGCCGGACCAAGGGATGGCAGAAGCCGCCGGGCGCCGTGGTCGTCAGCCGCCCCAGCCGGTGGGGCAACCCGTTCCCGGTCGACGGCGACGCCGTCCCGGACCGGGAGACGTCGGTCCGCCTCTACCGCGAGTGGGCGGCGACCGACCCGCCGGCGCTGGCCGACGTCGTCGCCCGGCTCGGCGGGCGCGACCTCCTGTGCTGGTGCCCGCCCGCCGGTCCCTGCCACGGCGACGTCCTGCTGGAGCTGGCCAACCCGGCGCCGAGCGAGCCGGAGCCGGCCGCCGACCGGGCCTGACCCCGTGGGCCGCGGCGCCTTCCTGACCTCCCGGTTTGCGCTGGCTCGCCGGGGCGACTGGACTTGGTCGGCCCACCCAGCCGCCACCGGGGGTCGAAGGACGCATGGCCATCGAGGTCGAGACCAAGGACTGCACCGCTCTCTCGGACGCCGAGCTGGCCGAGATGGCCGACCTCTGCGCCTCCGGGCCGCGGGCCTACGAGGCCGGTCTGCTCTCCAAGCAGGTCGAGGAGTGGGTGCTGGTCACCCTCGCCCGTGAGAACGAGCGCATCAAGGGCTTCTCGTTCTGCACCCTCGAGCGCATCGGCGGCACGCCCAGCGTCCTGATCGGGCTGGCCTCCATCAAGCGCACCGCCAAGCGCGACACCGTGCTGCGCCAGATGATGACCGACCAGCTGCGGCGGGCGGTCCTGGCCTTCCCGGACGAAGACGTCCTGGTCGGCACCCGCCTGGCCACCGCCTCGGGCTTCGAGGCGTTCCGGTCGCTCACCGACATCGTCCCCCGCCCCGACTACGTCGCCACCGGCGAGGAGCGGGCCTGGGGCAAGCGGCTGGCCAAGCGCTTCGGCGTCCCGAGCGGCGCCTACGACGAGCGGGCCTTCAAGGTCAAGGGCAGCGAGATCCCGGCCCTGGTGTTCGACCACGACAGCGCCAAGCCCGACGCCATCCCGGCCGACGTGGTGGCCCTGTTCGACGACATCGACGAGGCCAAGGGCGACGCCCTGGTCGGCTTCGGCTGGGCCCTCGCCGACGACCTCGTCAAGCTGCTCTAGCCCCGGCGCCGGACCCTGGAGCTCGCCGAGGCCCGTCGCCGTCGCCGGATGGTGCGGGCCTTCGGGCCCGATCCGGCGGCCCCAGCCCCGGTCGACCGGGCCGTCGTCGACGGCCTCCTCGACGGTGCTCGTCGGGCCCCCTCGGCCGGCAACACGCAGGCCGTGCGCTTCCTGGTGCTCGACACCCCGGCGGCGGTGGCCGGCTACTGGGACCTGACGCTGCCGGGTGGCCGTCGAGACGGCTTCGCCTGGCCGGGTCTGCTCGTCGCCCCCGTCCTGGTCGTGGTGCTCACCGACCCGGCTGCCTACGCCCGGCGCTACGCCGAGCCGGACAAGGCGGCGACCGGTCTGGGGGAGGGGATCGGTGCCTGGCCGGTCCCGTACTGGTGGGTCGATGCCGGCGCCGCCGTCCAGGACCTCCTCCTGGGGGTGGTCGACGCCGGCCTGGGCGCCTGCTTCTTCGGCCTGTTCGCCCACGAGGAGGCGGTGCTGCGGGCCCACGGCGTCCCCCGTGGCTGGCGGGGGGTGGGCACCGTCGCCCTGGGCCACCCGGCACCGGCGCGGCCGGGTCGCTCGGCCGGGCGTGAACGCCTCCCTCTGGGTGAGGTTGCCCGCCGCGGACGGTGGGCAGAGCGGTGAGCGTCCGTCGCAAACTTTGCGATGGTGTGAAAAACTCAGCCTTCTGACCAGGGATTCCTTGGGTTCGTGACCCATCGCACATTGCGATGAGGTTACGAAACGCCGATCGGGGAACCACACTCGTCCGTCGCCGCACCTCGTGATCTTCTTCACGAACCCACGAGGACCCGAGGAGCGGTGCGCACGACCCCGACCCCAGAAGGAGCTGTCCACGCATGGACGCAACCCGGAAGGAGCGCTCGACCGAGCGTCCCCCGAGTCCCGAGGCGCCGCACGGCGCTCGCCGCCCCCGCCGGGGCCGCATCGCCGCCGGCGCCACATTCGTGGCCCTGGGCCTGGCCGCGACCACCGCCCTGGCCCCGGCCGCGGCGGACGTGATGCGGACCGACACCTCGTCCCGCAGCGATGCCGCCATCGCCGCCCAGGCCGGCGAGACGATCGAGATGGACCTGTCGGGTCTGTCCTCGGAGCCGGTCGTCGACGACCGCGCCCCCCAGACCCAGAACAAGACGATCATGATGGCCAACCGAGCCGTCCAGGACTTCCTCCACGACGCCACCGTCATGGCCGAGGTCGAGAACAGCCGCAAGTTCTGGGCCTACGTCGACGGCGTCCACGCCGAGCGGGCCGCCGCCGCCGAGCGGGCGGCCGCCGCCGAGCGGGCGGCCGACGCCGAGCGCACCGCCGAGGCGGCCGCCGCAGCCGAGCCCGAGCAGGCCCCCGTGGCCGCCCCGTCCCGTGGCGGCGGTGGCGGTGGCCGGTGGGACGCCCTCGCCCAGTGCGAGTCGGGCGGCAACTGGTCGACCAACACCGGCAACGGCTACGCCGGCGGCCTCCAGTTCTCGCCGTCGACCTGGGCCGCGTACGGCGGGTCGGGCTCGCCCGAGAACGCCAGCCGCGAGGAGCAGATCGCGGTGGCCGAGCGCGTGCTCGCCGGCCAGGGCTGGGGCGCCTGGCCCTCCTGCTCGAGCAAGCTCGGGTACCGCTGACCCGACGCGACGCCGGCACCGCACGTGCCGGACCATCCTCCCCGGCGCCTGCGTGCCGGTGATGCGAGACGACCCGACCGCTCTCCCCCCGGCGGTCGGGTCGTCCCGCGTCCGGGCTCCCGCCGGACCGGGTCGTGGGGGCCCCACCGTCCGGCGCCCGCTCTCGTGATCGGGTTCACGTGACATGCGTCGCAGGGCCTGTGGACGGCGGTACGGTGAGCGAGCAGTCATCGTCGACGCCGCAGGGGGCATCGTGACCGCCACCGAGATCGAACCCGGACCCGACGGCGAGCCCGTGGAGCTGGACCGGGTGATCATCCGGGTCGCCGGCGACTCCGGCGACGGCATGCAGCTCACCGGCGACCGCTTCACCGATGCCAGCGCCGTGTTCGGCAACGACCTGGCCACCCTGCCCGACTTCCCCGCCGAGATCCGGGCCCCGGCCGGGACCCTGGCCGGGGTCAGCGCCTTCCAGGTGCAGATCTCCGACCACGAGATCACCACCCCCGGCGACAGCCCCGACGTCCTGGTGGTGATGAACCCGGCCGCCCTGCGCAAGGAGCTGGCCCGGCTCGAGCCCGGCGGCACCCTGATCGTCAACACCGACGCCTTCGACGAGCGCAACCTCACCAAGGCCGGCTACCGGGCCGACCCGCTCGGCGACGGCAGCCTCGACGGCTACACGGTCTACGAGGTGCCGATGACGTCGCTCACCAAGGAGGCCGTCGGGCCCCTCGGGGTCAAGCCCCGCGACGCCGAGCGGTCGAAGAACTTCTTCGCCCTCGGCCTCCTGTCGTGGATGTACACCCGCCCGCTGGAGCCCACCGTCGAGTGGGTGGAGATGAAGTTCGCCACCAAGGAGGGCGTCCGCGACGCCAACCTGGCCGCCCTGCGCGCCGGGCACGCCTTCGGCGAGACGGCCGAGCTGTTCGACCACCCGTACCGGGTGAAGCCGGCCCGGCTCGACCCCGGCACCTACACCAACATCACCGGGAACTCGGCCCTCGCCTGGGGTCTGATCGCCGCCAGCCAGCTGTCCGGCCTGCCCATCTTCCTCGGCAGCTACCCCATCCCCCCCGCCGCCGACATCCTCCACGAGCTGAGCAAGCACAAGGAGTTCGGCATCCGGACCCTCCAGGCCGAGGACGAGATCGCCGGCATCAGCTCGGCCATCGGCGCCGCCTTCGGGGGCCACCTCGGCGTCACCACCACCAGCGGCCCCGGCCTGGCCCTGAAGTCCGAGGCCCTCGGGCTGGCCATCAGCCTCGAGCTGCCGCTGCTGGTGATCGACATCCAGCGCGGCGGTCCCTCCACCGGGCTGCCCACCAAGACCGAGGCATCGGACCTGATGCAGGCCATGTACGGCCGCCACGGCGAGTCGCCGGTGCCGGTGGTGGCGGCCAAGAGCCCGTCGGACTGCTTCGCCGTGGCCATCGAGGCGGCCCGCATCGCCCTGACGTACCGCACGCCGGTGATCCTGCTCTCCGACGGCTACCTGGCCAACGGGTCCGAGCCCTGGCGGCTGCCCGCCGTCGAGGACCTGCCCGACATCTCGGTGCCCTTCGCCACCGAGCCCAACCACGCCGACGCCGAGGGGCGGCCGCTGTTCTGGCCCTACCTGCGCGACCCCGACACCCTGGCCCGGCCCTGGGCCGTCCCCGGCACGCCCGGCCTCGAGCACCGCATCGGCGGGCTGGAGAAGGAGGACGGCTCGGGCAACATCAGCTACGAGCCGGCCAACCACGAGCACATGGTCGAGCTGCGGGCGGCGCGGGTGGCCGGCATCGCCCGCGACATCCCGCCCACCGTCGTCACCGGCGACGTGGCCGACGCCGACCTCCTCGTGCTCGGCTGGGGCTCGACGTGGGGCGCCATCGACGGCGGGGTCAACCGGTGCCGGGTGCGGGGGATGAAGGTCGCCCACGCCCACATCACCCACCTCAACCCGTTCCCGCCCGACCTCGGGCCCCTGCTGGCCCGCCACCGCCACGTGCTGGTGCCCGAGATGAACCTGGGCCAGCTGAGCCGGCTGGTGCGGGCCGAGTACCTCGTCGACGCCCGCTCGGTCACCAAGGTCAAGGGCGTCCCGTTCACCGCGGCCGAGATCGAGGCCGCCATCGCCGCCGTGCTCGAGCGGAGCGAGACACCCAGCCAGCACCGCGCGTCTGCCGGAGGCACACCATGAGCGTCGTCGAGGTCACCACCACACCGAAGGACTGGGCCTCGGACCAGGAGCCGCGCTGGTGCCCGGGCTGCGGTGACTACTCGATCCTCAAGGCCGTGCAGATGCTGATGCCCACGCTGGGCGTGGCGCGGGAGGACACCGTCTTCCTCAGCGGCATCGGCTGCGCGGCCCGCTTCCCGTACTACATGGACACCTACGGGATGCACACGATCCACGGCCGGGCGCCGGCCTTCGCCACCGGTCTGGCCATGGCCCGCCCCGACCTCGACGTCTGGGTCGTCACCGGCGACGGCGACGCCCTCTCGATCGGCGGCAACCACCTGATCCACGCCCTGCGCCGCAACGTCGACATCACCATCCTGCTGTTCAACAACCAGATCTACGGGCTCACCAAGGGCCAGTACTCGCCCACCAGCGAGCGGGGGAAGGTCACCAAGTCGACGCCGTTCGGCAGCCTCGACGCCCCCTTCAACCCGGTGAGCCTGGCCCTCGGAGCCGAGGCGACCTTCGTCGCCCGCACCCACGACATGGACCGGGCCCACATGATGGAGACCATCCGGCGGGCCCACGACCACCGGGGGGCGGCGCTGGTCGAGGTGTACCAGAACTGCAACGTCTTCAACGACGGCGCCTTCGCCGCCATCACCGCCCGGGCCAACCGCGAATCGATGCTCATCCCGCTCCGCCACGGCGAGCCCATCCGCTTCGGCGCCGACGCCGAGCGGGGCGTCGTGCTCGACGGCCAGGCCGGGGCCCGCATCGTCGAGGTGGCCGACGTGGGGGAGGACGCCCTCTTGGTCCACGACGAGGCCCGTCAGGACCCGGGGCTGGCCTTCATGCTCAGCCGGCTGGCCACCGGGCCGCACGAGCCGACGCCGATCGGCGTGTTCCGCGCCGTCGAGGCGCCCGACTACGCGGCCGAGACCGACCGCCAGATCGATGCCGCCCGGGCCAAGAAGCCCGGCGACCTGGCCCAGCTCCTGCACTCCCGCCCCACCTGGACGGTGTGACGACGGGGTGTGCCGGGCACGCTCCGTCCGCTAGCTGCAGCTGCGGAAGACCACCCCGGTGCGGGGCTTGGGGTGGAAGAAGGTGGTCTTGGCCGGCATCCGGTGACCGGCGTGGGCGTTGGCCTCGATCTGGGCCACGGTGGCCGGGCGCAGGAGGATCCCCGCCGAGGCGTCGCCCTTGGTCACCGCGGCCTGGACGTGGTCGATCCCGTGCTGGAAGCGCACGCCGATCGCCGGGAACCGGCCGAGGGCGTCGGCGATCCGGGCGCTGTCGAGGTCGTCGACGCCGGGGAAGGCCCCGGTGACGGCGTAGAGGCGGGCCGCGCCCTGGGCGTCGACCACGGCGATGGCCCCGGCCTCGTCCATGCGCCGCAGCACGGTGCCGTCGGCGACCTGCTCGGGTGGCACCACCCCGTCGGGGACGGGTTTGAAGCCGGCCTCGGGGAGGATCGCGTCCAGCTCGGCGGCGTCGGCCCCGTCGACCAGGCGGTGGATCGGGCGCACGGTCAGCTCGTCCTCGGTGAGCTCGACCACCAGGCACATGAAGGCGTCGCTGGCCAGCTCGACGTCGGGCCCGGCGGCGGCCCGGCGCTCGTCGCGGTGGGTGAGCGAGGTCTCGTACCGGTGGTGGCCGTCGGCCACGACGACCGGCGTGCTCCCCACGCAGGCGGCGATGGCGGCGATGCGCTCCGCGTCGGAGACCCGCCAGACCGCGTGGTGGACCCCGTCGTCGTCGGACCACTCGGCGTCGGGTGCTCCGACGGGCTCGATCAGCGCCGTCAGCCCCTCGGCCAGCGACAGCACCCACACCGGTGAGAGCTGGGCGCAGGTGGCCCGCATCAGGTCGAGGCGGTCGGTCTTGGCCTTCTTGGTCGTGTGCTCGTGGGGGAGGATCTGGCCTTCGTCGGGGCGGGACAGCTCGACGGCGCCGATCACCCCGAGGGTGCGGGCCGGGCGGCCGTGGTCGTCGGTGTAGGTCATCCGGTAGACGGTGAAGGTCGGCTCCGGATCGGTGACGAGGGTGCCATCGGCCCGCCAGCCCCCGAACACCTCGGCGGCGTGGGTGTAGCGGTCGGCCCCGTCGGACTCGAGGGGCAGGTCGAACAGGACGGCGTTGCGGTCCGAGCGGGCGACGAGGGCGGCCCGGTCGTCGGCGTCGATCACGTCGTAGGGCGGGGAGGTGACGTCGGCCAGGTCGAGGCCGGGCGCGTAGCGGATGCCGGGGAACGGGTGGAACGGGGGCACCGGTCCATGGTGCCAGGCTGCACGGCGTGGACCTCTCCCCCTGGGCTCTCGACCTCGACGGCGTGATCTGGCGGGGGGACGAGGCCGTCCCCGGCGCGGCCGGGGCGGTGGCGGCGCTCCAGGCGGCCGGCGTGCCGGTGGTGTTCGTGACCAACAGCTCGGCCCTGCCCGTGGCCGAGGTCGAGGCCAGGCTCGGGCGCCACGGCATCGCCGCCACCGGGGCGGTGCGGACCTCGGCCCAGGCTGCGGCGCGGCTGCTGGCGCCGGGGGAGCGGGTCCTCGTCTGCGGGGGCGCCGGGCTGGTCGAGGCGGTGGCG
>Ga0164290_1002773_pt1 | contig 10472 bp, 10 predicted proteins | sample Micstemetagenome_FD_108782 | JGI IMG/M metagenome (GOLD analysis project Ga0164290, IMG submission 108782) | Contaminated culture microbial community from soil near Moab, Utah, USA - Microcoleus steenstrupii SON62 (Illumina Assembly) | ecosystem: Environmental > Terrestrial > Soil > Soil crust...
ACCAGCTTTTTTGCCCAAAGCTCAGGGAGTAAATTGCTGAAATTTAGAAATATACACTTGGATTTTGCCGGTGGTTCATTGGATAAATTCTTCATCTGTATCATATGTGAGATTTATTTTGTTAAAAAAAAAATACAAAAAATACAGAAAATTCAAAAAGAGGCTTTTGGTGGAAGCCTCTTTTTGTTTAAACATTAGCCACAAAAACTTTCACATTTTGATTTAGTGGTCACGGCTTTTGCGGTAGCCGGTTTAGCGGTCGGAAGCAAAGAATTGTCAGACAAAAAAAGCAAAATAAATTCTTGGCAATACTTTTGCTATATCAATAGTAGTAAATACGTTCGTACATTGCATATGAATCGGATACGGGTGGCTGGTAGCCTTTTCTGGATTGCCCTCTTGTTTCTGGGAGGATGTATCAAGCAGGTGGAACCGACAGACCGGTTCCAGGGGGTCTACGATTGCCGGACGAACTTCTCTGAACGGAATATCTCCGGCGGTAAAACCAGCCAGACGTCTGACCTGGTCATGGTGATTTCGATGGTGAAATTAACGAAAAATACGCTGCAGATTCAGATGGAAGGCCGTCAGGACCTGACCGTGGAAGCAGAAATCATCAACGGTCGGCTGGCGATTCGGCGGCAGGATATTTCCGTGCGGGGGCCTAACGGGTTCCTGGGCGTGATGACGGTGGTGGGAGAGGGCACCCTGACCGACCGCTGGTTGACGCTATCGTACCTGGCCTCAGCCGGCCCGGACCGCTATACACTGGCCATCGAAGCCAGCGGTCTGCGGCGATAAGACAGTTATTTAACAGACAAATACACTTGCTGGCTGGGGCTGGCAAAATTGAGGCGAGAGCATTTATGGAGAACATACTCGAATACGCCTGGGCGGGCCTCTGGGCGCTGGTGTATACCTACCTGCTGGTGAACGCTGGCTACCTGCTGGTTTTTGCGGTGGCGGGTAAACTGGGGCGTATCCCGGCTCCCGATCGTACCCTGCCGGCTGCCGGTCCCTGGCAGCGTTTTCTGGTGCTGATGCCTTCCTACAAGGAAGACGCCGTGATCCTGAGAACGGCCGCCGATGCCCTGCAGCAGCAGTATCCGGCCGATCGGTTTGAGGTGGTCGTGATTGCTGACTCCCTGCGACCGGATACGGTGCAGCAGCTCCGAACACTCCCGCTCACGGTCCTGGAAGTCCAGTTTGAGAACAGCACCAAAGCCCGGTCCATTAACGCCGCTCTGGACCGCCTCCCGACGAACTACAATGCCGTGGTGGTCCTCGACGCCGACAACCTGATGGCCCCGGATTTCCTGGCCCGCATCAACGCCTACCTGAACGCCGGCTACCGGGCCGTCCAGGGTCACCGTGTCGCCAAGAACCAGGAAACTCCCATGGCCTACCTCGACGCGATGAGCGAAGAAATCAATAACCACCTGTTCCGCAGGGGTCACCGCGTACTCGGTCTGTCAGCCGCGCTGATCGGTTCCGGAGCGGCCATCGCCTACGAGATCTTTCGGGATGTTATGCGCCGCAATCAGGCCGTGGGTGGTTTTGATAAAGAACTCGAGTTTCACCTGCTGGGCGAACGCATTGGCGTGGCCTACGCCGAAGAAGCTTACGTCTACGACGAAAAAGTATCCAGCGCGGAAGTCTTCGGGCGTCAGCGCCGCCGCTGGCTGGCGGCCCAGTGGCATTACGCCCGGCAATACACTCTGCCCGGCTTTCGCCAGTTACTGGCCGGAAACCGCGACTATTTTGATAAAGCCTGCCAGACGCTGCTCTTTCCGCGGGTTCTGCTGCTGGGCGTAACGGGTCTGCTGGCGGCCCTCAGCCTGGTGCTGCCCGCCGGCTGGATTCCTCCCGGCATGCCTTACTGGCTGGCCCTGCTGGGTACGGTCGTGCTGGTCCTGCTGCTATCCATACCCGGCCGCTTTTACAGCCGCAAATTGCTGAGCGCGATCCTCCCCCTGCCCAAGGCGTTCGGCATCATGCTCTGGCAACTGTTCCGGCTGAAAGGAGCCAACCGTCGTTTCATCCATACACCCCACCACCACTAATATCGGGAGGATGTTCACTCTTAGACCCCAGTCAGTCGGCCGTTTCGGATACCTGTCCATCTGTGGCTTACTTCTTTTACTGCTGCAATCGGCGGCCACCCAGCCCCCCCAGGCGGCTGACGACTGCGGATGCGATCACCTGATCACGCAGGGGGGTATCTACCGGAACAGCACTTTGGGCGTCCGGCCGGGTCAGACGGTCTGCATCCAGGCGGGGCATTATGAATCCTTCCGCTTCATGGATTTTGTCGGCCTGCCGGATCAGCCGATTCGGTTTATCAATTACGGCGGGCAGGTTACCATTGGGGTCAATGCGTATTATTCCGGCATACAAATCCTGGACAGCCGCCATTTCATCCTGAGCGGTAGTGGCGTACCGGGCCTTCGGTACGGCATTAAAATCACCGATGCCAACCATACCGCCTCGGTAGTTAACGTCTCCGGGCGCAGTTCCAATTTCGAAATAGAACGCATCGAGGTGGCCAAGGCCGGATTTGCGGGGATCATGGTAAAGGCGGATCCGGGTTGTGATTCCACGATGTGGCGGCCTTCCTTTGCCATGTACGACGTGAAAATTCACGACAACTACGTACACGATACCGGCGCCGAGGGCCTCTACATCGGCAGCACGTCCTACAACGGCGTAACGGTCAATTGCAACGGCGTACGCCGCATTGCCTATCCGCACCTGATCTACGGACTGGAAATCTACAACAACCTCATCGAGCGGACCAGCGCCGAGGGGCTTCAGTACGCCTGTGCGCCCGATGCCAAAGTGCACGATAATTTCCTCCGGGATACGGGTCTGTCTCCTTTTGAGTCAGGCCAGAGCAACGGGCTGCAGGTCGGCTCGGGCGGCGGTGGTGAGGTGTATAACAACACCATCCTCAACGCCCGCGGGGCGGGGCTGATCGTCCTGGGTCACCTGGGCGAAAACCGGTTTTATAATAACGTCATAGCCAATTCGGGCGGAGACGGTATTTTCTGCGACGATCGTCCGGGGACGGTGGCCGGAACGACGGTTTACTTTCTGCACAACACCATCCATAATTCCGGCCGGGACGGCATCCGGCTGTATAATGATCCCAACCTGACGGTGCTGGCCAATAACGCCATTTCGGGATTTAAAGGGAGAGGCATTGTGGCCGAACTCGGAGCCCGTGCCGTTCAGCATGTCAACCTGGTTGCCTCCGATGCCGAGGGACTGTACACCAACCCGGCCGCCAACGTCTACCGTCCGGTCCCGGGTTCGCGGCTGATCAATCTGGGAACGGATGCCAACCAGTGGGGCATTTATTCCGATCGGGGCTCAGGGCCCCGGCCCATCGGCGGCAAATACGATATCGGTGCCTATGAATACCCACTAGCCGTGAACGAATCCCCTGAGCGCCAGGAACGTCAGACGACCCTTTTATCGGATGACCCGCGTTTTTTTTTTAGTAATCGGGGGAATACTGCTATTGATGCTCGTCGGGTTGATGGGACTTCGACGGCGTCCGTAATCAACGTCTCCGGGCAGACGGCCATCCTGGCCTGTGGACAGGCGGTGACCATCCTGCGACCCAATGTTGCCGGGCCTGCCGTGGTGGTTACCCGTACGGAGACACCGGTAAATACCGGCTTTCGGCTTTTTCCAGTGCCATGCCGCGGGCAGTTGACGGTTGAGCTGCCCGAGCTTCTGCCCATTCAGGAGGCTGCCGTATATAGCCTATCGGGACAATGTGTGCTCCGGTTACCAGCCTCGGGCCCCACCCGGCAGCTTGGCCTGTCGACGGAGCAATTGGCGGCGGGTTCCTACTGGATTCGGATTACCACGGGGCGGCGGGCGTTTACCGGCCGTTTTGTGAAATTATAGTGTCAGTACTCCTCAACGTAACTTGGATCGATGGAACCAGTATTTACGCCTCTTTCGGCTTACATATTGACCTACAACAGCGAAAAATACCTGGATGCCCTACTGAGTCCATTGCGCGGTGTAGCCGATGAGATCATAATCCTGGATAGTGGAAGTTCGGATCGGACCGAGAACATTGCCCGGCAGTACGGATGCCGTTTCCTGGTACGGCCGCTGGACAATTTCCGGGACCAGCGCAACTTCGCCCTCGGGGCCTGTCAGCATGATATGGTGCTTTCGCTGGATTCCGACGAAGTGCCCACCCCCGAATTTGTGGCCGCCCTGCAGCAGTTGAAGCAGGAGGGCTTCGTCCACGAAGCGTACCGCGTCCGCCGCGACTGGTTTGTGATGGGGGAACACGTATCGGTGCTTTACCCCGTTTCCTGCCCCGATTATCCCCTCCGGCTGATTAATCGCCGAACCGTATCCTTCGACCAGCGCAGCAACGAGGTCCACGAAATGCCCTTTGGGTACCGCTCCGCCGGCCGGATTGAAGCCCCGGTGAATCACTACACCTTTGAGACCCAGGCCGAAATCGACCGGAAAACAGAGCATTACACGGCGCTGGCGGCCCGTGATCAGGTCCGTAAGGGCCTTTCGGCCAGCTGGCTGAAAATGGTGTTCCATCCGCCGTTGGTGTGGGTGCTGTGGTACCTGATCAAAGGCGGGTGGCGCGATGGCCGGGTAGGCTGGATCCTGGGGCGCTACGCATTTCAGTACACCAGGAAAAAAATTATCAAGACACGTGACCTATACCGCCAGCAACGGGTCGAAGTATCTGGAAAGACATCTGCGGCCTGACGAAAGAAACCGGTATCAGGATGCTTTCTGGCCTGCTTTTTGTGTCTGATAATTAGTACACGTAAACTATGTTAATTCGATCATTTTATTTTATTTTTAGGAATCTTTTCCGCGTCTGGTCTGCTTCGGGGGCTCCCGAAAGGGATGTTCGCAACGTAAATGGCCATTCCATGAGAAAACTTTACAGACTTGTCCGCTAATCAGAACGTTATGAAAGACCAGTATCACATCTTGATTGTTGACGATGATACGTTCATCCGAAAGGTACTCCGTCACACGTTAAAGACTGATTTTCAGGTTACTACTCAGTCGAATGGCATCGAAGCCATGAACTGGCTGGAGCAGGGGAATGAGCCGGATCTGATTGTGACCGACCTGCAGATGCCTTACCTGGATGGCATGGAACTTGTCCGACTGATTCGCACCAGCTCGCTCTTCCGGCATATTCCGATTATTATGCTTTCGGTTCATGAAGACAGCATGACCCGGATTAATTGTCTGGATGCCGGGGCTGACGACTACCTGACCAAACCGTTTAATCCTCTGGAAGTGCGGGCGAAGATTAACGCCATCCTGCGCCGGCTCAATTACCAGCCGGCCGTGGTTACGGTCTGATCGGTACGGTTTATTTACTCTGATCCAACCCGCTGCGTATGCTTAATGTCATGCTCTCACCTCCCGCGGCCGTTGCTCCGTTCCGGGTTCTTTACCTGGAACGGGACACGATAGCCGCTCTGGCCTTTATCCGGGCGTTCGGGCCGAAGGTGACCATTACTGCCCTGGATGATCCCAAAGAAGCTCTTGAGAACCTGCAGCGTGGCATTGAAACGGACCTGATTGTCATCAACGAAAACTTGGGTGGGCTGGCGTTTCTGGATCTGCTGCGGGCCAACCTGTTTCTGCGGTCGATTCCGGTCATTCTGGTGTCATCCTACGTGACGGATCAGTTAAAGCGGCAGGCGCAGCGCCGGCAGGTGCTGGACGTGCTGTCGATGGACGAAGCCGAAGAAGCCATCCGCGTCCGGATTGAATACCTCATCCGCCGCCGGGAGTACAATTTCACGAAGCATCCGCCGGTCTGGCACGCTACCGTTCGGTTGCCGATAGGGAAGCGGGCCTTCGACATCATGGTCTCGCTGGGGGCCCTGCTGTTCCTCTCGCCGCTGCTCCTGCTGGTGGCCATCCTCATTAAGCTGGATTCACCCGGACCGGTGCTCTACCGCTCAAAACGGGTCGGCATGGGCTTCAAGGTGTTCGACATGCTGAAGTTTCGCACCATGCGGACGGATGCCGACAAAATGCTGGCGGGCATGGCCGCCTACAACATCTACAACAAGGCCGTCGAGCAAACGGTGGGCGAACTCTGCGACGACTGCCGGAAGCGCGGTGTGAGCTGCCAGCGGCCGCTGTTCCTGGACAACGAGCAGATGTGCGAGGAAGAATACCGCCGCCGCCGGAAGGCCAAAGCCATGTTCACCAAGTTCCGGGAAGACCCCCGGGTAACCCGGCTCGGCCGTTTCCTGCGCAACTCCAGCATCGACGAACTGCCCCAGCTGCTGAACATTCTCTTCGGGGATATGTCGCTGGTCGGAAACCGTCCGCTGCCGCTTTACGAAGCCGAGAAACTCACCACGACCGCCTACGTACGCCGCTTTGCCGCTCCGGCCGGCCTGACGGGCCTCTGGCAGGTTACCAAGCGAGGGCGCGAAAAACAGCTCTCCGACGAGGAACGTATCCAGCTGGACGTGCTTTACGCCAAGAAATTTTCGTTCAAAACGGATCTGATCATCCTGATCCGGACCCTTAAGGCGCTATGGCAGAAGGAAAGCATGTAGATCGCCCGCTGGTAACGATCATCACGGTTAATTACAACCAGGTGGCCGTTACCCACGAAATGCTGGCTTCTGTCCAGCACCTGACGTACCCCGCTCTGGAGGTGATTGTCGTCGACAACGGTTCTCCCACCAACGCCTTTACGGCCGCTGACGCAGCCCGGTACCCAAATGTAAAATTGCTGAGCAGCGCCAAAAATCTGGGCTTTGCGGGCGGCAACAACCTCGCCCTGCGGGAAGCCCAGGGAGCCTACGCGCTGCTGATTAATAACGATACGGAACTGACGCCGGACCTGATCGAGCGGCTACTGGAACCGATGGAAGCAAACCCGGCGATCGCTATTGTCTGCCCAAAAATCCGCTACTACCAGCCCGAGAACCTGATTCAGTTCGCGGGATACCGTCCGCTGAACGGCTACCTGGGGCAAACGACGCCCTATGGTGGGAAAGAAGTTGACCAGGGGCAGTACGACCAGCCGGGGCCCACGCATTTCGCCCACGGGGCGGCCATGATGGTCCGCCGGTCCGCCTGGGAGCAGGTCGGGCTGATGGCGGAGGAATTTTTCCTTTATTACGAAGAACTCGACTGGTCCTGCCAGTTCCGGCGGGCGGGTTATCAGATCTATTACCAGCCAACCGCCCTGGTCCGGCACAAGGAGTCGGTTTCGGTCGGGAAAGCGAACCCGCTTAAGGTGTACTACGTGACCCGCAACCGGATCTACTTCATGCGCCGCAACACCCGGGGGCTGCAACGGCTGTTGTTCTTTTTATTTTTCATCGTCCTGGCGGTCCCCAAGCACGTGCTGACTTACCTGCTGAAAGGTCAGCGGGCTTACCTCAGCGCCTTTGTGCGGGGGGTTGGCTGGAACGTGCTGCGGCCCACCTGATCGTTGGCCGACCAGCCAGATTACCCACCGTTATGCGCATTGGAATTGAAGCCCAGCGGTTGCTGCGTCCGCACAAGCACGGCATGGATATCGTAGCCTTACGACTCCTGGAAGCCCTGCTGCGGATCGACCCCGCCCACGAATACATCCTCTTCACGCGGCCGGATACCGACCGGGCCTGCCTGCCGGTGGCTGACCGCCTAACGGTGGCCGAGGTGCGCGCTCCGCAATACGCACTCTGGGAACAACTGGCCCTGCCCATGGCCGCCCGTTCCTACGGCCTGGATCTGCTCCATTGTACGGCCAATACCGCCCCGCTTAACCCACCGGCTCCGCTGGTCCTGACTCTCCACGACGTCCTGTTCATGGATCAGGCGGCCCGGCGCGATTCGGCCTCGGCCTACCAGCGATTCGGCAATCGCTACCGATCCTGGCTGGTACCCCACCTGATTCCGCGCTGCCGCCGCATCGTGACGGTCTCGGAATTTGCCCGTCGGCAGATCATCGAAGCGCTGCCCACCGCCTCGGATAAACTTACGGTCGTTCACAACGGCGTGGGCGAGGCCTTCAGCCGGCCGGTGGCGGACGAAGAGCTGTCGGCGGTCAAAGCCCGTTACCACCTGCCGGACCGCTTTTATTTTCACCTGGGCAATACGGATCCACGGAAAAACACCCAGGCGGTACTGACCGCTTTTGTGCAGTTCGCCGCCACCGATCCGGCCGCCCGGCTGGTGGTTACCGGCGGCGAGCCGGCTTTTGTCAGCCAGTGGAGCGCTGCCGACCAGCAATGCCTGCGCGAGCGCTGCTGCTTTATCGGCTACGTAGCTACCCCCGACCTGCCGGCCCTTTACCGGCTGGCCGAGGCGTTTTTGTTTCCCTCGATCAGCGAGGGCTTCGGGCTGCCCATTCTGGAGGCGATGGCCTGCGGAACGCCCGTGATCACGGCCACGACGACGTCCATGCCGGAAGTGGCCGGGGATGCCGCCCTGCTGGTGGATCCGTTTAAGCCCGAAGCGATTTCCGCCGCGCTGACGCAGCTCCGCGAGGAGGGGCTCCGGACAAGGCTAATTACCCGGGGTCTGGCGCGTGTATCGAATTATTCCTGGGATGCGGCCGCGCGGCGGTTGCTGACCGTCTACCAAGAAGCAATCCCTGCATGAAAACATTACTTTGGCTTTCGATCGGACTCGTCGTTTACACCTACCTCGGCTACGGGGTGGTTATCTGGGCTCTGGTTCAGCTGAAGCGGAGGTTCGGCCGTACGTCGCCAGCCACCCAGATGACCGACTGGCCCGAGGTAACCGTGGTTATTCCGGCTTATAACGAATCCAGCTGCCTGCCGGCCAAACTCGAAAATACCTTCGGGCTATCGTATCCGGCCGGTCGGATGCGGGTCTTGCTGGTAACGGAAGGGTCGACCGACGGTTCGACCGAGTACGGACTCACCCAGCAGGCTTTGCGGGGCGATCAGCTGATGGTACTGGGTGGCACCGTCCGCCGCGGAAAGATCGAAGCGATGAACCGGGCGATGGGTTACGTCAGTACGCCCCTGGTCGTGTTCACGGACGCCAATACCTTCCTTAACCCGGAGGCGCTCCGCAACCTGGTGCGTCGTTTTGCCGATCCGCAGGTCGGGGCGGTAGCAGGGGAGAAGCGCATCCTGACCGACGAAAACGAAGCGGCGGCCGGTGCCGGGGAGGGCCTCTACTGGAAGTACGAATCCTTCCTCAAGCGCCTGGACGCGGAATGGTACAGCATTGTGGGAGCCGCCGGCGAACTGTTTGCGCTGCGAACCGCGCTCTACGAGCCGGTTGAGCCCGATACGCTGCTCGATGATTTTGTGATTTCCCTGCGAATTGCCGCCCGGGGGTACCGGGTCGACTACGCCCCGGATGCCTACGCGATGGAACGGCCTTCGTATTCCGTCGGCGAGGAAAAGAAATGAAAAGTCCGGATCGCCCACGGCGGATTTCAGGCCATGGCCCGCCTGCTGAACCTGTTAAACCTTTTCCGCTACGGTAAACTGAGTTTTCAGTACGTATCCCACCGGGCCATGCGCTGGGCGGTGGCGCCTTTCTGCCTGCCGGTGATTTTTCTGGCGAATCTTGGGCTAGCGGTTCAGGCCTACCGGCAACCTGCCCAGAACTGGGAGACGATGTTCTGGCAATTACTGCTGCTGGGGCAGGTGCTGTTTTACGGAGGCGCCCTGCTAGGCTACCAGCTGGAAAGCCGGCGCATCCGCTTCAAGCTGCTCTTTGTGCCGTATTACTTTACCTTCATGAACTACTGCGCCCTATTGGGTTTCGGCCGCTTTCTGCGCGGTAACCCGACGGGAGGGGTCTGGGAACGGTCCCGCCGGGCGGATGAGACCGTGAGCCTGGATCGCCCGGCCTAAGTACGCTCAGGCGGTTACTGCTGCTTTTGTGCGACCTTCCTTCCGGGCGAGCGTCTGTTCGATGACTCGGGCCAGTTCGTCGGCCCGGTGGCCCCAGGAGTTTCCGGCGGCGCAGGCCAGCCGCTTGGCTACGGCAGCCTCGGAGGTGTCGGAAAAGGCTTCCTGCAGCGCCTGGATAAAGGCAGCCGGTTCGTTGGCGATGCGGATTACGCCCGCGAAATCATCCAGGATCGAAAAGCCGGTGGAAACCACGGGTAAACCTGCCGCGAGGTATTCATTGATCTTGAGGGGATAGATCGTATAGGTATGTTCGTTCCGGGCAAAGGGAATGACGCCCACGTGTACCCCCGCCAGCCAGGCCGGAATATCGGCCGGGGCAACCGGCGGCAAAAACGTAACGTTCGGCAGGGCAGCGAACCGCTGAACGATGGCCTCATCGCTGACCCGACCCAGAAATTCGAATTGAACGTCCGGTAACGCCCGGGCGGAGGCCTCAATCAGGTCCAGATCGAGCCGGTTGTCCACCGTTCCCAGGTAACCGACCGTAGGCCGGCTTCGATCCGTTTGCGGCATCAGGTCCATCGCCTGGTGAAACAAGGC
>Ga0164290_1002774_pt1 | contig 10466 bp, 7 predicted proteins | sample Micstemetagenome_FD_108782 | JGI IMG/M metagenome (GOLD analysis project Ga0164290, IMG submission 108782) | Contaminated culture microbial community from soil near Moab, Utah, USA - Microcoleus steenstrupii SON62 (Illumina Assembly) | ecosystem: Environmental > Terrestrial > Soil > Soil crust...
ACCTCCTCGAACATCTTCACGTAGCGCTTGAAGTTGTCACCGCGGCGGAAGGGGAAGCCGGTGCCGATGAGCGCGTCGCTCATGCGGGTGCGCTTGGACACGCGCAGACGCTTGTCGTTCAGGAAGGCGCCGCGGCCCTTCGTGGCGTAGAAGAGGTCGTTGCGGGTCGGGTCGAAGACGACGGCCTGCTCGATCTTGCCGCGGAAGGCCAGGGCGATGGACACGCAATAGACCGGCAGGCCGGGGATGAAGTTGGTGGTGCCGTCCAGCGGATCGATGATCCAGACGTAGTCGGAATGCTTGTTGCCGTGGCTGCGGCCCGACTCTTCGGCAAGGATGCCGTGGTCCGGGTAGGCGCCCAGCAGCGTTTCGATGATCACCCCTTCTGCGGCGTGATCGACCTCGGTCACGAAGTCGTTCGGGCTCTTGGTGTTGATGCGCAGAGCTTCGAGGTCCAGCGAGGCGCGGTTGATGATGGCGCCGGCCGCACGTGCCGCCTTGATGGCGACATTGAGCATGGGATGGAGAGACGTCTGCTGCATGCGGTGCACTCGCTGGAAAGAAGGGGCTGACAGGGGGAAAGAGCGGCGGGGCGCCAGAAGACGCCCCGGATAATCGCGCGATTCTAGCCGCAGCCCCCGTACAAACCCGTGGAATCCACACGCTTCGTTCTCATCAACACCAGCCATGCCGGCAATGTCGGCGCGACGGCGCGGGCGATGAAGGTGATGGGATTTCGCGACCTGGTGCTGGTCGCGCCGCGCTTTGCCGACGTGCTCTGCCACGAGGAGGCCATCGCCATGGCCAGCGGCGCGGCCGACATCCTGGCCCGGGCCCGCGTCGTCCAGACGCTGGCCGAGGCGCTGGACGATGTCGACTTCGCCTGCGCTACCGCGATGACGCCGCGTGACTTCGGCCCGCCGACGCGCGAGCCGCGCGCACTTTTCGCCGAGCTGGCCGCCCGAGAGACGGCGCCGCGCCTGGCCCTGGTGTTCGGCTCCGAACGCTATGGCATGAGCAACGAGGACGTCTATCGCTGCCATGCCGTGCTCAGCATCCCGACTCATCCCGACTACGGTTCGCTCAACCTCGCCCAGGCCGTGCAACTGCTGGCCTACGACCTCCGCCAGGCCCTCGGCGGCTTTGGCGTGCAGACGCGCACGCCAGCGCCCGAGCTGGCCGATGCCCGCGCCGTGCAGGGGCTGCTCGATCATCTGCAGGCTGCCCTGGTCGACATCGGCTATCTCGACCCCGCCGCACCCAGGAAGCTGATGCCGCGGCTCAACCAGCTCTTCAACCGCGCTGGCCTGACGAACGAGGAGGTCCACATCCTGCGGGGCATCGCCCGCCAGATGACAAAGGCCTCAGCCGCAGCAGGTCCAAACCAGGCCTCCTAGACTGCCCGCCATGTTCCAACGCCTGCGCGAAGACATCGCCCTGATCCTCGAACGCGACCCGGCCGCCAGGTCGGCGTGGGAGGTGCTGACCTGTTACCCGGGCCTGCATGCGTTGTGGATGCATCGCCGCGCCCACTGGTTCTGGCAGCGCGGCTGGAAGTGGACGGGCCGCTGGATCTCGCACTGGAGCCGCTGGCTGACCGGTATCGAGATCCACCCCGGCGCCAAGATCGGCCGCAAGGTCTTCATCGACCACGGCATGGGCATCGTCATCGGCGAGATGGCCGAGATCGGTGAGGGCTGCACCATCTACCAGGGCGTGACCCTGGGCGGCACGTCGCTGGTCAAGGGCGCCAAGCGCCACCCGACCCTGGGCCCCGGCGTCATCGTCGGCGCCAATGCGTGCGTCCTGGGCGGCTTCACGGTCGGCGCCGGCGCGCGCATCGGCTCGGGCGCCGTCGTCACCAAGCCGGTGCCGGCGGGTGCCACGGCCGTCGGCAATCCGGCCCGCATCATCGAAGCCGCCAGCGACCGGGCCCGCGAGGAAGCCGCTGCGCGCATGGGCTTCTCGGCCTATGGCGTGACCCAGGGCGACGACCCGGTCGCCCTGGCGATGCGCGGCCTCATCGACAGCGCCTCGAGTCATGAGCACCAGATCGCCCTGCTGTGGAACGCGGTTTGCAAGCTGTCCACGCAGGCGGGGCGCGACTGCGTGCCAGCGGATGCCCAGCGCGACGAGGCCTTCGACGCGGCCGGCATGAACCGCCTCGTCAAATAGCGGCGACCGTCGTCGGCGGCAGGTCCGGCGTCGCGGAGAATCGCCGGTTTCGGGCCGCGTGGCCCGCCCCGGTGAAGCTGACGTGCTGACGAGCGAGTCGAGACTGCGGCCTTTGTGCGGCTGGCGCCTGCTGCTGGGCTTGGCTCTGGCCGCCTGTCTGACGGCAGCCGGCGCCGGCCCGGCGGGCCGCACGCGTCTGGCCGATATCACCTTCCAGCATCTCGGCCAGGAGCAGGGCCTGCCCAGCGCCATCGCCACCGCGGTGGCTGAGGACGGCCAGGGCTTTCTGTGGGTGGGCACGCCCGTCGGCCTGGCGCGCTGGGACGGCTACCGCTTCAAGGTCTACAAGGCCGAAGGCCAGCGCGCCGGCGCCTTGCCGGACAGCTATGTGCAGTCCCTGCACGGTGATGCGCGCGGCCGGCTCTGGGTGGGCACCAGTGCAGCCGGCCTGCTGCGCCATGAGCCGGCCACCGACCGCTTCGTCGCCCTGCCCGTCGGCGGGCCGCTGGGCCTGAGCCATGTCAGCGTGCGCCAGATCGCCGACGACGGCACCGGCGGCCTTTGGGTCGTCACCGACGGCGGCCTGGACCATGTCAACCCCGAAAGCGGCCGCATCGAGCATGCGAGTGCACGCGGTGCCTGGGCCGAGGCCGCCGGCCCCCAGGTCTGGGCGGTGCTGCGCGATCGCCGCGGCCGGCTGTGGCTGGGCAGCGCTGCCGGCCTCTTCCTGCGTCCCGCGGCGGGTGCGCCGCTGCAGGCCATCCCCTTGGCGTCCGGCCGCACGGTGCAGCCCCAGGCTCTGGCCCAGGACAGCGCGGGCCGCGTCTGGGTCGGCACCCTGCACCAGGGCGTCTTCGTGCTTGACGGCGAAGCCGAAGCCCCTGCGGTCGAGGTGCGGGAGGCCGGGATGACCGCTGGCGAGGACCTGCTGGCCAACAGCCCCATCACCAGCCTGATGGAGGTCCAGCCCGGCGAGATGTGGGTGGCGACGCTGGGGCAGGGCGCGGTCGCGGTCGACACCGAGGGCCGCGGAACGCGGCGCATCCGCCATGTGCCGGCCTGGCCGGTCAGCCTCGCTGACAACGCGCTTCGCAGCTTCTACCGCGACCGCGCCGGCCTGGTCTGGGTCGCCTCCAACCGCGGCCTGAGCCGCCACGACCCGCGCCAGGGCGCCGTGCTGAGCCGGCTCGGCGCCAGCCCCGATGTCGGCGACGCGCTGGATGCACGCTACATCAGCAGCGAGATCAGCTGGATCCTGCCCATGCCCCAGGGCCGGCTGTGGCTCGCCACCCACCGCAGCGGCATCGACATCCTGGACGCCGGCGGCGCCCGCGTCGGCGGGCTCAGGCCGGACAGCGGCCGTCCCGAGACGGCCTTGCCGCAGGACATCGTGCTCGGCATGGCGCGGGTGGACGACGGCAGCGTCTACATCGCGACCAAGCGCGGCCTGTACCGCGCCGAGGCCGACGGCCGGCGCGTGCGCCGCGTGACGCTGGCCGGCCGCGATCCGGCCGCCTCGACCTGGGCCCTGCTGGCCGACGGCGGCACGCTGTGGATAGGCGGCCAGTTCGACGGCCTGTGGCGGCTGGACCTCGCCAGTGGCCGCGGCGCGGCCGCCGCGCCGCGTGCGCCCGGCCTGAGCGACCAGCGCATCATGGTGCTGGCACGCGGCGCCGACGGCGCCCTCTGGGTCGGCACGCGCAACGGCCTGAACCGCGTCGACCCGCTGACCGGCGGCGTCGAGCAGTTCCGCGCCGCGCCTGGCCAGCCGCGTGGCCTTTCGGCCGGCTTCGTCACGACGCTGATGACCGATGCCGACGGCCGGCTCTGGGTGGGCAGCTATGGCGGTGGCATCGACGTGCTGCCGGCCGGCCGCGATCAGGGCTTTCTGCGCCTGGGGACCGCCCAGGGCCTGCCCGACGGCAGCGTCAATGCGCTGCTGCAGGACGGCAGTGGCCATGTCTGGGCCAGCACCGATGGCGGCCTGGCCCGCATCGATCCCGAGCGCATGGCGGTGCGCGCGCTGCGCCGCGCCGAGGGCGTGGTCTTCTCGACCTACTGGACCGGTTCGGCGGCCCGCACCGAGCGCGGCGAGCTGCTGTTCGGCGGCGCCGGCGGCATGACCATGGTGCTGCCCGACAAGCTGCAGTCCTGGGACTTCCGGCCCCAGGTGCTGCTGGTGGATGTGCAGGTCGGCGGCCGCGCCCTGGCGCTGGCGCCCGAGGCGGCGGTGCTGGACGTGCCGGCCGACGCCAACAGCCTGGCGGTGGAGTTCGCGTCCTCCGACTTCTCCGCGCCCGAGCGCAACCGCTATGCCTACAAGCTGGAAGGCTTCGACAGCGGCTGGACGACGGCCGATGCGGGGCGGCGCCTGGCCGCCTACACCAACCTGCCCCCGGGCGACTACCGGCTGCGCCTGCGGGCCTCCAACCGCGACGGCCAGTGGGGCGATCGCGAGCTGCTGTTGCCGGTGACCGTGCGGCCGGCCTGGCACCAGACCTGGTGGTTTCGCGCCGCCGTCGCGCTGCTGCTGGGCCTGCTGATCCTGGCGACGGTGGCGGCGCGCACGCGGCTGCTGCGGCACCGCCAGCTCGAGCTGGAGCACAAGGTGCGCGAGCGCACGGCCGAGCTGCGTGCCCTGCACGAGGCCCTGGAGGAGAAGTCGGCCCAGTTGCAGCTCAGCAGCGTGACGGATCCGCTGACCGGTCTGCACAACCGCCGCTTCCTCGGCGAGCACATCGAGCAGGATCTGGCGGCCAGCCTGCGCCGCGCCCAGGAGACGCTGGCCGCGGGCGGCCAGCCGCTGGACACCGACAGCGTCTTCCTGCTGCTGGATATCGATGCCTTCAAGCGCATCAACGACCGCCATGGGCATGCAGCGGGCGACGCCGTGCTGGTGCAGTTCGGCGCCCGCTTGCGGGCGGTGCTGCGCGAGTCCGACTATCTGGTGCGCTGGGGCGGCGAGGAGTTTCTGGCCGTGGCCCGTGACACCGATCGCGCCCAGGCCGCCGAGATGGCCGAGCGCATGCGCACGGCCATCGCCGACCAGCCTTTCCGTCTGGACGACGGCGCCCTGCTCGACGTGACCTGCTCCATCGGCTTTGCCTGCGTGCCCTTCGAACCCGAGCGGCCGCTGGCGCGCAGCTGGCAGCAGGTCGTGCATCTGGCCGACCTGGCCCTGTATGCGGCCAAGCGCTCGGGGCGCAATGCCTGGGTCGGCGTGCATCCGCCGACAGGCCGCGGGGCGGCGGGGCAACGCGTGGTGGGCGGTTTCGGCCTCAGCAGCAATCGCGAACTGGACGCGGTGGCCGCCGCGCTTGCGGAGCCGGGGACCGTCCCCGGTTAAGCCTCAGCCGGGCGCTGCGCGCTCTTGGGCCGGAAGGCCTTGCAGACCGCGTCGCGGGTCTCGAGATAGGGCCCACCGATGAGGTCGATGCAATAGGGCACGGCGGCGAAGATACCGCTGGCGTGCTCGTGGCCGGCCAGGGTCTCGGCAATGGCCTTGGGCTGGCCCGGCAGGTTGATGATCAGCGCCTTGCCGCGGATGACCGCCACCTGGCGCGACAGGATGGCCGTTGGCACGAAGTACAGGGAGATCTGGCGCATCTGCTCGCCGAAACCCGGCATCACGCGGTCCGCCACGGCCAGCGTTGCCTCGGGGGTCACGTCGCGCGGCGCCGGGCCGGTGCCGCCGGTGGTCAGCACCAGGTCGCAGCCTTCGGTGTCGACGAGGTCGACCAGCGCCTGCGAGATGCCGGCCTGCTCGTCGGGGATCAGGCGGGGTACGAACTCGATGGGGTTGAGCAGCGCACTGGTCAGCCAGTCCTTCAGCGCGGGCAGGCCCTTGTCCTCGTAGACGCCGGTCGAGGCGCGATCGCTGATCGAGACGATACCGATGCGGACGGGATCACTCATCGCTGGCGGCGGCTTCGGAGGCCTTGATGAACTGGAACAGCTCGCGGAAGGCGCGGCCGCTGCGCTTCTCGGGCGCGTTGGCCGCATCCTTGCGCGCGGCGCGCACGAGGCTGCGCAGCTGCTGGATGTCCACGTCGGCATGCGCGGCCAGGAATTCCTGCAACGCCTCGTCGCCGGCCAGCAGGCGTTCGCGCCAGCGCTCGGACTGATGCAGCCTGAGGCTGTCCTGGGCATGGCCGAGCTTGAAGGCCGCGACGGCCTCGCGCACCGGCTCGGGGTCGATCTTGCGCATCAGCTTGCCGATGTACTGCATCTGGCGGCGCCGACCTTCGAAGTTGCTGATCTTCTTGGCCGCCTTCAGCGCGTCCGACAGGATCTCGGGCAGGGCCAGCGGCTCCCAGCGGCTCTCGGGCAGGGCCAGCAGTTCCTCGCCGAGCTTCTGCAGCGCGGTCATGTCGCGCTTCATCTGGGACTTGCTGGGACGGTCGAAGTCGTCGTCGGCTTCGAATTCGGGGGTGTTGTCTTGCATCGGTGGCCGTGGGAACAGACTCTTATGATTGTCGCCCACCCCGATGCAGATCCCCAATGTCCCAAGCCCAAGCCGGTTTCGCCTACAGCCCCGAACAGTTCCAGCAGTGGATCGAAGACGCCCTCGCCGAAGCGAAGAAGCTGGGCGCCAGCGATGCCGGCGCCGAGGTGTCGGAGGGCTGCGGCCTTTCGGTGTCGGCGCGGCTGGGCAAGCTGGAGAACGTCGAGCGCAACCGCGACAAGTCGCTGGGCATCTCGGTCTACCTGGGCCAGCGCCGGGGCAACGCCAGCACCTCGGACTTCTCGCCCCAGGCCATCCGCGACACGGTGCGGGCCGCTTATGACATCGCCCGCTTCACGGCCGAGGACGAGTTCGCCGGCCTGCCCGACGAAGCCGATCTGGCGCTGGACGCTGCGGCGCGGCCGGAGCTGGACCTCTTCCACCCCTGGGCCATCGACGCCGCCCAGGCGGCCGACATCGCGCTGCGCTGCGAGGCGGCGGCCCTGTCCGTCGACAAGCGCATCACCAACAGCGAGGGCGCGGCCGTGTCGGCCCAGCAGTCGCACTTCTGGATGGGCAACACGCGCGGCTTCCGCGGCGGCTATGCGAGCTCGCGGCATTCGCTTTCGGTGGCGCCTATTGCCGGCCGCGGCGCCGACATGCAGCGCGACGCCTGGTACACGTCGATGCGCGACGCGGCCGAGCTTGCCACGCCCGAGGCCGTGGGCCGCTATGCCGCCGAGCGCGCGTTGTCGCGCCTGAAGGCGCGCAAGGTCGCCACGGCTGAGGTGCCGGTGCTGTTCGAGAGCACCGTGGCCATCGGCCTGCTGGGCGCCCTGGTGCAGGCGACCAGTGGCGGCGCCCTGTACCGGCGCACGACCTTCCTGCTCGACAGCCTGGGCCGGCCGGTGATGGCGCCGCACATCGACATCGCGGAGGACCCGCATGTGAGCAAGGGCAAGGGCAGCTCGCCCTTCGACGACGAGGGCGTCATCACGCGCGCCCGCTCGGTCGTCGAGGGCGGTGTGCTGCAGGGCTATTTCCTGTCCAGCTACTCGGCGCGCAAGCTGGGGCTCAAGACCACCGGCCATGCCGGCGGTTCGCACAATCTGCGCATGACCAGCCGCGCGACAGCGCCGGGCGACGACCTTCCCACCATGATCCGCCGCCTGGGTCGCGGCCTGCTGGTCACCGAGCTGATGGGGCAGGGCGTCAACTACGTGACCGGTGACTATTCGCGCGGCGCCAGCGGCTACTGGGTCGAGAACGGCGAGATCGCCTACCCGGTCCATGAGGTGACCATCGCCGGCAACCTCAAGGACATGCTGCGGAGCATCGTCGGCATCGGCGCCGACGAGTACACCATGGGCACCAAGACGGTAGGCTCGGTGCTCGTCACCGGCATGAAGCTCGCCGGAAACTGACGCGCAACTGACGCGTCAGCGAGGGGTAAATCCCGGCGGCCGGGCGCGGCCGGCTTCCTAGAATCGGCCCGCCCTTCTTTCGCAATCCATACAGGAGACATGCATGGAACGTCGTTCCTTCGTTCGCCAGGCTGGTCTGGCCGGCGTGCTGGCTGCCGGTGCCGCCCCGGCCATCGTGCAGGCGCAGGCCCAATTGCGCTGGCGCCTGGCTTCCAGCTTCCCCAAGGCGCTGGACACCATCTACGGTGCTGCGGAGGTCTTCGCCAAGAAAGTCGGCGAGATGTCGGGCGGCAAGTTCCAGATCTCGGTGCATGCCGGCGGTGAGCTGATGCCCGCCTTCGGCGTGGTGGATGGCGTGCAGAACGCCACCGTCGAGATGGCACACACCGCGCCCTATTACTTCTTCGGCAAGGACGAGACCTTCGCCATCGGCTGTGCCATCCCCTTCGGCCTGAACAGCCGCCAAATGACTGCCTGGCAGCTGGAGGGCAACGGCCTGAAGCTGATGCGCGAGTTCTACCGGAACTACAACATCATCCACTTCCCGATGGGCAACACCGGCGCGCAGATGGGCGGCTGGTATCGCAAGGAGATCAAGTCCGTCAAGGACATCAAGGGCATGAAGATGCGCATCGGCGGCTTCTCCGGCCGTGTGCTCGAGCGCATGGGCGGCGTGCCGCAGAACATCCCTGGCGGCGAGATCTACCAGGCGCTGGAGAAGGGCACCATCGATGCCGCCGAATGGGTCGGTCCCTACGACGACCTGAAGCTGGGCTTCTTCAAGGTGGCGCCCTTCTACCACTACCCCGGCTGGTGGGAGGGCGGCCCGCAACTGGACCTCTACATCAACACCAAGGCCTGGGATGGCCTGTCGGCCGAGTACAAGGCGATCGTCGAGGCGGCCTCTGCCCTGGCGCACAACGAGATGCAGGCCAAGTACGACGCCCGCAACCCGGCCGCGCTGACCCAGCTGCTGGCCAACAAGACCAAGCTCGTGCAGATGCCCATCGACGTGCTGGACCTGGCCTTCAAGGAGTCGATGGCCCTCTACAGCGAGCTGTCGGCCAAGAACCCGAACTGGAAGAAGGTCTACGCGGACTACAGCGCCTTCCGCAAGGAAAGCAACCGCTGGTTCCGCTACACCGAGGCCATCTTCGACCGCTACATGCAGAGCAAGGTCACCCAGCTCTGAAGCGAAGCGCCTGAGATACGCAAAGGGCCCCGTGAGGGGCCCTTTTTTCATGAGCGCTTCATCATCCTCATGGCGCTGAGGCCGCCGGTTCCGAGGCCGGCGCCTCCTCAACGATGGGCGGGGCGCTGAACGTCTCGTCCTTGGGCGCCATCTCGTCCATGGCCTTCTCGAGCTGCTGCTGGTCAAGCAGCTCCGGCTTGTCGACAAACATCGTCACCGTCTGCGGGAAGGCGATGACGACGCCGACCAGGATCAGCTGCATCACCACCCAGGGGATGGCCCCCAGATAGATGTCTCGCGACAGCACCTTGCGCGGCAGGCTGCCGTTCTTGAACAGGCTGTCGGCAATGCCGCGCAGATAGAACAACGCGAAGCCGAAGGGCGGATGCATGAAGCTGGTCTGCATGTTCACGCAGATCATCACGCCGAACCAGATCAGGTCGATGCCCAGCTTCTCCGCCACTGGCGCCAGCAGCGGGATGATGATGAAGGCGATCTCGAAGAAGTCCAGGAAGAAGGCCAGGATGAAGATGAAGATGTTGACGACGATCAGGAAGCCGACCTGGCCGCCGGGCAGGTCGCCGAGCAGGTGCTCGATCCACTTGCCGCCGTCCACGCCCTGGAAGACCAGCGAGAAGACGCGCGAGCCGATCAGGATGAAGACCACCATGGCGGTGATGCGCATGGTGCCGGCCATGGTCTCGCGCACCAGGCTCCAGTTCAGCCGCCGGTTCATGGCCGCCAGCACGAAGGCGCCGACCGCACCCATGGCGCCCGCCTCGGTCGGCGTGCACACGGCCGTGGTGATGCCCGGCAGGCCGCCCATCGATCCCAGCACCAGGAAGATCAGCACGGCCGAGGGGATGATGCCGCGCAGGCATTTGATGACCAGGGCCGGCCCGCTCAGCGTGCGGCTTTCCTTGGGCACGCCAGGCAGGGCGTTGGGACGGATGCGGGTCACCAGGAAGGTGAACAGCAGGAACAGCAGCACCTGCAGGATCGACGGCCCCCAGGCGCCCTTGTACATGTCGCCGACCGGCTTGCCGAGCTGGTCGGCCAGCACCACCAGCACCAGCGACGGCGGCACCAGCTGGGTGATGGTGCCGGAGGCGGCCAGCACGCCGGTCGCATAGCGCATGTCGTAGTTCCAGCGCATCATGACCGGCAGCGCGATCATGGCCATCGCGATGACCTGGCCGGCCACGGTGCCGGTGACGGCGCCGAGGATGAA
>Ga0164290_1002775_pt1 | contig 10462 bp, 9 predicted proteins | sample Micstemetagenome_FD_108782 | JGI IMG/M metagenome (GOLD analysis project Ga0164290, IMG submission 108782) | Contaminated culture microbial community from soil near Moab, Utah, USA - Microcoleus steenstrupii SON62 (Illumina Assembly) | ecosystem: Environmental > Terrestrial > Soil > Soil crust...
ACCCAGCAGATCAACCAGGGCCAGATGGACCGCTGGAACGTGGTGGTCACGCTCAACTATCTGCCCGCGCAGGTCGAAGCGCAGATCGTGATGGCCAAGTCGGGCGAATACGATAAGCCCGAGGGCAAGAAGCAGGTCGAGAACATGGTCCGCGTGGCCGAGCTCACCCGCCAAGGCTTCATCGCCGGCGACATCTCGACCGTGATGAGCCCGCGCACGGTCATCACCTGGGCGCAGAACACGCTGATCTTCAACGATGTCGGCTTCGCCTTCCGCCTTTCCTTCCTCAACAAGTGCGACGAGGCGGAGCGGGCGCTGGTGGCCGAATATTACCAGCGCGTGTTCGGCAAGGATCTGCCGGAGAGCGTCGTCGGGAAAGCGTAATACCCTCCTTTGTGCTCCTGCGCAGGCAGGAGCCCAGCGTCACGCAATAATCCTTTCCGAACAGGGCTCCTGCCTTCGCAGGAGCACTGCTGAGCGATTCAACGAAAAGGGGCGTCGGGTTCAGGCCCGCCGCCCCTTCCCTGCGCTCGGCCTTACTTCGTCAGGCGAAGCGCACCCCCTTCACGCGGTGGCGGCGCCGGAGCGCATAGCCGACCGCGCCGAAGCCGAGGATCATCAGTGCCCAGGTCGCCGGTTCCGGCACCGCGGTGACCTGCGAAAAACCTGTCGCCGACTGCGAAAGCTGGGACGATCGGGAGACCATGGCGGAGCGGCGCACGACAGTTTCGAAGTCGCCGACCCGCACATCGTCGAACGAAAAGCTGCCGGATGTCTGGGTAAAGCGCACCTCATCGATCGCGGCGTCGCTGAAGAAATTCACATAAGTGAAGGGCGCCGGCGCAGCGGCACTCATGCCGGCCAGCATGTTGCTGATCCCCCAGGCGAGCGAAGAGCCGACGATGCCGGTCTTGAGCGGCGAATCGACGAAGTTGAAGAAGCCGAGGCTCTGACCCTTGGAGAAGAGTTCGATGGTGTTGTTCTCGTCGAGCGCGCCGGGGCGATAGCCGAAATAGCGGACGCCGCGATCGAACTTGATGACAGCCTGGCCCGCGCCGAGCGTCGCCGCGCCGTTACCCGCCGTGAAGCCGGTGAAGATCGCATTCGCGGGCGAACCGCCGAAGCTGGAGTTGAACCCCGCCCCGCTCGCGCTGGAGAAATCCTCGACCGACGCGTTGGGCATCAGCATCGCCTGCTTGGTCGGCGATCGTTCGATATGCACCGTCACATTGGCCTGCGCGGCCGTCGCACTGGCCAGGGCCGCACCCACGAGAAGAAGCTGACGCATAAATCTACCCCACAGCGAACACGGGCCGAACGACTCTGCCCGGATGCGGAATGACCCGGATCGCCTGCGCCGAAAAGGTTGATTGAGGGTTAACGATTTCCGACCGGCTGCTGCTTGCAACGGCGCGCGCTCCGCTCAATTGGAACCGATGGCTGACTCTCCGCTCGACCGCTTCCGTTCCGTCCTGACCGGCGCCGCCCGGGCGATCAGCCACGAGCAGGAGGTCGAGCTCGCCTTCACCGCCGACGCGCCGAGCCAATCCGGCAAGAACCTGCGGGTGCCGATGCCTGCCCGCTCGCTGCCCCCGGAGCAGGTGGCGGAAGCGCGCGGCTTTGCCGACAGCTTCGCGCTGCGCCTTCGCCACCATGATGCCGGGCTGCACGCCAAAGGCGCACCAGCCGACGCGATCGCCCGCGCGGTTTTCGACGCGGTCGAGACGGCGCGCGTGGAAGCGCTCGGGTCGCGCGGCATGGCGGGAATTGAAGCGAATCTAGGCCAGTCGCTGGAGCTCAGGATGCGGTCGGACCCGATCGCGCGCGCCCGTTCGGCCGACGAGGTGCCGCTCTCGACCGCGCTGCAGCTGATCGTGCGAGAACGGCTCACCGGTCAGGCACCGCCCGAAGGGACCCGGAGCGGCCTCGCCCTGGTGCGCGAGTGGATCGAAGCGAAGGGCGGCAGCGATCTCGATGCGCTCGGCCTGGCGCTGGACGACCAGTCGGCCTTTGCGAAGCTCGCGACCAAGTTGCTCGAAGACCTTGAGCTGGTCGATGCCGAAGCGGCGCCGAACGAAGATCTGGACTCCGACGATGCGGGCGACGGCGAGGAGCCGGACGAGGGCGAAGAAGGCGAGGACGAGGACGAGGGCGCTTCGGGCTCCGACGGCGAGATCCAGGCGCGCGCCGAGCAGCAGGACGGCGACGATACCGACAGCGAGGAAGGCGAGGCCGAGCAGGACTATGAGTCGGACGGCGAGTCGCAGGCTAGTGACGATGGCGACGAGGGCATGCTCCCGGTCCGCCCGAGCCGGCCCATGTCCGACCTGCCGCCGCAGTTCGACTATAGGATCTGGAACACCCGCTACGACGAGGTGATCGAGGCGGGCGAGCTGTGCGACGAGGACGAGCTCGGGCGCCTGCGCGCCTATCTCGACCAGCAGCTCACGCACCTGCAGGGCGCCGTTACCAAGCTCGCCAATCGGCTGCAGCGCCGGCTGATGGCGCAGCAGAGCCGCAGCTGGGATTTCGATCAGGAAGAAGGGCTGCTCGACGCCGCGCGGCTGGCGCGGGTGATCGTCAATCCGGCGCACTCGCTCAGCTACAAGATCGAGAAGGACACCGAGTTCAAGGACACGGTCGTCACCTTGCTGCTCGACAACTCGGGCTCAATGCGCGGGCGGCCGATCTCGATTGCCGCCATCTCCGCGGACATCATGGCGCGCACGCTGGAGCGGGTGGGCGTCAAAACCGAAATCCTGGGCTTCACCACCCGCGCCTGGAAGGGCGGCCAGGCGCGCGAGGATTGGCTCGCGCAAGGCCGCCCACCCTCGCCCGGCCGCCTCAACGACCTTCGCCACATCATCTACAAGCGCGCGGACGAGCCCTGGCGCCGCGCCCGCAAGAATCTCGGCCTGATGATGCGCGAGGGGCTGCTTAAGGAGAATATCGACGGTGAGGCTTTGCTCTGGGCGCACACGCGGCTGATCGGCCGGCCCGAGGAGCGCAAGATCCTGATGGTGATTTCCGACGGCGCGCCGGTCGACGACTCGACCCTGTCCGTCAACAACGGCTCATATCTCGAGCGGCACCTGCGGGAGGTGATCGCCTGGATCGAGAATCGATCGCCCGTCGAACTGGTCGCGATCGGCATCGGGCATGACGTCACCCGCTATTACCAGCGCGCGGTCACGATCATGGATGCCGAACAGCTGGGCGGCACGATGGTGGAGCAGCTCGCCGGCCTGTTCGACCAGGCCTGAGCCGCCGTTACATCGTCGGCGCCGGGTCCGGCAGCAGCGGCGGCGGGGTCACGGGCGCGCGCGGGGTCAGGATCGCGGCGGTTTCGACCACGTCGAGCGCGCGGCGCGTCTGGATGTACCGCCGCGCCGCCGCCATCCAAGGTTCGGCCTTGCCGCGGCCCGGCAGGCGCGCGACTTCGACCAGCGCCTTGTCGACCTGCCCGCCCTGCAGCAGCCGGCGCGCCAGCCTGAGCCGTTCGGTCGGGACGGGCGACGGCTGGCCGATCTTGCGCACCACCACAAGGTTGGTGAGCTCGGAGCGGACGGACGGCCACCAGCCGCTGTCACCCGCGCCGCTGGTCAGCCCTGGCGCTAGGTCGTCGAGACCCAGCTGGAGCTGGTCGAGCGTGATCGGATCGCGGGCGGACGCGATGATGGTGGCGACCGCCTGGGGCTGGCTGGCCCCGAAGCGCTGGCGCAACTGGCCTTCGATATAGCCGAGGCCCAGTCCGCGATCGATCGCGCGGCGGGCGGCGAAGGCGATCAGCAGCCCTTCGGCGCGTGCGGCATTGTCGCCGGCGGCGTTGGCGCGCTCGGCGACGCGATCGATGCGCGCCTCGATCTCGCCGACGCGCTGGCCGAGCGCCGCAGCGGTGGAGGGGTCGACGGCCACCGTCGACTCGCTTGGCATCATCGGGTCGGGCTCGACCGCGCGCGGCGGTAGCGCGGCAACGGACTCGACGGCAGGGGCACGCGCGCCAAACAGCCAGGCGCGGCCCGTCTCCCAGCGCGAGAGTACCCAGCCGGCGAGCAGCAGGCCTGCGACGAAGGCGACGATGCCGATCACCAGGGGCGCGCGGCTGCGGCGACCGGCGGGCTGGAAGGAGTCGTAGCTGGTGCTCATCGCGCGGCTATCCTTGGCACAGCCGCGCCGCCGCCGCCAGAAGCGCGTCGTCGGTCGGCCGCTCGGCGACGGCCGACATGGTCCAGGGGCCGGCGGCGGTCAGCACGGCTGGGCTGAGGGCCGCGACCGGGTGGCCGGTGCCTGCGAGTTGGGCGAAGCGGCGGGCGGCGCGGGCGGAGTGAAGCAAGGCGACTGCGCCGCGCTCCAGCGCCTCCGCGAACGCCGGTCCCGGCGCGACCTCCTCCGACGCATAGACGGTGCAGAAATGGATCTGGATCGGGCCAGGGTCGAAGTCCGTGCGGTGCGCGCCGGTGAGGTGAAGCAGGCGACGAATGCCGTCGCTCGCGGCTCTGGCAACCAGTTCGGCCACGCCAGCATCGCCCACGATCAGCCGCTCGAACCCATGCTCGCGAAGCGCCGTGGCGGTCGCCGCGCCCACCGCATAGACGGGCAAGGCTCGATCCGGCTGCGGCCCAAGCAGTCGCGCGGCGTTGGCGCTGGTGACGAGCAGCGCCTCCGCAGCGCCCGGCCATTTCCACGCGCGCGGGACGACGCGGAACAGCGGCGAGACGATGGGGTCCAGGCCTATCGCTCGCGCCCGTGCGGCGGTCGCGTCCGCGCCGGGCTGCGGGCGCAGCACCAGCACCGGGCGCGTCATCCCGCGAAATGCGCCCTGAGCGACGGCGAGGCGCGGGACAGCAGCTCGGCCGCGAGGTCAGCCGCCTCGGACGCGTCACCGATCACCGCCTCCCCCGCCTCGCTCTCGTCTCCGTCCGGGCTCAGGATTTCGGCGCGCAGCAGCATGTCGCTGCCCTGCGGCACCGCCAGCGCCGCCATCGGGGAGCGGCAATCGCCGCCGAGCCGCGCCAGCAGCGCGCGCTCGGCCCGCACGCACAGGCTGGTCGCCGCATGATCGATGGCGCCGATCAGCGCCCGAACCGTGTCATCGTCGCGCCGCGTCTCGATCCCAACTGCGCCCTGCGAGGGTGCCGGCAGCATCGTCTCGATCTCGATGGCGACGCCGATCCCGCCCTTGCCAAGCCGGTCGAGGCCAGCGGCGGCGAGTAACGTGGCGTCCGCCTCCCCGTCCCGCAGCTTGGCGAGGCGCGTATCGACATTGCCGCGGAACAGCACGACCTCGCAGTCCGGCCGCAACCGCCGCATCTGCGCGGTCCGGCGCGGAGAGCTGGTGCCGATCCGGCCGCCTCGCGCGATCGCCTCGATCGACGGGGGGCCGATCAGCCGGTCGCGCACGTCGGCGCGGGGCAGCATCGCGGCGATGACGATCTCATCGGGGCGGATCGTCTCCACATCCTTCATCGAGTGGACCGCGAAGTCGATGCGTCCTTCGCCCAGCGCGAGGTCGAGTTCCTTGGTCCACAGCGCCTTGCCGCCCACTTCGGCGAGGGGCCGGTCCTGGATGCGGTCGCCGCTGGTCTTCACCGTAACGATCTCGATCTGCTCCGAGGCTAGTCCGTGCGTCGCGATCAGCGCATCCCGCACCATGTTCGCCTGGGTGACTGCGAGCGGCGAACCTCGGGTGCCGAGCCGGAGAATGCGATCCATAGGGCGCCTGTTTCCCCGGCCCGCCCTTCCCGTGCAAGCGCGAATGACGATATGGGCGGGGCATGACCCTAATCCTCGGCCTGGAATCGAGCTGCGACGAGACGGCGGCGGCGCTGGTGACCGGCGACCGGGAGATCCTTGCGCACCGGCTCGCGGGCCAGGAAGCGGAGCACACACCTTATGGCGGCGTGGTGCCGGAGATCGCGGCACGCGCGCATGTCGAGGCGCTGACGCCGCTCGTCGAGGCCGCGCTCGCCGATGCCGGCAAGACGCTCGACGATGTCGATGCGATCGCCGCCACCGCGGGGCCGGGGCTGATCGGGGGCGTGATGGTCGGGCTGGTCACTGCCAAGGCGCTCGCGCTGGCCGCGAACAAGCCGCTGATCGCAGTCAATCATCTCGAAGGGCATGCGCTCAGCCCGCGTCTGGCCGATCCGGACCTTGCCTTCCCCTATCTACTGCTGCTCGTCTCCGGTGGCCATTGCCAGCTGCTGCTGGTTGAGGGGGTCGGCGCCTATCGCCGGCTCGCCACCACGATCGACGACGCCGCGGGCGAGGCCTTCGACAAGACCGCCAAGCTGCTCGGCCTCGGCTTCCCGGGCGGACCGGCCGTCGAGCGCGCCGCCCGCGCGGGCGATCAGCGTGCCGTGCCGCTGCCTCGTCCGCTGGTCGGCACGCCCGACCCGCATTTCTCCTTTGCCGGCCTGAAGAGCGCGGTCGCCCGGGCCAAGGACGCCGGTCGCTGGTCGGCCGAGGACATCTCCGCATCCTTCCAGCAAGCCGTGGTGGACTGCCTAGTCGACCGGACCCGGCGCGCGCTTGCGCACGTCGATGCAAGCGCGTTGGTCGTGGCAGGCGGAGTCGCGGCCAATGGCGCGATCCGCACCGCCCTCCAGTTGCTCGCAACCGATCACGGGCTGCCCTTCGTCGCGCCGCCAATGTGGCTGTGCACAGACAATGCAGCGATGATCGCCTGGGCTGGCGCGGAGCGCTTCTCCGCCGGCCTCACCGATCCACTCGACGCCCCGGCGCGGGCGCGCTGGCCTCTCGACCCGGACGCCGCCCCGGCCCGCGGCGCGGGAGTGAAGGGATGAGGATCGGCGTGCTCGGGGGCGGCGCCTGGGGCACGGCCCTGGCTCAAATGGCGGCGAGCGGAGGCCATGACGTGCTGCTCTGGGCACTCGAGCCGCCGGTGGTGCGCGGCATCAACGAGGCGCATGAGAACAGCCTCTATCTGCCCGGCGTGCCACTCCACCCCGAACTGCACGCGACCGCAGACCTGCAGCAGCTCGAGACGTGCGATGCGATGCTCGCCGTGACGCCCGCCCAGCATCTCCGGAGCGTGCTCGCGCGCACGCCGCTCGGCCGCACGCCCCTGATCCTGTGCGCAAAGGGGATTGAGGCCGGAACACTCCAATTGATGTCCGAAGTCGCTCAGGACGCGCATCCCGAGGCGCCACTGGCGGTGCTTTCGGGCCCCACCTTCGCGCATGAGGTGGCCGCGGGCCTGCCCACCGCCGTGACGCTGGCGTGCGAGGACCCGGCACTCGGAAAGACGCTCGCCAGTGCCGTCGCCCAGCCGCACTTCCGGCCCTATCTGTCGAGCGATGTCATCGGCGCCGAAGTCGGCGGTGCGGTCAAGAACGTGCTGGCAATTGCCTGCGGGGTCGTGGAGGGACGGAAGCTCGGTCAGAATGCCCGCGCCGCGCTGATCAGCCGCGGCTTCGCCGAGATGACGCGCTTCGGTCTGGCCAAGGGCGCAAGACCCGAAACCCTGGCAGGCCTGTCCGGCCTTGGCGACCTCGTCCTCACCTGCTCCTCCATCAGTTCGCGCAACTTCTCGCTCGGCAAGAGCATCGGGGAGGGCCGCCCCGCCACCGAGCTCCTGGCTGATCGCCGCACCGTCGCCGAGGGCGCCTTTACCGCGCCGGTGCTGCAGCAGGCGGCCCGGCAGCTTGGCGTGGAGATGCCCGTGGTCGATGCGGTGTGCGCCCTCCTTTCCGCTGAGGCGCCCGTGGAGCAGGTCGTCGGCGCGCTCCTTGCCCGCCCGCTCCGCGCCGAGGGCTGACGTCCTCTCTTGTTTCCATGGACGCGAAGCTGCACGCTCTCGCCCAACTAGAGGGGAACAAGGATGAGGAAGCTGACAGGCGCATTGCTGTGCGGGCTTGCGGCGCTATCGGCACCGGCCGCTGCACAGGATTCCGCGCTGGCCGCCCGGATCGAGGCGTTCGGACGCATCAACAGCGCCAGCTCGCCGAGCCTGTCTCCCGACGGCCGACGCCTCGCCTACCTCTCGAACGTGAGCGGCAGCCCGCAGATCTGGGTGCGCGACCTCCGCACCGGCACCGACCGCCAGATCACCGACCTGCCCGACCCTGTCGGCTCCGTCTTCTGGTCGCCCAATGCCGACCGGCTCGCCTATTCCGTGCTGCCCGGCGGCGGACTCAACACGCAGGTCTGGGTGATGAATGCAGACGGCACGGGCGCCAAGCGGCTGACGCCGGGCGGCAAGGAGAATAACGGCCTGACCGGCTGGACGCGCGACGGTACCATGCTGCTGGTCGACAGCAACAAGGACACTCCCGCCGCCCGCGATCCTGCGCTGATCAACGTCGCCACGGGCGAATGGACGATGCTGGCATCGAACAAGGGCCTGAACTCGGTCACCGACCTGCGCGGGGAGCGAGCTGTGGTGGGACGGCTGCTGCGCCGCGGAGACACCAACCTGTACCTGATCGACCGCCGCACGGGCGCCGAAACGCTCCTGACGCCGCACGAGGGCAAGGCCGAGAACAGCTGGGGCGCGCTCTCGCCCGACGGGCGCACCGTCTATGTCATCTCCAATGTCGGTCGCGACCGCCAGGCATTCGGCGCCATCTCCCTTGATGAGCAGGGCCGGCCCGGCGCGATCCGGGTGCTCGCCGAACGCCCGGACGCTGTGGCCGAAAGCGCGGTGCTCAGCGATGATGGGCGTGTCGCGGCCCTGGTCTGGAATGCCGGCGGCCGCTCCGAGCTCGCCTGGCTCGACACGGCGACCGGGCGGGTTCGCCCCGGCCCCAAGCTCCCGTTCGACCTCGCCTTCCTGTCGGAGTTCAGCGCCGACGGCCGCACCCTGACGCTGACCGGCGCGAGCGCCGACCGGACCACCGACACCTATCTGGTTGACGTGGGCTCGGGCGCGGTCACGCGGGCGACGCAGAGCAAACATGACGGCATCGATCTTGCCGAACTCGTCCGGCCCGAGCTCATCACCTACAAGGCGCATGACGGCGTGCCCTTGTCCGGTTGGCTTTACCGGCCCAAAGGCGTGACCGGGCCGATGCCCGTCGTGTTCAATTATCACGGCGGGCCCGAAGGTCAGGCGCGGCCGACCATGAGCCCCGATGCGCAGGCGCTGGTCGCCAGCGGCATCGCCGTGTTCGCCCCGAACGTCCGCGGCTCGTCGGGGTTCGGCAAGGCGTTCATGGCAATGGACGACGGCGCCAAGCGCGTCGACGGCGTTCGCGACATCAAGGCGACCACGGACGCACTCGTCGCGCGCGGCATCGCTGACCCCAGGCGGCTCGGCATCATGGGCGGCAGCTATGGCGGCTATATGGTGATGGCGGGCGTCACCGAATTCCCGGACATGTTCGCGGCCGGCGCCAATCTGTTCGGCGTCGTCAACTTCGAAACCTTCTTCAAGCAGAGCGAGCCCTGGATGGCCGCCATCTCGACCACCGAATATGGCGATCCGGCGACGCAGGCCGACATGCTCAAAAGCCTGTCGCCCATCCACAAGCTCGACCGCATCAAGACCCCGCTCTTCGTGCTGCATGGCGCCAACGACACCAACGTGCCGGTCGTCGAGGCCGAACAAATCGTGTCCGCGATGAAAGCGCGCGGCGTCCCGGTCAAATACACGCTGTTCCCGGACGAGGGCCATGGCTGGCGCAAGACGCCGAACCGGGTGCGATCGACAACCGAGATCGTCGGCTTCTTCACCGAGCACCTGAAGCCGGGAACAGGCTCCGCACCCTAGAAGTCGACGGCGATGCCCTTGAGCGTCCAATCGCCATAGCGCGTCGGGTCAAGCCCGAGCGGGTCGTCCGCGCCTTTTGGCTGCTCGGGCTGCGGCACCGGCTGGTTCTTCGACAGATATTTGGGCGGCTTCACATGCGCGGGACGCTGGCCCATCGGCGTAACTCCTTGTGCTGGACGCGAGATGGGCGCAGAGGCCCGCCCGCACAAGCATGAAGCCGCCTTCTTCTCCTACCGTTGGCCTTGGTGCCCGGCGCGCCGCGCTTCGCCTGCTCGATGCCGTGCTGCGGCAGGGCCTGCCGCTCGAGGCGGCGCTGGACCGGGCGGCGAGCGATCTCGATAAGCCCGAGGACCGGGGCCTCGCGCATGCGATCGCGGCCGAGACCTTGCGACGCCTGCCCGACCTCGACGCGCTGATCGACTCGGCAACCCAGCAGCGGCTCGCGCCCGACACCAAGGCGCGATCGGCACTGCGCATCGCCCTCGTCCAGGCGCTCGCGCTCAAGACGCCGCCGCATGCGGCGATCGCGACGGTGCTGCCCCTGGTCGATGGCGGGCCGCGGCGGCTGGTGCATGGCGTGTTCGGTGCGCTGATGCGGCGCAAGGCGGTGCTGCCGCCGGTGCCAACCCTGCCGCGTGGCGTCGAGGAGCGCTGGCTGGCCGCCTGGGGCCGCGACATGATCGACGGCGCCAGAAAGGCGATGGCCGTCCCGCCCCCGCTCGACCTGAG
>Ga0164290_1002776_pt1 | contig 10450 bp, 9 predicted proteins | sample Micstemetagenome_FD_108782 | JGI IMG/M metagenome (GOLD analysis project Ga0164290, IMG submission 108782) | Contaminated culture microbial community from soil near Moab, Utah, USA - Microcoleus steenstrupii SON62 (Illumina Assembly) | ecosystem: Environmental > Terrestrial > Soil > Soil crust...
GACCTTGACGCGTGCGCCGACGGCGCGGCGGCCGAGGGCGGGCCAGGCGGTGTCCAGCGCCGGCGCGATCTCGGCACCCGAGGCAATGCCGGCGAACTCGAAGGCGGTGGGCGACAGCTGTTGCCAGGCGGTGCCGTTCCAGTAGCTGATTTCGCAGTCGGTCGGCTCGTGCACGCTGAAACGGTGGTTGTCGTCGGGCCAGGCCTCCAGCTCGAAGCGGAAATGGCGGCGGCGGTAGACCCGGCCGGTGATCTGCTCGGCCTGTGCCCGGGCGGCGGAGATGACGCCGAGGATGAAGGGGTCGAGGTCGTTGCCGTCAACGCGCGCGGCCAGCTTGGCCTCGTCGAGGGTGACGGGCTCGCCGGGGTCAGGAATCGCAAAGCTCACGGAAGACACTCCGAAGGCGACCGAGCTGGGCAGGCCCGCTGCAAGCACCGAGAACTCTCGCAACGCGCTGAAGGACGGCGCGCCGTAGGCCAGGGTGCTGGCCAGGCCAGCAGCGGCCGCGGCAAAGTCCACATGCCGCGCGAAGGACGGCGCGCCAAGGGCCAGGGTGCTGGAAAGTCCGGCGACAGCGAGAGAGAACTCAGACACGCGGGTGAAGGTGGGCGTGCCGAACGCCAAGGTGCTGGCCAGGCCGGTCGGCGTCAGGCTGAAGGTCGCCGAGCCGATGGTGATCGACGCGGTTGTGGTGCCGAGGTCGGCGCCGTCGACGAAGAGACGGTAGGTGACCGTGTAGGTGCCGTCGGCCGTGCCGGCCGCGACGCTGAAGCTGCCGTCCTCATAGAAGGTGGCGCCAGCGGGGCCGCCGCTGACGATGAGGCCGCAGAACTCCTTGGCGTCGTCGGCGCTGCTGTCCCAGTCGTTGTAGAGGATGCCGGCACCGTTCGGGCCGGTACCGGTCGTGGCGCGCATCGTCGCGCCGTCGATACCCAGGCCCGGGTACAGGCTGACGATACAGGCGCCCGCGATCAGCGGGGTGGTGTCGACGCGGCAGCTCATGGCGTCAGGCGGCGGTGAGCAGCTCGACGCCCTGGGCGCCGGTATCGGTGCGGCGCCAGACCACGCGGTATTGCGTGGCGGCAGTCAGCGCGGCATCGGTGAAGGACACCACGCCAGTCGAGGCGTGACTCGTCAGACCGGTCTTGCGGAGCACCAGGGCGCCGGTGGTGGCGTTCAGCACGAAGGCCTCGAAGGCGGCCGAGAGATGCAGCGAGCCGTTGTTGCTCTTGAGCGGGCTGCTGGTGAGGCCGGCCGCCGCGGCGTTGACCGTGAGCGTGGCGGCGTTGCTGTTGGTGGTGCCGTTGCTGTCGGTGACGGCGCAGCGGTACTGGTCGGCGTTGTTGGCGTTGCCGCCGCTGACCGAGGTGGCGGCGGTGGTGTAGCTGCTGGCGGTGCCGCCGGTGCCGGTCGTCACGTTGGCCCAGCTGCCACCGCCGTTGGTCGAGCGTTGCCACTGGTAGGACAGCGCGCCGCCGCTGGTCGTGGCCGCCACGGTGAACGTGGCCGTGGCCGGCGTGGTGACGGTCTGGTTGCTCGGGTGCGTGTTGATCGTCGGGCCGGAGGGCGCGGCGTTGACAGTCAGCGTCGCGGCGTTGGAGTTGACCGAGCCAGGATTGGTGCCGCCGGTCTCGGTCACCACGCAGCGCCATTGGTCCGCGTTGTTGGCATTGCCACCGCTCACCGAGGTGGCGGCGGTGGTGTAGCTGCTGGTGGTGCCGCCGGTGCCGGTGGTGACGTTGGCCCAGCTGCCGCCGCTGTTGGTGCTGCGCTGCCACTGGTAGGACAGCGTGCCGCCGCCCGTCGCTGCTGCCGTGACGCTGAACGACGCGGTGGCCGGCGTGGTGACGGTCTGGTTGCTCGGGTGGGCGGTGATGTTGGGCCCGGGCGAGGAGCGGGTGACCGGATGCGGCTGCGTGCCGTTGACGACGGTGCCGTTGACGGTCAGGGTGTACGTACCCGTCGTGTCGGACAGGTCGCTGGGATCACGCAGAGGGAAGCAGATGCCGCCAAGGTCTTCACCCTTGCCACCCGCTAGGAGCGCGGTCACGTTGGCGTCCGTCAAGGCAATGCCGGGGAACACGGTCGCCTCGGCCAGGTTGCCATTCAGTGCATTGCTCAGGCCGGCACCGTTGATGCGCAGACCGCCGATGGTTATGGAATCGTGACTGGCGATGTCGTTGGTGATGGCCGCAGTGATGATTTCGGTCGGCGTCGCGCTGTGGCAGTAGATCCGAGCCTTCGTCAGGCTCTCGATCACCACCACCCACAGTTTCATCGTGCTGGCCAGAATCTGGCCGGTCGTCTGGGTCACCAGGGCGCCACCGCTGCCGCCCGGATTGCGATAGATGCCGTACTTCGTCGTGCCGTTGGCGTCGAAGAAGAAACCCGCCCAGCGGTCACCACTGGCCTGGCTTTGCGACAAAGGAATGCAACCCGCGCCGCTGTCGGTGCTGGCCCAGACACCCAACGAGAACGGGAAGCCTGTAGCGAGTTTCTGTGCCAGGCTCAGGAAGCTGGAGCCGTTGGTTTTGACGCTCATTTATCGGAGCCTCATGAAGTAGCAGTTCTGGTTCGCCACCGCGCTCGCGGGCACATAGAGCAAGCCGTTGAGCGCCTTGACGTACCGGAAGCGCGAGTACGTGTAGTTGTCCGCGCCAGTCGAGGGCGGCACCTGCGTGCCAGCGCCCTGCGTAAGCAGCGCGATGTCCCAGGTGCTACCGGCGTTGGGCGTGATGACGTAGACCCGGCCGCCCGAACCTTCGTTGGCGCGAAAGAAATAGAAGCGGTCGCCGACGTCGTCATAGACCAGGTTGCCGGTGGCCATGCCCGCCGCAGCGAGCGCCGAATGGGCCGACGAGGGGTTGAACGTGAGGGCTGTGCGCGAGGTGCCCGCCGCGTTGAAGATCGAGGCGCGGACGATGCTGCTGCCATCGGTGCCGCCCAGCAGCACCAGCTGGTTCCGGTTGGTGTCCCAGCAGCCCGGGCCGCTCAGTTCCACGCCGCCTGAGTAGGTCTGCGTCATCAGGCCGGTGACGGGCGACCACTTCCAGAGCTGGAAGTAGTTCGCCACACACCAGACCTCGCTCGTTGTCGAGTTCAGGATCGCGCCGGTCATGTTGCCGACCGATGCGTGCGTGTCCGGGTAGCCGCTGCCGCTGGCGCCCGGGTTGTCCGGGACAACGCCGTCCCAGGTGTTGTCGTTCAGGTTGAACCCGTCCACGTTGGACGTGTTCGAGTTGTTCGCGTAGATCGAAAAGCCGCCAATCAGCATCACACGGTCCAGGGACGGGACGTAGGTGCAGTTCCAGTAGAGGTGCCGGGCGGCGGGCCAGCCGTTCGGGTTGTATTCCGACTCCTTGACGATGACCGGCGACGCGGGTTTGCGCACCGTCCAGCCTGGGACGTCCACCATCAGGTCGATGGCGACCACGCGGTTATCCCCGCTGTCGTTGTGGCCGCCAGACGCCGCCACGACTCCCACCGCAGAGCCAGCCGTCTCCTTGAGGGCCATGCCGGAGAAGCACTCGGCCCGCGCGCCCGAGGCCATGACCGACGTGTTGGCGATCTGGAAGAACTCGTTCAACGGCTTGCCCGCCAGCCAGGCCGGCATGGTCGACGGTGCCGACCTCCCGGCATAGACCGCCGCCCCGCTGGCGGCGACGTAGCTGTCAGCGCGCGGCGTGGCCATTACAGGGCGAAGATTTTGTTGGCGCCGTTGTCGTGCGTCAGCGTGCCGCCGGTGGCGCCGGCGGCGATGGGCAGGCCCGTTCCGGTGTCGAGGATGTAGATCAGCCGCGACGTGCCCTCGACGCCGGTGTCAATGTAGTAGGCCACCGCCTCGATGCTGGGCGCGCCGGAGAGGCCAGACCAGGTCGGGTCTGCCGCGTCGAAGATGCCATTCGTGACGCTCTTGCCGCTCAGCGTCACCGCGGCACCGACGCGCGCACCGACCGGGATGTCGCTCAGGAACTGGTGCGAGGCGCTGTAGGTGTAGTTGGCCAGGTCGACCAGCTGCGCCTTGACGGTGCTGGTCATCAGCACGTCCAGCAGGTATTCCTTGAATTTCGGGTAGAGCGTGTTGGACATTGGGGGTTCCTCGTGGTGGGGCTCAGTCGCATGCGCCCCGAGCGGGCGCAGGGAGACTGGGTCCCGTCAGTCGATGGCGGCGACCTCGACGCGCTTGGCGGCGATCTGGGCGGTGATGGCTTCCTTGACGTCGTCGGCAGTGGCCGCCGCGAGCGTCTGCTCCAGCTGGCCGATCTCGACGAGCAGGGCCTGGCGGCGGCTTCACGCTGCTCGGCGGCCAGCTCGATGCAGCTGCGCACCACCGGCGCGCCCTGGCTCTTGGCGTAGGCGACGGCGTCCTTATGCGGGTCGACCTCGCCGCTGGCCTGCAGCGACTTGATGGTGGCGGGCTCGGCTTCGACGATGCTGCCGGCCTTGAGCTGGTGGGCCGCGATGTCGCACAGGACGACGGCCAGAACGAGTTTTGACATGGGGTTGACTCCGGGCGATAGGGAGATGGACAAAGGCCCCGCAGCGGTGAGCTGCAGGGCCTTGCTGTCGCGCGGCTGAGGCGCGATCAGGTCGCGGAGTTGGCGTAGTGCTTGACGGCGCCGCCGGCGTCGACGAGGTTGCCGCCGATGCGCTGGAAGGCGACGAAGCCGACCTGGCCGTTGAGCGTGAAGGCGCTGTCGGTCATGCGGAACAGCGTCAGGTCCATCACGCGGCGGGCGATGTACTTCTTGAAGTCGCCGCAGAGGATCGACTTGGCGTTGGCCGCCATGGCCGCGACGTCGTCGTTGATGGTGATGGGGCGGTTCAGCAGGCGGTCGGGAGCGCCGCCCGGGTTGCCCTGCTCGTAGCCCGGCACGAAGATGGGACGGCCGTTGCTGTCCTTGATCTTGCGGACCACCTTGAGCGAGCTGTCGGCCATCATGAAGCCGAAGCCGGGGCTGGCGCGGTAGGCGCGGTTGATGCTGTGCTCGAGGTCGACCAGGTCGTCGTAGATGACGCTGGCGGTCTGGCCCGTGGTGCCGGTCTTGCCGAGGGTGGAAGCCGTGACGATGCCGCGCGGCTGGCCGGTGCCGGTACCGGTGGTGAAGTGCTGGTTGACGATGCGGCCCAGGCGCATGGCCAGCACGCCCTGGATGTAGGCCTCGATGTCCAGGAAGCTGTCCTGGATCAGCTCCCACGGCAGCGCGATCTTCTTGGACGAGTACTTGTAGACCGCCAGCGAGGTATTGCCGAAGGTGGTGTCGGCACCCGTGGCGGCGGTGTTCTCGCCGACGATCTCACCTACCTCGGCCGTGGCGTCGGCGGTGGGGAAGTTCATGGCGGCGCCGCTGCCGGTGTTGATGATGGAGCAGACCTCCAGCATGCCGCTGTAGGCCTTCATGGCGGCCTCCAGCGAGCGGGCGTACTCGGTGGCGACGGTGAAGCCGCCCTCGGTCGTGGTGGTGGTGCTCATGGCGGCGCGGATGTCCGGCGTCATGCGGTTCATGAGCTCGGCGCGCTGCTGGTCGGTCAGCGCGGAGATGCCGCCGGTCAGGTAGGCGCGCAAAGCCTTGCTGTTGTCGGACTGCTTGGACGGGTCGCGGGTGGCATCGTCGCGCACACGGTTGAGCAGGTTGTCGGTCTGCTCGCCGGCCAGCTGGGCCAGGCGCGTCTCGCGCTTGATGTCTTCGTCGATGGCCTCGATCTCGGCCAGGATGGTGTCCAGCTTGCTGGCGTCGGCGGCCGGCATGCGCTGGTCGGACGGGGTCTTGGCGCTGAGGGTGTTGGCTTCCTGGGCCTTGGCGTTGCGGGCCTCGCGCAGTTGAGCGAGCTTGCTCATGGTGGGGTTCCTTTCGATGAGGGATGAAAAAGGCCGCCCGAGGGCGGCCTGGCTTCGACGTGCGCGAGAGCGCTAGACGAACTGGGTGCGGGCCAGCATGGCGAGACGCTGCTGCTGGCGGGCGCGGTGGTCTTCCGTGGCGAACTCCGGCGAAGACGCCGGGACGGGGGCGGCCGGTGCAGGGGCCTGCACGCGGTCCGGCTTGTAGGCGTTGGCGTAGGCGGCCAGATTCCAGGCAGACGCCTGGGCAGAGGCCTTCTTTGCCGGCTCCTTCACAGCGTCAGCGAAGCCGTACTTCACGGCGTCGGCGGCGGTGAACCAGGTCTCGTCCTCGATCCAGCGCCGGAGCTGCTCGATGTCCTGACCAGTGCGGCGCTCGTACTCGGCGAGCATGCTTTCGTCGCAGGAGGCGAGCAGGTCGTGCATTGCCATCATGTCGCGCTTGTTGCCGATGGCCAGGCACCAAGTTTCATGGATCATGAACTTGGACGAAGGGGTGATCAGCACCTCGTCGCAGGCGCAGGTGATCTCGGTGGCAGCGCTCGCCGCCAGGCCCTCGATGTGGGCAGTGACGTGCGCGGGATGCTCGCGCAACGCCTGGCACATCGCCTCGGCACCGAACACGTCCCCTCCTGGGCAGTTCACGCGAAGGTCGATGCGGGGCGTCTGGATGGCGCGAAGGGCCGGCACGAAGTCCTGCGGGCAGATGCCGCCCCACCACTCAGCCGACACCCGGTCGCCAACGATGGGGTCATAGAAGTAGATAGTTGTGGTCTCACCCTCGGTTTCGGTCGCGCGCACGATGCGCTGCTCGATGGGGGTGAAGTTGCGGCGGTTGTCCGCCAGCAGCTGCAGGAGGCGGTTATGCCGCATGGGAGGCTCCGGTGGGTTCAGTGGTCTTGGCGGCGCCAGGGTTGGCCTCCAGCTGGCGCGGGGGAAGGTTCTCGGCGCGGCGGATCTCGTCGACGTGCAAGAAGGGCTGCTCGCCGGCGCGGCCCAGGCCAGCGCGGTAGGCCTCGAAGCGGCTCTTGGTGTCGCCCTTCTCCAGGGCCGCGGTGACGTGCTCGACGAAGTAGCGCTGACGGGTGGGCCACAAGCGGTGGTTGAACTCCTGCGCGATCTGCGTGAGGTGACTCATCAGCGTGTAGCGCACGAAGTTGCCGCCCTGCTCGGCCATGCCGGTGCCCCAGCTGCTGCTCTTCTCGGTGTGGCCGACGAGGTGCGGCGGCACGCCGAAGATGCGGCAGATCTCCTCGACGCTGAAGAGCCTGGTGGCCAGGATCTCGGCGTCCTTCGGGTTGATCGTCAGCGACGCGGGCTCCAGCCCGCCGGTCAGGATGAGCGGCGACCGGGCGCCCTTGGTGCGGGCCAGCAGCGAGGCCTTGAGGTTGTCGAGCTGGTCCTGCTTGAGCGTGGCCGCAGTCTTGAGCGCGTAATCGAAGGTGGCGCCTTCGCTGAACAGCTTGCCGCTGAATTGCTGCGCCGCCAACGCATTGCCGATGGCCTCGCGCGCCGCATAGGTGATGGGGCTGGGGCTGGTGAGGCCGTCATAGCCGAGGCTGGTGAGCTGCACCATGTCGGCGGGGTCGAGCGTGTAGGCCGGGCCGACGTCTGGCTGGACGCGGTAGTACTTGCGACCGGCGCTGTCCTTGAGCGGCTGGACGCGCAGCGGGTGCACCGGCCGCCACCCGATGACGCGGCTGCTGTAGACGCTGGGCCGCAGCAGCTCGGCGAAACCATCGCCGTAGAAGAGCTTGGCGCTGACGAGGAAGGTCCAGGCGTCGGCGCTGGAGAACTCGTCGCAGGCGCGCTCGTTGAGCATCCAGTGGTAGTCGTGCTCGGCAGGCTGGCGGTCGGCGCCCGGCAGGCGCTCGAAGATGCCCAGCGGCAGCGTACTGATGGCACCGGCGATGCGGGAGACGCAGCCATAGACGGCCGAGACGCGCAGAGCGGTGTCGGGGGTGACGGCCTGGCCGCTGGAGGACATGCCGGACATGCCGAGCACGTTGACCAGCTCTTCGTAGTTGAGGTTGGTGGTGACGCTGTTCTCGCCAAGCGCCTGCACGCCGACGCGCTCGGCAGCGCCAGGGCGGTCGGCCAGGTAGCGGGAGAGCACGCGCGACTCGTGGCGGCGGGCGGTGAGGTCGAGGATGTGCGACATGCTCAAAAGCCCAGGTCGATGACTTGAGGCGCGGCGTCCTGGCTTTCGCCGACCATGGCCCGGGCCACGGCGATGATGGTCGCCACGGCGGCGTCGATCTTCTTCTCGGGCCGGCTCTTGCGCGGGAAGATGTTCTCGTTGCGGTCGGGCTGGACCTCGACGTTCGAGAACATCCAGACGGTGGCGGGGTTGTCGTCGTGGTGGAAGCGACCACCGTCCACCAGCGCCTCGATGAGCTTCATGGGCTCGCTGAGGTTGCGGGTGGTCATCGGCAGGTCCACCACGGTGAAGCCGTCGGCTTGAAGCGCGGGCGCGATTTCGCGTGAGCCCCAGGGGTCCATGGCGATCTCGGAGACGATGACGCGCTCGGCGTCGGCCATGGCGTCTTCCTTGATCTGGTTGAGGTCGATCATGTTGCCCGGGGTCTTGACCAGGTGGCCGGTCTCGACCCAGCCGCGGTAATGCTCGTTCTCGGGCTTCTCGATGGCGGCGGCGGGCAGGTAGTTGCGCGTGAAGAGGTAGTAGTGCATCTCTTCGTCGATCTCGCGCTTGAAGATGATGGCCTTGGAGGCGATGTCCTGCTTGCTCGCCAGGTCGAGACCGAGCCAGGCCGGCTCGCCGGCGAACTGCTCCAGGGACAGCTCGGGGTCTCCGCACTTCTGGAAGTTCTGCAGGTTGAGCCAGGGGCTGGCGGCATTGACCCAGACGTTGAGGTGCTTGGTCTTGAAGACGGCCTGCTTGCGTGGGTCGGAGAGCGCGTCGCGCAGCTGGCCGAGCAGGAACTCCTCGCCGACGCTGACGCCCATGTTGGGGTTGGCCTTGCGTAGGGCCTCGGGGGAGGTCCAGTCGTCGTCGGCGTCGATGCCATAGATGACGCCGAAGCGGGTCTCGTCGACGATGAGGCCTTCGAGGATTTTCTGGAGCTGACCCTGGTGCATGAAGCACGGGCCGCCGACGTTGTACCCGGCCGTGGTGATGACGAGCAGCAGGGGCTGCGACCGCGCGCCCATGCCGGTCTTCATGGTGTCGTACAGCTCAGAGGTCTGGTGCTCGTGGTACTCGTCGACGATGGCGCAGCTCGGCGACGCGCCGTCGCCGGGCTTGCCGATGACGGGCTCAAACTTGCTGTTGTTGCCAATGACGGCGAGGTTGGAGACGTTGACGACGACGCCGAAGCGGGCGCGGAACTCGGCGCCGGCCTGGCCGCTGGCCATGAGGCGAGCCGGCGTGAAGACCTCCAGCGCCTGTTTGAGGGAGGTGGCGCCGCTGTAGACCTCAGCCCCGAACTCGTCGTCGACGGCGAGCATGTAGTTGCCGATGACGGCCGCCAGGGTGCTCTTGGCGTTCTTGCGCGGCACGACCAGGTCGGCCTGGCGGAAGCGGCGCTTGCCGGTCTCGCGATGGACCCAGCCGAACAGGGTGGTGAGGAACCAGCACTGCCAGCCCTCCAGGCGGATGCGCTGGCCGCGGCCCGCCCAGTCGCCCTTGATGTGCGGCTGCAGCTCGGCGAACCTGCAGATCCGCACTGCCGGGAAATACTTCTTGCCCTTGCTGTCAGTCAGCTCGGGGTTGAAGACGTAGGGGAAGCTGGGGTCGACGTGCTGGCGCGCAAGGTCGTTGATCTGGCGCTTGCAGGCCAGCACGGTCCAGCGGCAGGCGGGAATGCGGCCCGCGGCCACATCCTCGGCGTACTGCTGACCGAGCGCGACGTAGTCCTTCTGCATGGTCACAGGCCGCCGTAGCCGGCGGCGTCGCCGTCCTGGTCGTCGTCTTCGAAGAGCGCCCGCTGGCGCACGGAGCTGGTGCTGACCTTGGTCCGCGTGGCAGGGCTGAGGCCGAACTCGGCGAGGAAGTTCTTCACCTGCTCGGCGGCGCGATTGCCGATGACCCAATGCGGGCTGTACTGGATGGCACCACTGGCCGTGGTGTAGGTCATGCCGTCGCCGCCCAGGTACTCCTCGCCCTTGGCCTCGGCCTCCGCGCGCTTCTCGGCCGCGAGCGCCATGGCGCGGGCCATCTGCTCTTCAGCCCACACGTAGCGGGCCCAGGCCTGGCAGTACAGCGACAGGGCCGAGCGGTCCAGCTTCGAGATCAGGCCGTAGCGCTCCAGCTCGGGCGTGATGCGGCGCCATTCCTTGCGCGCCTCGGGCAGCAGGTGCTTGGGACAGCCGGGGATCTCCACCTCCGGCTGCAGGCCTTCGCTGAGCTGCGCTGCGGACAGCTTGCTGGGGTTGCCCCGCAGCATGTGCACGTTGGCGGGCAGCGCCCGACGACCAGCCATCAGCCCACCCACCCCATCGCGCCCGGCGCCTGGGGTACCCCCCCCGCCTCATTTCCCGCACACGAAAGTTTGGCTAACCGTTCGGTCCGGACAGAACGGCCCTGAACATTTGATGCCCCCCCGGCCTGGCCGAGGACGAGAGCGACGAGGTCGACGCCGTGCGGGGTCA
>Ga0164290_1002777_pt1 | contig 10448 bp, 7 predicted proteins | sample Micstemetagenome_FD_108782 | JGI IMG/M metagenome (GOLD analysis project Ga0164290, IMG submission 108782) | Contaminated culture microbial community from soil near Moab, Utah, USA - Microcoleus steenstrupii SON62 (Illumina Assembly) | ecosystem: Environmental > Terrestrial > Soil > Soil crust...
AATAGGAGAGATTGTTGTTGTGCAGCGTGAGCGGGTCGGCGTCGAGGTCGCCGTTGCTGACGTTGGCAATCGTGCCGGTGATGCGCTGGGTCTCGCGGCGGGCGCCGAGGTCGATGCGCAGCTGCGGATTGATCTGCCACTCGTCGGCGATGAAGAAGGCGCGCGTGTTGCCGCTGTAGTTGGCGTCCAGGTTGAAGGAGAAGGGCGGCGGCACGAAGCCGTTGCGCGACACGCGCACGCCGTTGTCCAGCTGCACGTCGATCAGGCGGGCGTGCGACTGCACCGTCATCAGCTGGGCCTGGCCCAGGGCCCAGACGTCGTGCGAGCTGTAGCCGGCGAGATAGAGGCCGACGGTCAGGTTGTTGCCCGGTGCGATCTCGCGGGACAGGCGGGTCTCGTTGCTGGTCGAGCGCAGCGCCTTGTCCACGGCCCACATGCCGTTGACGATGACGGGCGTGCTGCCGGCCACGGCACCGCCGCCGTTGGCGAAGGTGGCCGTGCCGGTGATGGCCGCGCGACCGGCCGCCGCGACGACCGCGGCATCGCCATTGGCTGCGGCGACTTGCGAGGCGATGTAGCTGGACAGGGTCTGCGGATTCGCGCCCGAGAACAGCGCATAGGTCGGCGTGTCGCCGCTCGTGTGGCTGAGCTTGTTGGTCAGCGTCCAGTCGCCGAGCTTGGTGTCGAGGTTGGCGCCGAAGGTCTGCACATCCGCGCCGCGGCCGTCGGCGAGGTCCTTGCTGATCGTGCTGCGCAGGATCTCGGGGCGGCCATTGGGCAGCGTGCGGCCGGTGGCGCGGCCGGTCTCCAGCACGATATTGCGCAGCTCGTTGCCATAGAAGTAGTCGGTCAGCGCATCGAAGCCGGGGTAGCTGGACACGCTCTTGCCGTCGGCGCCGCCGACCACCGGGATGGCCGTGAAGAAGGCGTTGCGGTCGCGCAGGGCGCGGGCATAGAGCTGCAGGCTGCCCTGGTCCAGCTTGCGGCTCAGCACCAGGCTGGCCTGGCCGCCCTCGTCGGCGGGGAACTGGGTGTCGCGCACGCCGTCGCTCTGGCGCCAGAAGCCGCCGACCATCACGTTCCAGTCGGCCGACAGCTTGCCCGCATAGACGCCGTCGACGCGCTTCAGGCCCCCGGTGCCGGTGGTGATGCGCAGGCCGGCCTCGGGGCTGCGGCCGTCCTTCTGGATGAAGTTGACCGTCACGCCCGGCTGGCCGCTGCCGAAGATGGGACTGGGGCCGCCGCGCAGCACTTCCATGCGCTCGATGGTGTCGTCCAGGCGGAAGAGCTGGGAATGCTCGAAGAAGCTCAGCGTGGGCAGGTGATACAGCGGCGCGCCGTTCAGCGCGAAGCTGGAATAGGGGCCGTCGCCGGGCGTCGGGAAGCCGCGCACACGGATGTTGGCGCCGGCCTGGCCGCCCGAGGTCTCGACGAAGACGCCGGGCACGGTCTTCAGGATGTCGGCCGTGCTGCTGGGCGCGGCCTGCTTGATCTGCTCCTCGGTGGCGGTGGTGATGGAGAAGCCGGCTTCCAGCTTGCGGACACCCTCGCGGCGGGCGGTGCCGGTGACGACGACGGCGTCGAGTTCCTTGACCTCGGGCGACTCGGCGGCCGGCTTGGCGGCCTCCTGGGCGACGGCGGCGCTGCACAGCACGGCGGTGGCCAGGGCGATCAGCTGGGGACGGAAGGCTTGCGGGCCGCAGCGGCGCGCGGCATGGGGCTTGGACATCTGGGTCTCCGATGGTTGTTATGGAATTCGAAAGCCGTCGCGGCCGTCGCCGACTTTCGATGGAGCGGACTTTGCGGGCAAATGTTATCGATGTCATTTGGGTTAACACCAATGTGGCGCGGCGTTGACATCGATGACATCGATTGCGGTCGGCCTCGCGCGATGTTTTGGACGCGGCAGCACGCTGGCGGGGCAAACCCCGACAATCGCCGCCCATGAGCACCCAAGACCTCACCGACGCCGAATTCGCCGAACTCGACGAACTCCTTGCCGCCACCCCGGAGCCGCTGCAGCCGCTGGACGCCTCCATGCTGGACGGCTATCTCTGCGGCGTCATCGTGCAGCCCCGCCTCATCGAGGCCGACGAGTGGCTGCCCAACATCTTCGACTACGACGGCGGCCTGCTGCCCGAGACGGTGGATGCCGGCTGGCTGGACAAGCTGACCCGGCTTGTCGAGCGCCGCCACGCGGCCCTGAACCGCGGGCTGGTCGAGGACGGCTGGTTCGACCCCGTCATCCTGGAGGTCGACGAAGCGCAGCAGCCCGACCCCCTGCCCGAGGACGCCACCGAGGAAGAGCGCTCGGCCCGCGCCAGCTACGACGCGCTGGGCCCCATCTCGCGCGCGCTGATGCCCTGGGTGGCCGGCTTCCAGCATGCGGCCCTGTGCTTCCCCGAACTGGCCGACCTGCCCAACGAAGACGTCGCCGCCGCGATGGCGCGGCTGTACCGCCACCTCCCGGCCGAGACCGACGAGGAGAAGGAAGTCGTCGCGACGCTGAACCGCGAGCATCCGCTCAAGGACCTGGACGACGCCATCGAGGAGTTGGTCGTCACGGTGGCCGACCTGGCCGACCTGACCGAGGCCGAGCGCTACCGCGTGGAGACCATCAAGCGCGACACGCCCAAGGTGGGGCGCAACGACCCCTGCCCCTGCGGCTCGGGGCGCAAGTACAAGCAGTGCCATGGCAGCAACTGAGGGCTTGCGGGACGGACCGAAGGCGCGCGGCGCCGAGCTCTGTCCCCAGCTGGCATGAGGTTTCAGTTGCTGTCGGATCTCCACCTGGAGACCGAGAGCTACGTCCCCCGGCCCGTCCCTGGCGCCGAGCTGCTGATCCTCGCCGGCGACATCGACACCACCTGGCGCAGCTTCGAGCTGTTCCGCGGCTGGCCGGTGCCGGTGCTGTTCGTGCCGGGCAACCACGAGTACGACCGCCGCGATGTGGACGAGGCGCGCGAGGCGCTGCGTGTCCATGTGACGAGCGTGGGCCTGCGCATGCTGGACGACGAGGCCGTCGTCCTCGCCGATGCCCAAGGGCGGCGCGTGCGCTTTGTCGGCTGCACGCGCTGGTGCGACTTCGACGCCTTCGGGCCCTCGGGTCGCGACCGCGCCATGCGCGCCGGCGGCTACTTCCAGAACGTCATGCAGAGCACGCGCCACGGCGAGCCCTTCGGCGTGGATGCCGTGCGCACGCTGGCACTGGAGCAGCGTGCCTGGCTGGCAGACGAGCTGCAGCGCAGCGGCGACTGGGACGCGACCGTCTGCATCACCCACTTCGCGCCCAGCCTGAAGAGCGCCGACCCGCGCTACGGCCGCCAGCCCGGCACGGCCAGCTTCTGCAACGACGATGAAGCCCTGCTGCCCCACGCGCGGCTGTGGATCCACGGCCATCTGCACTGCCGCCACGACTACCGCGTCGGCGGCACCCGCGTCATCAGCAACGCCCGCGGCCACACCAAGCGCGGCGAGGCCGACGGCTTCGACGGCCAGCGCGTCTTCGAGGTCTTCGACCTGCCGTGAACCTCGACTGGTTCTCGCCCGCGCAGATGTTCGGCTATGCGGCCTTCGTGCTTGGCGTCGGCTGCTTCCTGCAGACCGACGACCGGCGCTTCAAGGGGTGGATGACAGGCGAATGCATCGCCTACATCGTCCACTTCGCCCTGCTGGGCAACCCGACGGCCGTGGCCAGCTCGTCGCTGTCCATGCTGCGCTCGCTGCTGTCGCTGTACACACGCTCGGCCTGGGTCGCCGTCCTCATCGTCGCGGCCAACATCGGCTTCGGCCTCGCCATCGCCGACAAGCCCTCGGACTGGCTGCCGCTGACGGCCTCCTGCCTGGGCACCATCGCCCTCTTCACGCTGCAGGGCATTCCCATGCGGCTGCTGATGCTGTGCGGCACGGGGCTGTGGATCGCCAACAACCTGATCGTGGGCTCCGTCGGCGGCACGGCGCTGGAGGTCGTCATCGCGGCGGTGAATTTGACGACCATCGCGCGCATGGCGCGGGCCGCATGGGCAACGCAAGGCCTCGACGGCTAGGAAACCGCGCGCTACCCTCCGGCACTTTCTCCGCCGGGAGACGCTGATGAAACGCTGTCTGTCCTGGGTCGCGACGCTGGCGTTGACCGCCGGCTTCGTGCCCACCTGCCTGGCCGCCTACACCGCCACGGCCGAGGCCAACGCCACGGCTCTGGGTCAGGCCTATGTGGGCCAACTGGCTCCAGTGATCCAAAGCCTCGGTGACCAGCACCGTGACGTCGTGCTCACGGGCGCGGCGGCCGCGAATGCCGGCATCGGCGTCCACGCCATCCTGGGCAGCGCCGACGCCGGCGGCGGCAGCAGCAGCTGGGCGCAAGTGGCGGCCGGCGGCATCCGCCTGCACGCCACGGCCATCGGCAGCGCGCTGTTCCTGACGCCGGGTGACGTCGACTTCGCGCGCATCATCGGCCGCAGCAATGCCTACGCCGGTGGCAGCTTCAGCGACGGGGTGACCTTCTTCATGCCGGGTGTGGCCTTGGGCGATCCGCTCGCCCTGAGGTTCTCGGTCGCCGCGACCGGCAGCCTGGACAGCCTGGGGCAGTTCGCCTCCGGCGTGTCGGGCTACGCGACGATCACCGAGATGCGCTGGCACGTGACCGTGGGCAGTTTGTCGGACGGTCGCAGCGAAGCGGAATACGGCAGCAATGGCAACGTCAGCCGCAATGCACCTGCAACCGGCGTCTGGAGCTTCGTCGCGACCGTCAGCAACGGCGTCGCCACCACGCTGACGATGGAAGCCTCCGTCGGTGCCGCCGGACAGGGCGCCATCGACTGCAGAGGCTGTGGCTTGACCACGCTGTACGCAGAAGGGCTGTCCAGCGCCGATTTCAGCCATACCCTGGCCTGGAACGGCATCCAGGGCGTGGCCGACGGCTCCGGCAACCCGCTGGACCTGGCGCAGCTTCAGGTCCTGTCGTCGTCGGGCGTCAACTACTTGTCGCCCTGGACCGCGCCGGTGCCCGAGTCGCCGACGGCCGCCATGATGATGCTGGGCCTGCTGGCCCTGCTGGCTCGCGGCAAGGGCCGCACGGCGCCCTGACGCGCGGCTCAGCGGTTGGCCGAGTAGTTCACCGGCAGCCAGTCATAGCCCTTGCCGTCGGCCCGCAGCCGGCCGATGCCCGGGAAGCTCACGTGGGTCACGGCGACGTAGTAGCCGTCCTTGGCGGCCGCCGCGTAGGCCTTCTCTCGCTCGGGCGCGGCGGCCTTGGGGTCGCTGTCGAACTGGATGGTCACCGACGGATTCGGGAACTGCACCGCGGCCACATGCATCAGGTCGCCCCAGAACATCATCTTCTGGCCCTGGCTCTCGGCGACATAGTTGCTGTGGCCCGGCGTGTGGCCGTAGGCCGGGAAGGCCTTGACGCCCGGCACGATCTCCACGCCGTCCTTGCTGCCCTCGAAGGGCTTGAAGCGGCCGGCATCGGCGAAGCCCTTCACCAGGGCCGCGATGGCCTTGGCACCGTCCCCGCCCTTGGCGATCTGCTCGGCGCTGAGCCAATGGTCGCTGTCGCGCTTGTCGATGCGCAGCTGTGCATTGGGGAAGGCCGCCGCAGAGGCGCCGCCGATGTGGTCGCCGTGCATGTGGGTGATGACGATCTCGTCGACCTGCTCGGGCGTGTACCCCGAGGCCTTCAGGCTGGCCAGCAGCTTGCCCAGCGTGGGGCCGAACAGGCTGGCGGCGCCGGCGTCCACCAGCACGATCTTGGTGCCGGTGTTGACGAGGTAGGCATTGACCGAGGTTTCCAGCGGCACGCCGAGGTAGCGGTGCTGCAGGGCCTTCAGCGTGTTGGGCGCGGGCTGCTGCAGCAGCTTGTCGACCGGCAGGTCCAGGGTGCCGTCGTTCAGTGCGGTGATCTCGAAGCCGCCGAGCTGCAGGCGGTACCAGCCCGGCGCCTGGCCCTTGAGCTGCGGGCCGGCGGCGAAGGCCGTGGCACAGACACCGAGGGCGAGGGCGGCGGGGAGCAGGCGTTTGAGCATGGAAATCTCCGGGGGTTGGAAGGGAAGCGGCGCGCAGGATAGCGGCCGCCCGACGGCCTTGCAGCCCCCAGGGGTGTTGTCTGCCCGTTGGACAACAGGACCGCCGCCGGTTGACTGGAATCCAGACAGCGCCGCCGCTGCCGATGGCAAAACCGCGGGTTAGCTCGCAAGGGTTTGCCTGTAAACCGCCCCATGTCGGCGCAGGCATGGGTTTTGCGCTTTAAGGGCTGGCATCCATTACGACGACAACCAGGAGACAAGCCATGCCCCGACGCCTGCCCGCGCCGATCTTCCGCGTTCAGCCCCTGCATTTCGCCATCCTTGCCGCCCTCGGCGCGGCCCTGCCCGCCGCGGCGCAGACCGCGCCGGCCGCCGAAGCCCAGGTGACGACGCTGGACGTCGTCAAGGTGACGGCGCGCAAGCGCGAGGAGACGCTGCAGGACGTGCCGGTCGCCGTGACGGCGCTGACGGCCGAGCAGCTGGACAAGCTGGCCGTGAAGGACCTGAGCGACCTGCAGGGCCAGGTGCCCAACCTGACCATCTACGCCGCCCGCGGCAGCAACACCACCATCACCACCTTCATCCGCGGCGTCGGCCAGGCCGACCCGCTGTGGGGCGTGGACCCGGGCGTCGGCATCTATTTCGACGACGTCTACATCGCCCGCCCCCAAGGCGCGCTGCTGGACGTCTACGACGTGCAGCGCGTCGAGGTGCTGCGCGGCCCGCAGGGCACGCTGTACGGCAAGAACACCATCGGCGGCGCGGTGAAGTACGTCTCCAGGCCGCTGCCGCAGCAGACCGAAGGCTCGGTGACGCTGGCGGTCGGCAACCACGGCCAGGTCACGGCCAAGGGCGGCGTCGGCACGGCCGTGGCCGACGGCCAGTTCCGCTTCCGCGTCGCCGGCGCCAGCCTGAACCGCGACGGCTACGGCACCAACCTGACGGACGGCAGCCCCGTCAGCGACCAGAACACCACCAGCGGCCGCGTCTCCATGGGCTGGTTCCCGACCGGCTCGACGTTCAACGCCCAGCTGTCGGTCGACCGCACGCATGACGGCTCGCACATGCGCGGCTTCCAGCGCCTGAACGTCAGCCCGTTCGACCCGGCCAAGACGCCGCCCATGGCCAGCCGCTACGACATTGCGACGGGCATGCCCAACGCCAACCGCACCCAGAGCGAGGGCGAATCGCTGACCCTGAACTGGGGCCTCAGCAACGACTGGAGCCTGAAGTACATCGGCGCCCACCGCGCGTCCGACACCCACACCGCCATCGACTTCGACGGTCTGCCCAACAAGATCGCCGACGTGCGCGCCGAGTACCACGACAGCTCGACCAGCCACGAGGTTCAGGCCGTCTACGAAGGCAGCAACCACTCGGGCGTGCTGGGCGTCTACTGGTTCGACGGCCGCGCCGGGGGCACCGTGCGCAACAACTTCTTCAACCTGAGCTTCGGCACGACCAACGGCCTCGTCTACACGGAGGGCAAGGCCGTCTTCGGCGACTGGAGCTGGCGCCTGAGCCCGGCCTTCAGCGTCAGCACCGGCCTGCGCTACACCCAGGAGACCAAGCGCGCCGTCGTGCTGAACCAGGCCTTCGCCAACGACCAGTTCAGCGGCACGCCCATCGCGGTGCCGGCCAACTTCGACAACCGCCTGGAGGTCAGCAACACGTCGCCGCGCCTGTCCCTGGAGTACAAGGCCAGCAAGGAGATCAAGCTCTACACGACGGCCTCGCGCGGCTTCAAGAGCGGCGGCTACAACATCCGCGCCAACACGGTGGCCTTCCAGTCCTCGGGCCGGCCCTTCGCCGACGAGAAGCTGGACTCGCTGGAACTGGGCGCCAAGATGATCCTGGACGGCGGCCGGCTGGAGCTGAACACCGCCCTCTTCCACAACAAGTACAAGAACGTGCAGCTGTCGGTGTTCACCAGCTACACCCAGCCCAACGGCCAGCCCGGTTTCTTCGGCGACTTCACCAACGCTGGCAAGGCCACGGTGCAGGGCGCCGAGGTCGAGTTCCTGTGGATGCCGACGGCGGACTGGCGCATCAGCGGCAACCTGGCGGCCCTGGACGCCAAGTACGACGAGTACATCGACCGCGGCGTCAACGTGGCCGACCAGAAGAAGTTCACCAACACGCCCAAGTTCCAGGCCGGCCTCAACATCGAGCATGCCGCCAGGCTGCCCATCGGTGGCACCCTGCGCTCGCGCCTGGGCCTGACCCACCGCAGCAAGGTCTACCCGACGACCGACCTCAGCGAGGCCCTGGCCCAGGACGCCTACACCCTGGTCAACGCCGGCCTGATCTGGGAGAAGGATGCCCGGCTGAGCTTCTTCCTGCAGGGCAGCAACCTGACCGACAAGGCCTACAAGACCGACGGCTACAACATCGCCGCCCTCGGCGTGCTGAACGCCTACTACGGCGCGCCGCGCACGGTCACCCTCGGTGGCACCTTGAAGTTCTGATGACGGGACCGGCCCTGGCCTGGCCGCGGTACATTGCCGCGGCCATGCCGATGTCCAAATCCCAGACACAGCCCGCCGGCATCCCCCAGGATGTCGACGGGCTGCTGCGCCTCGCGGCGCAGTCCATGTTCGACGTGCTGGCCCGCTCGACCGAAGGGATGATGGTGGTGGACCGCAACCACCGCGTGGTCTGGATCAGCGACGGCTACAAACGCTTCCTGCCGGCCCTGGGCTTCAACGACGAGCAGGAGTTCGTCGGCAAGCGGGTCGAGGACGTCGTCCCCAACACGCAGATGCTGCAGGTGCTGGAGACCGGCAAGCCGGTGCTCGTCGACCTGCTGACCAACAAGGCGGGCACCTTCCTCGTCAGCCGCCTGCCGCTGCGCAACGATGCCGGCGAGGTGATCGGCGCCCTGGGCCTGGTGCTGCTCGACCACCCCGAGACGACGATGCAGCCGCTGATCCAGAAGTTCGGCCGGCTGCAGCAGGAGCTGGAAGACACGCGCCGCCAGCTCGCCGCCCAGCGCCGGCCCAAGTACACGATCGCCAGCTTCATCGGCGCCAGCCCGGCGGCATTGGAAGTGAAGCGCCAGGCCCGCCGCGTGGCGCAGACCGACTCCACCGTGCTGCTGCTGGGCGAGACCGGCACCGGCAAGGAGCTGCTCGCCCACGCCATCCACTCGGCCTCGCGCCGCGCCCACCGGCCGCTGGTCAGCGTCAACATCGCCGCCGTGCCCGAGACGCTGCTGGAGGCCGAGATCTTCGGCGTCGCGCCGGGCGCCTACACGGGCGCGGAGCGCAAGGGCCGTGACGGCAAGTTCAAGCTGGCCGACGGCGGCACGCTGTTCCTCGACGAGATCGGCGACATGCCGCTGGCCCTGCAGAGCAAGCTGCTGCGCGTGCTGCAGGAGCAGGAAGTGGAGCCGCTCGGCAGCAACACGGTGCTGCGCGTGGACGTGCGCGTGATCGCCGCCACCAGCCGTGACCTGGCGGCCATGGTCGCTTCCGGCCAGTTCCGCGCCGACCTCTACTACCGGCTGAACGTGCTCCCGATCCGCGTGCCGGCATTGCGCGAGCGCCTGGACGACATCGAGGCCCTGGCCGAGGCCCTCGGCGAAGACATCGCCCGCCGCAGCGGCATGCCGCAGAAGCTGCTCAGCCCCGACGCCATCGAATGGCTGATGCAGCAGGCCTGGCCCGGCAATATCCGCGAGCTGCGCAACACGCTGGAGCAGGTCAGCCTGATGAGCGACGACATGCAGCTGACGGCGGGGCATTTCCAGGGCGGGGCGGCGTTGCCCGCCACCGCGGTGGCCGCCGTGCCGGCGGCCGAGCCCGCGCCGCCGGCCGTGACCACCGCCCAGGCCGTGGCCCCGCTGCCCGAGCTGATCGAGGCCCTGGAACGCGACGCCATCGCCCGGGCGCTCAAGGCCACCGGCGGCAACCGCATGGCCGCAGCGCGGTTGTTGCAGATCTCCCGCGCGTCGCTGTACGAAAGACTGGCCCGGTGGCCCGACCTGGAAGTCCAGGTTTCGGACAACGCCTGAATTTCCGACACTCGCCAGGTCCCTAACGGCCCAAAACCTGGGGACAACCCGGACGAAAACCGCGCCGCAGCGACCGCTTCCCCGCTGGCACGGCCCTTGCGCAAAGGGAGGACACCGTCTGCCGACAGAGCAGACCTCGACGAACTCTGGAGACAAGCCCATGCGTCAGCTCACGCGCCGCCTTGCCCTCGCCACCGCCGCCCTGGCGGTCGCCCTGCCCGGCCTGGCCCTCGCCCAGGCCAAGGAAATCCGCATCGCCCACGTCTACAGCAAGACCGGCCCGCTGGAGGCCTATGGCAAGCAGACGCAGATCGGCTTCATGATGGGCCTGGACTACGCCACCGGCGGCACCATGACCGTCGCCGGCAGGAAGATCGTCGTCATCGAGAAGGACGACCAGGGCAAGCCCG